>QGNH01000913.1_pt1 | contig 14328 bp, 6 predicted proteins | sample 1735481 | NCBI WGS metagenome assembly QGNH01 (sample SAMN09239004, study PRJNA386568) | Viral metagenome, whole genome shotgun sequencing project. | reverse complement strand
AAGCCTTCGAGCATCTGGTATCGCACCGTTACCTACAACATGATCCTGATTGCCTGCAACACGGGCATGAGGCCAGTGGAGATGAAAAATCTCCGCTGGCGCGACATCATGCCCACGAAAGACCGCGAGGGCCGCGAGATCGTTGTCTTGTTCGTGCAGGGCAAGGACAAATCGCGCAAGCTGGTCGCGCCCAAGAGCGTCGGAGATTATTTAGAACGCATCCGCACAATCTCGAAAGCCACAGAACCGGACGACAGGGTATTCACCAATGTCACAGGCAAGCCCGCAAAAACTCTTTACAGCTCGCTGATTGAGGATCTTCTGAACGAGGCGAATCTGCGCGAAGGCACGCAGGGCGTTCCGCGTTCGACTTATTCCTTCCGGCATACCTACGCCACGCTCAGATTGCAGGAGGGCGTGGACGTGTATTTCCTCGCCGAGCAGATGGGAACTTCTGTCAACATGATTGAAAACCACTATGGACACGTGAACACGATCAAGCACGCCGATCGCGTGTTACAAGGCATGGCGGGATGGGAACTCCCGCAAGCGGACGACGCCAAGGCTAAGGCGTCGAAAGCGGCAGAGACCCACGATAAATCGAAAAGAGGTCAGCGCAACAAGCCGCGTTGACCGTGAACCTCCGAAGCCGTGTTTCACCGGAGCCGCTGGCGGAGGTGGATGGAACGGAATGGTTTCGTATTTGCCGCTGCCCCGCCGGGGCGCTCTTAGCGGCAAATCTGCGCGCACGTGCCGCCGCTGGCGGCTGTTTTCGTGTGTGCTCATCCTGGCATGTTCTCCGCCGTGCCGGACTAGGGCCGCTTCGGCCCTCGCTTAGTCCGGCGCTGTGTGGCGTACCCGGCTCAACTGCCCGCCGCTGGACTCCCGGCTTCCAATGGAGTGAGGTTGAACCCTAATGACCGTAACACGCAGGCAGGTTATATGCTCGGAGAACGCAGAGGTTCTTTGCGGAGGGAAGCCATGAAATCCAGTTGCGCCGGCATATGCACCACCTAGCCCAGACAGATCATAGCTCCGGCTTCCCGCTTCTTTCGCGTGGTCCACAGGATGGCAGGAGCGGGAACTCTAGCCGCCGCCGCTAACTATCAACAACGCCACGAGATTTTCTGGATTCTCGTTCCGCACAATTTCCGGTACAACTGATTGAGATGTGCGACACTAAAAATGTCACCATTCATGCCCTATGAGTCCCAATGCGCTTGCCTACGAGTCCGAAGACGTTATCGCCAGTCCCTTCAGGGGTAGACCCCCGCTAAACGTCGCTTATCAAACGGCTTATGGTCGAATGATGCATGGTCTCTCGGACGACATTTTGAAGTCCGGCGCATTGGAGAGGTTCGAGGGAAAGGTCAACCTTGTATTCACCTCCCCGCCCTTCCCCCTGAACAGAAAAAAGCGGTACGGCAACAAGACCGGAGACGAGTACATTGAGTGGCTCAGCTCCTACGGCCCGTTGCTCAAGAAGATGCTTACCCCGGACGGCTCAATCGTGATGGAGGTCGGCAATTCCTGGGAACAGGGAGCGCCGGTCATGTCCACACTGCCCATCCGGTCGTTGCTGCAATTCCAGGAAGATAACGACCTGTTTCTGTGCCAGGAGTTCGTCTGGCAAAACCCGGCCAAACTCCCCTCCCCCGCGCAATGGGTGAACGTGGACCGAGTCCGGGTCAAAGACAGCTTCACAAAAATCTGGTGGATGTCCGCGTCGCAGAAGCCGAAAGCGGACAATCGCCGCGTTCTCCAGGAGTACAGCAAGTCCATGAAGGACTTGCTCAAAACCGGCAAGTACAACGCCGGAAAGCGTCCCTCCGAACACAACATCGGCGAAGAATCCTTTCTCACCGACAATGGCGGAGCGATACCGGGCAGCGTCCTCACCTTCGCCAACACCCAAGCGAACGACGACTACCAGGTGTATTGCCGCGACAACGAGATTGAGCTCCACCCGGCAAGGATGCCGATTGAGCTCGCGGGCTTCTTTATCAATTTTCTGACCGACCCCGGCGACCTTGTTCTGGACCCCTTCGGGGGAAGCAACACGACCGGCGCTGCGGCGGAGAGATTGGATCGATTCTGGCTTTCTATCGAAGCCGAAGAAAAATACGTCAACGGCTCGATGGGGAGGTTTCCAGACTTAGTTCAAGGATAGGACGCGCAATGTCACCTGATGAACTCAGCTTGCCTTCGTCTTTCGAGACCGATCTAACGATTGGCCCCAGCGCTATCGATGCTTACAGCCGCCTGCCCTATACCATGTGGTATGCGCTCGCTGAATTTGTCGATAACTCGACACAATCACGGCTCAATTACGGGAACTTCATCGATGACGTTCTCCGCGCCGAAGGAAAGGCGCTGGAAGTAAATATTATTCACGACCCGACCTTCCGGGAGATGCGCATCGACGACAACTCAATCGGAATGCCGATCGACAGGCTCATCGAGGCGCTCAAAATTGCGCACCCAACCAAGGACAGCAAGGGGCGCTCACGCTACGGCATGGGCATGAAGACAGCCGCCTGCTGGCTTGGGAAAAAGTGGAGCATCACCACCTGCGAATACGGCAGCGGCATCGAATGGACCGCCGAAGTTGATATAGACGCGATTGCAAACCACGACGGCAAGGTTCTCATGACGCCGAAAACCGTGAGCACCGACGAACATTACACGCGGATTCGCATCGTGGAATTGCGCCGTCGCGTTCAGAAGCGCACGGAGGAAACGATCCGGGAGTATCTTGGGTCGATGTATATGTTCGACTTGAAGCCCGCCGGAGTTGGGCAGATTCCGCTGGCGCTGACGTTCAACGGCACGCTTATAACTCCTCCGACCGACTCCGAATGGGACATCGATCAATCCGGCAACCAATACTACAAAAAGCTGCCTCCAACACAGATCGGCGGCAAGAGTGTTGAGGGCTGGGTCGGAGTGCTCAAGAAAGGCGGGCGCAAATTCGGCGGGTTCTCGCTATTTCAGAATGGCCGTCAAATTCGCGGATTTCCTGCTGCGTGGAAGCCATCCGAGATATACGGCGGCGTCGATGACGAGGGCGCGAACAACCTCATCGCGCAGCGCCTCACCGGAGTCCTATTGCTTGACCCGAAATTCGCCGTGTCCCACACGAAAGACGCCGTGGATTTCGAGAACGATGAAGAAGACGAGCTCATCAAGTTCCTCGACAAAGAAACCGCCGATTACCGCAAGTACGCGACCATGCGACGTGCCGCCAGGCCGTACTCACTAAGCAAGGAAAAGATACGCGACATCGTCCAGAGCCTAACAAGCGAGTTCACCAGCAGCGAGATGAAAGACGCGGTGAACATGGCCTCCCTGCCGCCTATCGAGTCCATCGTGGCGACCAACCAGCAAAGAGTTGCATCGCTGACCCCCGCCGATCATGTCGCCACTCTGCCCGTCACGGATCACCTGAAGATCATCGTTTCGCTTCAAGACCGCAGCGAAAACGATCCCTATTTGACGATGAGTCCCGCCGCAGTCCCCGGCGAAGTGCATGTCATCATCAATGCTCTACACCCCTACTACCAATCGCTGGAAGCTTGCGCCGCCGAAGAATGTATCCACCAGTACATCTATGATGCTGTCGCTGAATACCGCGCACACCAGCTCTCAACGCGGATCGTGCCCGACACCGTGCGCCGTCTCAAAGACGCGCTTCTAAAGGTGCCGATTCACCAAAACGAGAACGCGAATTTCGACGTTCAATTTCGCAACCGGCAAGCCCTTTATGAGGATTCTCCCGACAGCTAGCCAAGATGCCTAAATATGAGCCAAGAGCGTGGCAAATCGAGGCGATGCGGCGATGGATTGCCGCCGGTCATCGCGGAATCATAAGCGTCGTCACAGGCGGCGGGAAAACCATCTTTGCATTGTCGTGCATCGCTGAACGGCGGCCCGATACAACCCTCATCGTTGTTCCGACCGCCGCTCTCTTAGAGCAATGGTGGGAAGAAGTAGCCGCCTATTTCTCGCTTTCTCTGGAAGAGATTCACATCGTGCGGGGCGCTCGCAAACTCAAGACCGGCAGCATCAATATCGCCGTTATCAATACGGCTTCGGAGCTAGCTCCAGATGGGCGTTGGGGACGGCTGTTTCTGATCGTCGATGAATGTCACAAGGCGGCCAGCGAGAGCTTCCGCAAAGTCCTCGCTCTCAAGACGGATGCCTCCCTAGGCCTGTCGGCAACGCCAGAGCGTCCCTACGACGACGGGCTTGAAGATGTTCTCATTCCGGCGCTTGGCCCCGTGATTTTTACTTACGATTACGGCGCGGCATTGGCCGACCGTGTCATCGTCCCTTTCACTTTGAACAACGTGGTCTTTGAACTCGAAGAAGATCGACAACTGGAATATGACAAGCTGAGCAAGGCTATCGCGCGCTCGATGCAGCAGGACGGCCCGGAGGGCCAGAGAACCATCGCGCTAATGCTAAAGCGCGCGCGTGTGCTCAACCTCAGCCTTAACCGCGTGAGGATTACGCTCAAGCTGGTTTCCATGAACCGTGCCAAGCGAACCCTGATATTCCACGAGGATATCCAGGCTTGCGAGATCATCGCTTCGGTCCTCGAAAAAGCTGGCGTTCCCAACGGCATTTATCACTCCAAGATGTCTCTAAAAGCACGGGCCGAGGCGCTACGCAATTACCGCTCCGGGCGTTCGGAAGTTCTGGTTACATGCCGCGCGCTCGACGAGGGGTTTAATGTTCCCGAGACTCAGCTCGGCATCATTGCGGCCAGCACCGCGACACGGCGCCAGCGCATACAACGCCTCGGCAGAATAGTTCGCCCAGCCCCGGACAAGGAGACAGCGAACGTCTACACCCTTGTCGCAACGCGCCCTGAGATTGAGCGCCTTAAAGAAGAAGAACATCTGCTTGAGGGTGTCGCTTCCATCCGATGGAGCCGAGCATGAAGATTTTTATCGGCGGCAATTGTTGCAGCGAAGCTGCGTTTAATCTCCTTGATCCCTCCGCGTTTACGGAGGGTGACTTTGAGGCCCACGCGGTCAAGGCCCTCGTTTGCGCCTTTCCCGAATATCGTTGTATCGCGTTTCGCGCGGACTTTTCGTTTGAAAACCAAATTCGTCGCTCCGACCTTGCTCTAGTTCACAAGACCTTTTCCCACTGGTTTGTCGTAGAGGTTGAGCTTCTTTCGCATTCACTCATGGGACACGTTGTCCCACAGGTGCGCTGTTTTCGATACGGAGAGCCGTTGTCTTCAACAGCAACGGTGCTTTGCGGTGCGATTCCAGAAATGGATTATGCCCATGCTCTTTCGTTCTTGCAGTTCATTCCGCGTTCGGTCGTGGTCGTCGCAAACCGCGACAGCACCGAATGGAGAGCTTGCTTTAGGGGCCTTGATGTTCAGATGCTCACGGTCTCGGTGTATCAGCGCAACGACGGCCAGATTGCACATGAAATAAACGGCAGCCTATTCGTGGTTAAGGAGAATCTCGGTTTCTTTCGCTATTCAGCGATTGATCGTTCGTTACGTTTGCCTCTCACCTTCACCGAGTCAGAAGGACGGATTCAGATCGAAGACCCGTTCGGCGCAAGTGGCGCATGGTTTGTCAGCCGGACAGAGGATGCCGTGTGGCTTACGAAGGAGATGGGCGATCCTGGACTTCCGCATAACGAAATGTTGCAGGTCATACGGACTTCTTCTGGAAAGCTGAAACTTTCGCTGACGTCTTTGTAGTTGCGATCACGGAATACGACATGACACTTCCCGCCTAGCGATGAGCGGAACATAGCCGGAAGTTGCTCGTAATCTGTCCGGCATATCTGCGGAAGCAATGGAGCCAGGAACTGGCCGACAAGTTTTTCCTTGGTGCCAGCACGCGACCTCGGTCGCGAAAATCCTTGGCACTATGTACTGATCCAGCACGACGCGATAGATGCCAGTGCGACGTTCGGCAGTTTGGTCAGGCGATGCCGCTTTCAGGCTCCGAACTCGAATTGATTGCTGTGTTCAAACATGCCTCTTTTCTGTGACCCAATGAACGGCGGGCGGATGGCACTCTATGATTGCACTTGTAGATACGCCCCCGGCCGTATAAACGTCCCACGCGGGCGAGATCTCCGGTGAGATTGCACCCGCCTCACTCCCCACATCGAGGCCCACCATGCCCCCACTGTCAGAAACACATCGACGCGGCCATTGTGGCCCGTGCTATGTTCTCGTCTGGACATTGGGAAAACACCGGACGCAAGAAGATTCTGCGACCGTGCCCCAAGGGTTGCAGTAAGGAGTACGGGGCGCGGGAGATGAAAGCACACATCCCGCGTTGCGACGGGCCGCCCGCTACGTTCCCGGCACCCCACCCACGTCCACGAACAGGCTCTACACGCTGAGAGTCAACGCTGCTGCCTCGCGCTTCACCTTCCGCCAATCGCTCCGATTCCCTCTCAGAACGAATATGATGTAACGAAAGGGAATGTCGATCACGACCGTAGAGGATACACTTGTAAGCGTTCTCCACACAGCGCCTCCGGTTTACTCGAAACTGGAAGGCACACCGTGATGGGTGCCTAAATGTCAGGCATCCAGGGCATTTGCGGATAATTCTGAAAGAGCATCACCTGGAGCGCGCGGCTCAAACATGGAAGACCACTTTTTTCAGCATCCGATTCTCAATTCGCCCTATGAGTGCCCGACCCGGCATTGGGAACTCGACGCTGACGGCCAGCCTACTCAGCAGACGACTGAATCCCGGCGCGTGGCGAAGTACATCACGCCGATTCCCAAGCCTCGCAAGCGGAAGAAGTCCGCGACTCAGGAAACACTCGTTTTCAATGAGGGAGTTGGCCTCTCTACGGCGGCGCAGCAATACGACCCCACGCCGATCATCAATGATCTGCGCTATCAGGTGGACCGTTGGCGGCAGTTGCCGAACCCGAATGATTGGCTTGTCACTCCCGAAACGGTGCGGCTTCTCCAGCATTGGCGACACCACAAGTTCGCGGGCATCCGGCCATTCTTTTGCCAGATCGAAGCTGCCGAAACGGCCATCTGGCTGACCGAGGTTGCTCCAAAGATGGGAAAAACGGGCAAGGGCTTCATCGAGCACCTTGCCAACTCGAATGCCGCCGCCAATCCGGGACTCATGCGCCTAGCCTTGAAGTTGGCGACCGGCGCGGGCAAGACCACGGTCATGGCCATGCTGATAGCCTGGCAGACCGTCAATGCCGTTCGTCGCCCAGGCAGTACGCATTTCACCCGCGGCTTTCTGATCGTTGCGCCCGGTCTCACCATCAAGGATCGACTCCGCGTTCTCCAGCCCAACGACCCCGACAGCTACTATGCCAGCCGGGAGTTGGTCCCATCCGACATGCTCGACGACATCCAGCGCGCCAAAATCGTTATTACGAACTACCATGCCTTCAAGATGCGGGAGCGGCTGGACATTTCCAAGGGCGGACGGTCACTTCTTCAGGGCCGGGGCGAGCCTTTGATGACGCTGGAAACTGAAGGGCAGATGGTTCAGCGGGTCATGCCTGACCTGATGGGCCTGAAAAACATACTGGTACTCAATGACGAAGCCCATCACTGCTACCGGGAAAGGCCTCACGATCCAGACGAAGAGGATCTATCGGGCGAAGAAAAGCAGGAGGCTGAAAAGAACAACGAGGCCGCTCGACTTTGGATCAGCGGTTTGGAGATTGTTCAGCGTAAGTTAGGCATCGCCCGCATCGTTGATCTATCAGCAACCCCATTCTTTCTCCGTGGCTCCGGCTATAACGAGGGCACTCTCTTCCATTGGACGATGAGCGATTTCTCGCTGATGGATGCGATTGAATGCGGCATCGTGAAGCTACCCCGCGTTCCGGTTGCCGACAACATTTCCGGCGAAGAGACGCCAGTATTCCGCAACCTTTGGGAGCATATCCGCAAGGATATGCCCAAGAAGGGGCGCGGCAAAGGCGACGCTCTTGATCCGCTCAACTTGCCGGCCAAGTTGGTCACGGCGCTCGAAGCCCTCTACGGGCATTACAAGCTGACATACGAATCGTGGAAAGATGCCGGGATCAGCGTTCCTCCTTGCTTCATAGTCGTTTGCAACAACACCTCTACCTCGAAGCTGGTCTACGACTATATCTCCGGTTTCACCCGAACCAACGCCGACGGTTCAACCAAAACTGAAAACGGGCGGCTCGATCTCTTCCAGAATTTCGACGAGCACGGCAACCCGGTCCATCGAGCGCACACCTTACTGATCGACAGCGAAGAACTCGAATCCGGGGAAGCTCTCGATCCCAGGTTCCGCGAGATGGCCGCCGCTGAGATCGAGCAATTCCGTCGCGATATAATCGAGCGGACCGGCGACCAACAAGCGGGCGATAACATCTCCGATCAGGAATTGCTCCGCGAGGTCATGAATACGGTTGGCAAACCTGGAAAGCTAGGCGAATCCATCCGTTGTGTAGTCTCCGTTTCGATGCTCACCGAGGGGTGGGACGCCAACACCGTTACACACGTACTCGGCATCCGCGCCTTTGGCACACAGCTTCTATGCGAACAGGTCATTGGCCGCGCTCTTCGCCGCCAGTCTTATGACCTCAATGAAGAGGGGCTTTTCAATGTCGAGTATGCGGACGTACTCGGCATCCCCTTTGACTTCGCGGCGAAGCCCGTCGTGGCCCCGCCGCAAAAGCCCCGCGAGACAATTCACGTCAAGGCCATGCGGCCTGAGCGGGATGCACTGGAGATTCGGTTCCCGCGAGTATTGGGCTACCGCGTGGAACTGCCCGAAGACCGGCTCACTGCCAAATTCAATGAAAACCACAAATTCCATCTGACCCCTGAGTACGTTGGTCCCACCATCACCAACAACTCCGGCATCATCGGTGAAGATGTGAACCTCACCGTGGAACATCTTGGCGACATCCGCTCTTCTACAGTTCTCTACACGTTGACCGCGCACCTGCTGACTACCAAGTGGCGCGAACCCGGTGAAGAGGCAAAGTACAACCTCTTCGGTCAACTCAAGCGCATCACCAAGGAATGGCTAGAAACCTGCCTTACTTGCTCTGGCGGCACCTATCCGGCGCAGCTCATGATTCGCCAGCTTGCCGATGAAGCCTGCAACCGCATCACGGCGGCTATCACGGCGGACACCATCGGCAAAGCACCCATCAAGGCGCTTCTTGACCCCTATAACCCGACCGGATCAACCAACTTCGTCAATTTCACCACGTCCAAGACAGACCGCTGGCAGACAAGGGCTGACCGCTGCCACATCAACTGGGTCATTCTCGACAGTGATTGGGAGGGCGAATTCTGCCGTGTGGCCGAGTCGCATCCCCGCGTCAAGGCATACGTCAAGAATCACTCGCTCAGCTTTGAGGTTCCATACCGCTATGGTTCAGTTAGCCGCATCTACCGGCCAGACTTCATTGTCCTGGTCGATGATGGACATGGAGACGAGGACCTGCTCCATCTGGTAGTCGAGATCAAGGGTTACAGACGTGAGGATGCAAAGGACAAGGCGGAGACGATGCGGACCTACTGGATTCCCGGCGTGAACAACAGCGGCAAATTCGGCCGTTGGGCCTTTGCCGAGTTCACAGAGGTCTATGCCATGGAAGCGAATTTCGCAGCCAAGGTCGAGGAAGAGTTTCACAAAATGCTGCTGCCGTTTACAACGGCCGAATGTGAGGCAGGGACAATATGAATGCTCATAGTATGCCGTTCGCCAAGATTATCAGTAGCGATCAGGGTGCGCGGGAACATTACCACGTTCCCAAGTATCAGCGCGAATACACATGGAGAGGGTTGAATTGGGACCGACTGCTTCAGGACATTGACGAGAACGACGCAGGATACTTTATGGGATCGCTCATCTGCGTCAAAGATGGAGATTCTCCAGTCCCTGGAGATGAGTTGATTTACGAGGTTGTGGACGGCCAGCAAAGACTGACCACTCTGTCATTGTTGATGATGGTCATCTACGAACGCCTCACCTTGCTCGAAAAGACACAACCATTCGACGACGAAGAAGATCGTCAGGACTTTCAGAATGCTCTCACAAGTCTGCGGAATAAACTGGTTAAGAAAAAGAAGCAAGGCGAATACCGCAAAGAGGAACTTGGTGGTTGGATCGAACTTTCAAAGATGTGTTTCTTGCGTGTTCAGCCGAGCAGCCAAAACAGAAACCTGGAAGACTATCTGTACCTTCTCGGTGAAATTGGCCTCCTCAAGAACCGCGAAAGACCCAGATACCTTGGAAATCGATTAATGGCAAAAGCGTATCGATTTTTCGTTGACAAAATCCCCGATGATACCAAGAGTTTACTGGCGCTGGTATCCAAGATTAATGAGCTTAACTTTGTCCACATCTCGGTTTCCTCGCAGGCAGACGCGTTTACTTTGTTTGAAACACTCAACAACCGCGGCGTTCCTCTCTCGGCAATAGACATAATAAAGAACAAGATGCTTGCAGAAATGGAAAAGCAGCATCGCATAAATATCGATGAATCGTATGAACGATGGCAACAAATCATTGGCGCTATACCGGATGCCTCAGACCAGGAACGGTTCTTGCGGCATTTTTACAACGCGTTCCGATGGGACCCCTCCGTCAAGGTCGATGGAATACCCCGCGCCGTCAAATCGAAGATCATTGCCATCTATGAGAAGCTCATCAAGAACAATGCGCAAACTGTGTTCGACAGGCTTTGCGAAATGGCGGCGCTATATGGACGACTCATCGATCCTGATGATGCTGATTTCAAGAAAGCCATGTGCTCGCAGCTAATTGACCTTGCCCGCATTAATGCGGCTCCTGCATATCAGGTTCTTCTCTACCTCTTTTCACTTCCCGCAAAGAAGTTGGCCGAACCGGACTTCCTTCCTCGTGCGGTCGATCTTTTGCAACGTTTTTACGTTCGTCGAAATGTGACAGATTTTCCAAGCACACGCGATCTTGACCAGGCTCACATGGATCTCATTCAAGCCTGTCAATCTCGAATAGCTAAAGGCGGCGCACTGAGCTTTGATTTCTTTCGCGACAAACTATTGAAACGCGATCAGTTCGCTGACAGGGCGACATTTGAAGAAGCTTTGAAGGGCGGGATGTATTCTTCAAACGCTGGGATGACTAGGTACTTGCTCATCAAGATTGATGAGACCCATCGTTCTCGCGAGTATGCTCCGGATTTCTGGGCAAGAAACGAGGGCGACAAATTCGTTTGGACAGTTGAGCATGTGCTTCCACAAAATGAGACTATTTCTGATGCCTGGGTTGAAATGATTGCTGATGGCGATAAGAAAATGGCATCCAACTTGCATGAGAAACACGTCGATAGACTGGGCAATCTGACGCTTAGCGGCTACAATTCTCAACTGGCCGCCGCTCCATTTCCTAAGAAGCAGGCACTTGCCGAGAACCGTAAGTTTCTTGGACACAGCATCAATATCGGCTATCGAAATGGACTGGAACTCAACAAGTTGTCCTTCAAGATAGGAAAGTCTCAGATTAGCTTGGCGACTGCCACTGTGTGGACTCCAGAGTTCATCGAAGCCCGGACAAACCGAATGTGCGGATTGCTGATGGAAATGTACAAGTTTGAAGGTATCGATTGACGCATTGTGCAGAATGAATCCGGGTATCTCTGAAACAGTCTCTTTGAAAATGTGGGCGGGCAAATGGCGAAGAAGGAAACAAAGCAAGCAACGAAGACGGTTGAGACGCTGACGCACGACGAGGCCTCGCGCAAGAATATTCCCACGGCTGAGTACCAGTCCGTCATGCGCACGGACGAGCAGGTGCCGATTCGCGTTGCGTATGAGCGCCGCAACCGCGATCTTGACCCGCAACTGGTTTGGCGGGGAAAGGATGAGCTGGACTGGTCCGATCTGGTTGTGCCTGCGCCGCCGCTCTACATCCAGGAGAAGGTCCACCCGAAGGTACTGATCGACGACCTGCGGAGGCAGACGGAGAAGAGCAACGGCAAGAAGAAAGACACACAGTTCGATCTCTTCGCCGATTTCAACGGACTGCCTAGTGAAGATGCCAAGACGGAGTTCTACCAGCACGACGCCCATTGGTCGAACCGGATGATTTTGGGCGACAGCTTGCAAGTCATGGCATCGCTGGCCGAGCGTGAAGGATTGCGCGGCAAGGTGCAGTGCATCTACATTGACCCGCCGTACGGTATCAAGTTCAATTCCAATTTTCAGTGGTCAACGACAAGCCGCGATGTGAAGGATGGAAACATTGACCACATCACACGCGAGCCGGAACAGGTGAAAGCGTTCCGGGATACGTGGCGGGATGGAATTCACTCCTATCTAACATACTTGCGGGATCGCCTGACGGTTGCACGGGATTTGCTGACGGAGTCCGGTTCGATCTTTGTGCAGATTGGTGATGAGAACGTTCACCGAGTACGTGCTTTGATGGATGAAGTCTTTGGCAATGATTCCTGCGTAAACCAAATCACTTTTCTCAAGACATCAAGCAGCACTTCGGACTTTCTGGGCAATGTTGCCGATTACTTGCTCTGGTATTGCAAAAAAAAGGAGTCACTGAAATTCCGAGAACCGTTTTACTCGAAAGAACTAGGGAATGGGGCGTTTGAGGCTTACAACAAGATTCTTCTCCCAGATGGGTCCATTTCTGCCGCCAGTGCGTTGCCAGAGAATGAACACGCAGACGGCGACATAATCCGGTTCGATAACATAACCTCGCAAAGTGTTGGGCGCGACAAGGGTGAAGGCGCAGCCTCTTGGTTTCCGGTAAGAATATCTGGACGGGAGATCACTCCAAACATCAAAGTTAGATGGAAGACAAATGAGTTAGGAATGTCGCGGCTTATGAAAGCTGGGCGCCTGAGTCCGGCGAAAAACAGCCTGAACTATTTAAGGAAGTTGAAGGACTTCACAGCCGTAGCTCGTCACCATATCTGGACAGATACCATAATCTCTGGCTCTTCGCTCGAAAAGAATTATGTGGTCGAAACCCTCCCTTTTGTTGTTCAGAGGTGCATTTTGATGACCACGGACCCCGGTGATCTCGTTCTCGATCCGACTTGTGGCTCAGGCACTTCTGCCTATGTTGCGGAACAATGGGGCCGTCGTTGGATCACGATTGATACTTCTCGCGTGGCGTTGGCGTTGGCACGTGTTCGTGTAATGGGCGCTCGCTACCCTTACTATCTGCTTGCAGACTCCAGAGACGGCCAGGTAAAGGAAGGCCAGATCACAGGCAGGGTGCCATCGGATGCGCCAACGCGCGGCGACATTCGTCAAGGATTCGTCTATGAGCGCATTCCTCACATTATGCTGAGTTCCATAGCCAATAATTCTGAGATCGACGTGATCTGGGACGAGTACCAGATTGTTCTCGAACTACTGCGGGAGAAGTTGAACGCCGCGCTCAAGAAGAATTGGCAGGAGTGGGAGATTCCGCGCGAGCCTGAGAAGACATGGCCCCAGGCAGCTAAAGACCTTCATGCTGAATGGTGGGAGCAGCGCATCGCCCGCCAGAAGAAGATCGATGCCTCTATCGCAGCCAAAGCCGACTTTGAATTCCTCTACGACAAGCCTTACGAGGACAATAAGAAGGTGCGCGTCGCCGGTCCCTTCACCGTCGAGAGCCTCTCGCCGCATCGCGTTCTCGCTGTGGATGAAAATGACGAACTCTTCGAGCCGTCAGCCACCTCCGATGTGGACGCACGGAACGCGCAGGATTTTGTCCAGGTCATCCTCGACACACTGAAGATCAGCGGCGTCCAGCAGGCACATCGGGAAGACAAGATTACCTTCTCGTCCATCGCCCCCTGGCCCGGAGATCGCGTCTGTGCCGAGGGGCGGTACACCGACCAGGACGGGACTGAAAAGCGAGCGGCTATCCTGATTGGTCCAGAGTTTGGCACCGTCTCCCGCCCCGATCTGGTTTCCGCTGCCCGCGAGGCTGGCGACGCAGACTTTGATGTGCTGATTACCTGCGCTTTCAACTATGACGCGCACTCTGCGGACTTCAACAAGTTGGGCCGCATCCCTGTGCTAAAAGCCCGCATGAATGCCGATCTTCACATGGCCGCCGACTTGAAGAACACCGGTAAGGGAAATCTGTTTGTTATCTTCGGAGAGCCGGACATTGAGATTCAGGATACCGATGCCGGACGGATTCGCGTCAAGGTGAAGGGCATTGATGTCTTCAAGCCCCATCTTGGACGGGTTGAGCAGAGCAGTCCCGATGAGCTGGCCTGTTGGTTCATCGACACCGACTACAACGAGGGAAGCTTCTTCGTTCGCCACGCGTACTTCCTGGGCGCGAACGACCCCTACAA
>QGNH01001647.1_pt1 | contig 14331 bp, 13 predicted proteins | sample 1735481 | NCBI WGS metagenome assembly QGNH01 (sample SAMN09239004, study PRJNA386568) | Viral metagenome, whole genome shotgun sequencing project. | reverse complement strand
CGTCGATTCGGAAATATCAGTTTGGAGATTTCAAAATGAGTCACTACCGAGAGCCTACCGGCATACCCAAGTTGTAAGGGTCGTTAATGGTGCGGTAGGAGCCACTGGCCCATTCGTAAGGCTCTGTAGGTAGGTACATAAAACGAGGCGCCACAGCACGCCTATCTCGTAGTATCGCCGGTTCAACACTACATAAAAAGGAGAAAGTCATGAATCTAAGCGCCAACAGATGGTATGTAGCATGGTTCTTTTGGTCCTGTCGCGCACTTGATAATTTTTGTGGTAGGTGGGATGATAGAAATAGCAAGTACGCTGCTAAGGGCACAAACCTGTGTCATTTTTTCCGAACGCTAATGTGGGGCAGCCTTATTTTTACCTCTGTGTTCGCGCTCTACATATGGGTTGTGTTCGTTGTTCTTGTTTTACCTTTTATTTTGTTTAAATTCGCCAGTGTTGGCGGCGCGCTTCTTGTTGTCACGGGTATCATACTTGGCGCCATTACTTTTTTGGCCGCATTGGCCGGAATTACTCAAGGAGGTACTTGGGTCACAGAAACTATCAAAACCAGAAATGCAAATTTACAGCAAAAAGAACCGGGTTTCCTGTCGCTCGTTATCGCGTATATCGTAGCAATTAAAAAGAAATTCTGTCCTACTATTCAATTCAAGGATATTCCTGATGTTTAATACTTTCAAAAAAGCCGATTTCGTGCCCCATTGGGCTGTTTTTATATCACTTCTGCTTTTATCCTTCGCAGTCGCAGGATTGATGTATAAGGGAAGCATTTCGCATACTGTTATTGAACAAAATGTAGCGTGTAATATGACTGGCACCAAAATAGACGACGACAGGGTGTATCTAAAACTAAATTGCAATGGTCGCGACGACATAACCTACTTAAATAATAAACTAATGATAGATGTGCTTTCATCTCACACGGCTCTACTACGCTGCGACCTTTATGCCGACTATTCTGTTGGCAATTGTCAAATACATTAAGTCAGCCCCGCCACTATTGGACTCAAACTGGCATTCACCGAAATACTGTAATTACCAGTAAGTCCTTTTGGTAATACCGTCCCAGCAATATTGATCGCGTAAGACGCCAACACCGTAGCATTAACCGAAAGCACTTGTGCCACTCTGTTGTCACTGGCCAAAGCCGATTCTGCGAACGCTACTATTTGCCCTACCGTATCTTGGGTAGTTACATTACCTACCTCTGGTGGCACCCTGCTACCAAAGTCGCTGTGAAAAAGCAGCGTACCTAACGTAGTCTGCAAACGTCTACCAAGCGAAAACGCCAAGTTCTGGTTACCCGATATAGTCAATATATCTCCCGTCCACGGCAACATATCCTGGTTGATAGGACCATACCAAAAATCCGTCCCTAGGAACGTTGCCTCATATGCCGCTGGTGGAACTGTAGTTGCGGTCCCTGACGATGTTGGTAGATATATATTTTGGCCCCATCCCGCAACGCCCGGCGCGGAAACAGGTGCTATATATGGCGGAATAAGATTATTTGCTTGTGCTATGGATTGCCATTGAGTGTAATCACCAAGAGTTCTGGCCGCAATCGCCATAAGAGAATCATTGTTTCTTACCGTTACCGTATTTACGACCGATGGAATTGCCTGTGACAAATTGACTACAAGCACATAGGTATTATAGAGAGATTGACCTACTATATTTTTGATTACGGCAGTTTGTTGTGATCCCGAACTAGTAGGATCTGTAGCATCGCTTGAAGCATATCTGGCAATAGCGGGAAGAGACACCATACCATTCCATGCGCTAACTAAAGATGCGTTTGGAGATATAGAAACATTAGCTATAGCCGTTGCCACAGTTTGAGATGCAGCAGCCATGTAGTTCATTTCGTCTATAGCCTGATTGGATACAAGCCCTTGTAGCGCCACCGCATAAGACAACCACGCATCCGCTTCGTTCTGTGCATATATCGCAAATGTTGATGCCGATATGCCACCAGGCAGTCCTTCCGCTGAAAATCCAACCATATACTCCAAAAGAAGAGGATCAGGCATAGCGGGATTACCTGTTGATAGTGAATTTGAAGGTGTCGCTACAGGAGCGGGTTGCAAGTTCTGTAGAGCTATTGCAAAAGACTGCAAGGCGTACAGGCGGTTTTGAATATAAGCAAGCGTAGAGGCCGGTAAACCGCAGGGGACAGCAAGAGTCGGTCCTAGTACCAAGTACCCGTTTGCAGCGGCTATACCAAGCTGATTAGCATCTATGGCATCGCGGGAATTTCTCAACGTCTGCGCAAGGGCCTTAGCTAATACCAGTTCCGCGCCGCTACTTAGCGTTGAGAGAGTTGCATTCGCGTAGCTAAGTGAATTATACGCACAGTTCCATACCGAATTGACATACGGGGTTACGTTTAGAAAACTAGGCATATTTACTAATCACATTTGAACTGAAATTATCAAAAGCCACCGTCGCTTGTTGCGCCCCTAGAGACAATAATGATACGAGCGCATCTACTGCCAGAGGAGGAATGGGAGAATTCACTGGTTGAATAGCCGCAAATCTGAAAGTATAAAACCCCATAATAGGACGATCAGCGCCTTGCTCGATACCTTGCGGGCCAACAGGAACGACTTGCCAAAACTCATTAGTCCAATAATCATAAAGTTCAAGCGTATAAAACGTAGTAGCCTGCTGCTGCATCTGCTGTTGGTTAAGCATAGCAAATTGGGATAATAGTGTTTGAATAGCTACAAGAGAGGCTTTACCCGATAGCGCGAATCCATCGGTAGAATGACGTTTCCAACCCGTAGTGCCTCTCAGCACATACATAGGCGGCGCTTGGCCCCACATATCCACCATTCTCGTTACGCCCCCGGTATTTGGTGGCCCTTGCACGTCATATATAGCATTTAGGGCTGGGGTTTCTTTACGCACCCCTTGCGGGGACATAGGAAATATATAGGTGAAACCAGGAACAGGGGCCGATGCATTACCGGGGCTTCTGATTGAAAGAGCGTATAGCGCGACACCATTACCAGCGATAGAAACCGGTAAAGTAGAAAAGCTCTGTTCAACCGCGTTCAGTAATGCGTTAACAACGCCGGACATAGTTTATCTGACGGTAGTGACTCATTTTGAAATCTCCAAAGTTGAAGCGCTTCGTGCTGGTGATTTTTGGGTAAAAGTCTATATTTGTAAGAGCGGATCATGACATTGGTGAGAGAGGACATTAGGCGGTTAGTATATCACAGATTTCAAACTGAACCACTAAGGCAGAATGTTGATGACCGCGCCAGGAAATAATGTAGTCGCGTACAGGCTATCATTCCACCATGTCAAAGATGAAATACCCATCATCGTACCAGGAACTTGCCCCGTGTAATCTGGAATAGCATTGTATGAAGTTTGAGTTAACGTAGATGAGAACGCGTAAAGATCATTCTCCGCTGTTGCCACCCAGATATTACCAGATGCATCCCACGCTATGGCAGAGGGGTCGTGAAAAATACCAAGACTAGCTGACGCCCACGAACTTCCGTTGTAAAGACCAATCTGACCCGTTCTGTATCGATGCAGAGCGTACGGCTTCCCCCACCAGCATTGTTCTATAGCCGATGTTCCGCATAACCAAACACTAGAAGGTGTACCGCCTATAAAAGAGCATCCTGTTGGGACTGCTACCCCTGTAATCCCCTCTTCCGTTATCTGGCCCGATATAACGCCAAAAGCCCGTATTGTTTGATTATCTGATAAAAGAACCGCGCATTGGCCTAACTCAAAAGTCATACTTATGCCGTAACCATCGCCTGTCCAAGTAACCGTGTCTACGATAGCGCCAGAATCAATAATAGCCAAATACCCTGTAGTCCCAGTGCCGCCGGTTACGTAAACATTCCCATAAGCATCTTCTCCTATCGCGATTCCAGTAAAACCAAGTGCTAGTGGTGGTTCAGTTGACCAGACATTTCCGGCCCTGATAAGAGGATATACATTTGTTCCAGAAATGGCCCATCCAGCCGTAGCACTCGTAATCATCACCGCGACAGGATCAGCTATTGCAAATGAAGTTCCTACCGACCATATATCTAGATCGTTTATAAGAACAGTTATTTCGTTAGAAGAGGGTACACAGACAAGGGCATTTGATCCATCCGGAGTTATAGCTACAGAAGCGGCACCAGGTACAGATAGTTGCTGATCTATTACTAGATTCCCTTCTAACACTCCAACAACCGTAACACCACTCGCGACCGAGGCTAGTATTTGTGAATCGTCAGGGTTCCACGCAATAGCCGTGCAAGAAGTAAGTCCTGTTAATTGAGAAGAAATTGTCCAATACGGATCAATGCCAGATAGCAAGGCTACAATAGCTGGTTGAGCAAATGCGGCCAGGGTTGACGCTGCCGAACTAGACGCGGCAAATGCAACGGCGCCAGAGGGTAGGGATGCATAAGACCATCCACCAACTGCTACACCAGATGCAGAAGCCGCCACAATACCAGGAAGGACCATAGGGGTAGCAGAATAAGACACCGCCCTGCTTACCAAATTCATAATACCTAAGCGGCCGACAAGTGGTTCCGCCGTGTACAGGTTTACGTTATCTGTTGACAGCCCCTTGCAGAGCGTGTTAAATCCAACAGGTAAAGTATTCAAAACACCAGGATACCGGGATGTAGAAGTGTATATGTTTCCTGATGCATCTAACGCTATAGCAGTATTGCCGCTACTCGCAATGCCTGTTACAACTAACCCAACGAGCGCCTCGGTTACTGGTGTATCAACGATAAAACCTGATGAGGTATTGGGATAAGGCAAATAGGCTAGTTTCCCGTAATCCGCCGACATCCATACGCCACCTACCCCATCCGCTGCGCAACCAAAATATCCATGCCCCGTACGAGTAGCATCAGACCAAATAACAGGATCGGTGGCGGAAGATGGCAAAGTTAAAGCGGTAAATACTCCCGTGGCATTCATAGAGTACGCGGCTTTTTCAGTCCAAACAGGTACAACCGCTCCGCTCGGCCATAATGCGAATGCCGCTGATTGCGCCTTCAAAGTATTGTTCGGGAAAAAATACGAAGGAGATGCCACGCCTTATTCCTGAATGTTTATTAATGTAGATTTAACGGTATCCGCGGTCCATTGAACTTCTGGTACTTGGCTACTTGACGAACCTATATGATAGTGAGTATTGAACGCCTCCACTAATTTGCTCACCAAAGCCAAGAAATCAGTAGCCGAACCGCCCTGAGTAATGTTAAACGTAGCCCCGGCTTTGAGGTTTAACGTAGCATTTCCAGACGTATCTACTTTTATGCTTGTACCAGAAGCAAGATTAAGAGTCATAGGAAAAGCGGGAGGCGCAGATGCCTGTCTTGTGCTATCTGGATACGGAATACTAACAACTTGCTGTTGGGCATTCACTGTCTGTCTGGTAAGCTCGGGTTTGGTCCCACCGTTTCCAAAGGCTACGTACGACCCATCAGGCAAAGAGAGCGTGGTATTTCCGATTTGGTCTATAAGGGTCCAAGCACCGGATGGATGCGCGTGGTAAGACACATCAGGACTCGCATTGTAAATCGCCGAATTTCCTTGGGTATAAACACTACACACCCAAACCCCATTTCTAGAATCACCGTAAGGAAAAGCACAAAGCCCCCATGTACCATTTGTCGGCAAAGCAGGCTGGTTAACCCTTAGCGCATCGGCCGAACCAGGAAGCCCCATCTGTACAAGAATACCCGTCGCCTGCACAGTAGGATGCATAACGTAAACTCCCCAAGGGTTCGTGCTTCTTCCTGTAACCTGACAAACTGCTAATGACGGAAACATTCGGTATTATACCACCATTAAGGACCAGAGGCGCTATTGCCGCGAGGCGCGTTGAAAGACTGAGACAGCCCGAATACTACACCTTGGATAGTATCAAGATTAACAGGTATAAGCGGTTGACCTATTCCTTCTGGTAGCCCTATCTGTAACTGCCCGTTTATTCTTTGCGCATTGCCAGTTAGTAGCGCCGTCATCAGAGCCGAATTGCTATAATCTTCTGTTCGTAAACCCCTTGTTAAAGTAAGTTCTGTGGTTGCTACGCTTCCAAAAGGGACACTATGCGATACGCCTTCAATATAAAAAGTCCATTTTACACCATCACGGTAAGGCACAAAAGTAAAAGTATTTCCCGGTAATATATCTGGGCGTAATTCCATTCGTACAGCACCGCGAAGCATGTTAGGTGTGGGCTCGTAATAAGATACAGGACGTAAAGACAATGTGGCGGCTAGTTGCTGAAAAGCGGACGAACTATTACCAGATGCCGCCTGTGATTGAGCAAAAATACCAGAATCCGCCATCCATCTTACTTCAGCATTATTAGGGCGAAAACCATATCGATGTATCGACGCCTGATCTACCCATGAAGTAAAAAGCAATTGAAAAGGCGTTATAGAACCATTAGATTGACCAAACGAAGTTAATAGCCATGTCGGAGCAAATACGTAGTAGTTACGAACTTCTACATCCGAATAGCCAAGCGTTTGTCCAATTGTACCGTGTCCACCATCCATACCAAAAACAGGCAAAGCATTCCACTTAGACAAATCAACAGAATAAGTGGGACTACCTGAATTACCTGACGCGCCGAGAAAAGGTAACGGGTTGACTCTTGCGACTAATGTAGGACTAACAGGCGGATACCCGTTCATAACAATTGGAGTGTTTGCTGTTGTAATTCCTATAGGCGCAGCGGTTATGGTCTCATCAATATTTAATTCACCGCCAGAACTACTGATAGTTACGGAAGCCTGAGTGTTAGGACTTGTAGCGCTACCATAGTACCCGACTGGTGCAGTCTGGATAAAGAACTCGTACCACGGAAACGGAAAGAATGTTAAGAATTTATTTAGCCATGTTCCCTCATCTGCTAAAAAAGGCGCAATAGTCGGTATGTCTATATTGGCTGGATACGCCTCAAACCACGTCGCCATCAAATCAAAGAATGTCGGTCTGCTTCCTCTGTACGCAAAGGCTGTGCTACCAAGCAAAGAAGGTGAATTCATAATCTGGTTATACCAAACAGAACCTACTTTAGCCGGGGTACCTTGTGCCGCGCCAGATATTGTAGTAGGCATACCAAACAAACCAAACGGACCTTGGGGAATGCCTAATTGTAGGTTCAAATTGTAGTAGCAAAAGGCGTTAAATATCCTAGTGAAATCCTCACCGTTGACCCTAATTGCTCTTTGCACGCCATTAAACGATCTGTTCTGGACTTCTTCTGTAGAAACAACTAGACCAACCATAACCACTGCGACGTGTGTAGCCCGCTGCATGCCTATAACTACAAGGCTAAATGGCGTGAATATGTCCATCCAAGTAGGTCTGGAATTAAGCCCGTAAGGACCGCCTGGGGCAAGATTTAATGTGAATTGCCCGCTCCCGCCGTTCATGATATGCTTTGACGTAGACATAGATATAAACGCAGCCGAGTTACCTGATACGGTAAACTGTCCTCCTTCATACGGGTACACATCTATAAATACGCGAGGCGCGGATACGTTGTAAGTGCTGCCTGACATTATCGTACGGGGGCCTTAGCCCCAGCAATGCCACTAGGAATGTAAGCGCCAGTAGTCGGCTCCATATAACCAAAATCTACGCTGTTGCTGCCGCTCTTATTGCCCAACGAAGCTATAAACCTTTCTACCGCGATGGAAGCTTCGACCACTTTACTGCTAAACGTACTGAGAGTTGGGCCTACGGTGTCCCCTATAAATGTCATTGCGTCCGATGCTTGTTTAGCTGGATCTAAAGCCTGTTGCTCTTGCCCCGTTTTACCCTTATAATATTCTGGTAGGTTCTGAAAAGCGGTCAGATAATCATTGGCCCTTTCGCCGGCTTTCTCCATTGCATTAGGGTCACCGTTACGTTCAAATCTACCGCCATATGTAACCGCCCCTACGCCAGCACCATACATACTAGTAGCACGGCTGACCTCTCCCGCCGCTTTAGACTCCGATCCTGTCCACTCCCTTTGCCAGTTCTCCATCTGCTCCGCGAGAGGAGCGTTTTCTGGAGAATGCCCATATTTAGCAATATATGCCTGTAGCCTATCGTCTCCCAACTGCTCTATCCCTAAATGCAGTCCTTTTTTAGTATTTCTCTGTAGATCCAAATTAGGGCCGCTCTCAACAGTCAACCCGCCAAGAATAGCTGCTGTTTCCGCCTCGCTATGCCCATAACCTCTTAGTATATCGTGCGCCTGTCTAACCCTGTCCGTAGGGTGCAAAGCGTCAGAAACCCCTGACATGTCATTACCCGAAGCCAAAGCCCCCTGTGTCAATAGAGGTATTCCCGTCATTGCTTGAGTGACCAATCCACCCGCGTATCCTTTTGGTATCATACCCGATGAACCCGCTAGTCTCTGCACGGTTCCTGGATCTAGTAATCCACCATCCGCCAATATCTTAAATACGCCGGCCTCGTCACCATGTTGCGCCGCATCTACCGCTTGATCTATAATCCATTTATGAGCGCCATCCTGTTTATCATAATCCGTACCTAACCAAGCCGCCATTCCTTTCCGGTCTTTCGGGGACCCCGCTTTACTAAAAGAAGCATGCAACATGGTATTGACCGCCGCATTACCGCCGTATCCGGCCCCCGACATTGTTTGTGCAACCGATTGCTGCGTGGTCATTTGCATTTCGCCGGTTCTGGCACTTGGAGCACCCGACGACGCCATCCGCATAAACATATCACTTGTGGTCCCGGCATTCGGCCGTGCATAACCTAAAGATACCTGTGCCCGCATCAAATCTTCGATATTACCTAGTACCTGGCTGTGATCTAAGCTAAGAACATTAGCGCTATACATAGTTTTTTGTAATTGTCCTAGATACTCATCATAGCTGCCGCCACCGCCTCTTGTTTTATATTGGCCAAACGAACTTGCGTACCTATCCGCACCTAGACCACCTAGAAACGGCAACGTGTTAGCCTGAAACGATTTCTTGGCTATATCTTCCCCGTATCCCGAACTTGTAACAGGCAAACCGTAAGATTGTAGCGCGGCCATAGCTCCTTGAGGGGAAGCGTTCGTTTGTGCCATCCATGCAGGGGTAGTTCCGTTATCCGGATGAAACGCGTTAGACAACCCGCGACCTTCAAAGCCTCCCATTCGTCCAACATTAGCCGCGCCCTCGCGAAGATCCCAATAAGGTTGCGCCGCAGAACTAATACCGCCAAGAAATCTTGAATAAATAGATGGTAACATAACGGCTGTCTTGGCAACTTCGTACACCCCTGCTGCTACAACTCCCGCGGCCCCTAATCTACCAGCCACACCAAGTTCGCCAATGTCGCCAATGCCTCCACCGCCTCCACCGCCTCCACCGCCTCCACCACCTCCACCATAACCGAGAATATGCCCTAAAGCACCTTCAGCACGTCTACCGCCAACAAATCTAGCCGCACCAAGCCCCATACGCCCTATAAAGCCAGGACGATTAGCCATACGTGATCTACGCCTATCTTCTTCATAAGCCTCGTATCGCTCTGTAGGGGAACCAAACATGGCTGATCTCCCCGATGATGTCGCTCTTGACCGTATCCTATCTTCCTCGTATGCCTCGTATCTTTCAGAAGAAGAACCGAATATAGACGAACTTTTAGTCCTAGCCGCTTTAGCCGCCTTCCTAGCCGCCGCGTCCCTATTTTGATTTTCTAGTTGAGCTAATGCACGCGCTTCCCTATAAGCCTTATCATCCTCACGTCTACGAATAGCATCCGCCATACTACGCTGCTTATTAGCTATGTCTCTATCACGATTCTCTAATTCAGCTAATGAGCGTTCTGTCTTATATTTTTGATCATCATCTCTCTTACGTTTACGGTTGACCAAATCCTGTTCTCTGTTGACATACTCCGCGAAGGCGCGCTGGCGTCTATATTTAGCGTCGTCCTCCCGATTCTCGTATTCAGCAAGCGACCTACTACGACGATAGTCTTGATCCGATTGTTTTTGTTGTTTTCTGACTATGGCGTCTCTATCACGATTCTCGTATTCAGCAAGGGACCTAGATCGCTTGTATTGCGCGTCACGTAAATTGTTTTCGTAGTCTGCTGCTGAACGAAGATGTTTAGCCGCCATATCAATATTACGATTAAAATAATCTGCTTCTTGGCGTAACGCACGGGCGGCCAAATTAAACTGTGTATTAAAATAATCAGCAGCTTTTCTTAGTTCGCCTGCATTCAAACCTATCTGATCTTCAAAGTTTCTATTAAATCTGTCTATAGTTCGTTGGTTTCGTAGTTCTTCCTGACCACCCTTTTCGCCACTACCGAATCGACCTTTTATATTAACAGTTGGATTAGGCATATTCTATCCCATCGCACTCATTCGGTTATCAAGCAATTTTTGGTTCTTTGTGAATTCAGCCAATCCCGGCACAACGAATCTACCACGAAACTTGGATAGAGCTTTTCCACATAACACATTATCCCAGCCAACAGCAGATACCTGAAAAGCTATCTTTGCTTCGGTGTCAGTTGGGCGTTCAAATTTTAGGGAACCAGCAGGATATTTGTTTGCCATCTCAAGAGTCCAAGTAAGCCAAGCTTCTGACGGTTCAGCCTGACCTAGTAACTCCCAAGCAGGGCGATTAACCGTTTGACTAGTTAGCCACAGGGCTTTCGCTAGACTTGACTCCGTTACCAGACCATCCGTCAAGAAATTTCCGGTAAGCCTCATCGAACCTCCTCTGCACATCAATTACTGTAAAAGTAACCTGTGGAGGAAATTTAGATGAATCAACGCGAGGCTTTCCGTCAACTTCAGTAAAGGGCCAATTATCTTTGCAATCTGCGCGCTCAAGAAGCACTTCAAATAAAGCCATTCCGCGATATAGATCAGCGGTCATAGGGTCTAACCCCCACTCAGATCCATTAGTAGTTGGCGAATCAGCAGCGCGAAGCGCGTGGGACCTTGTACCTACTCTGGCAAATTCACGCACGGAAGGAATACGGAACACAAAAGTCTCTTCATCACTTACTACTTCAATAGTTGTTTGTGTAAGTTCGGCTGGCATTATTTATCCCTTATTGCTGTTTTTATGTGCCGGATGCTAGAACTACAGAGGCCGCTCCACCAACTACGTTCACGAGAATAGCCGAGGCCCCGTCATTAAGAATAGAGGTTCCTGTAGAATCCCATACATCCATAGCCGCAAAAGTAGTAGCCTCTGTGACAGTTTGGTTTGCCGGAACAGTAGATGTGTAATCTTGCGCGGTGCATGCTATGAAGGTTAGAATTACGTTTCCCGATTGGTCTACCAAAGCAATATTCAGTTCTGTGTTTACTAGAATATCAATCCAAGTAGTCGTATAACCAAAATAGGCTAATCCCGATGCTGTTAGTTGGAGAGAGTCAAGAGTGATAGATGGTTCGTATCGAAGCTGCTGTTGTTCTTGAACCTTCTTTGATCCGATACCAAAGTACCGTTCTAGATTGAACGCCAAAGTCTGTGTAGATGTTTGTCCAAAGCCAACAGGAACGTCACCAACAAGAATAGCAACGCCATTACCCGTGCGAACCTTATTGACAATCGTTTGTGCATTAAAACCAGGAATGATCGTTACTCCTTATTAAGCAGTCAAGTTAAGAGGCTGCACGAAGGCTTCAATTGTAGTAAATCTATTCTGACCAACAAAGGTGCAGTTGAAGGTTACAGTAGTTAGCTGTTGCGACCCTGTGTAGGTGAAATTCAAAGAGTTAACGTCCCATGAATTCAGCACACCTACCGTCCCAGCAGCGTTAATAAGCTGCCCATTCAATGCGGCGGTAGCAGCGGCCTTCTGAGTTTGAATACTGAAACGTGATTCGATCGTTCCAATATACGGCGCCATAGCCTGAACCATCACGTAAGCCAGATATTGACGGCCTGCTACTTGCTGGTTAAACACATTCTCTGGGTTAGCGTCATTCTGCCAAGTTGTAAAATCAGAAATGATAGTTGGCACATTGGTTGTTGGCGAAACCCAAATCGGGAGAACGCCCGCTTGCTGCACGGTATCAACCTCACTGGTTGACAACTGAACTTCAACGCCATTACCTGTAAGCGACTTATTTGTGAGAGGCGTCATAACAGGATTACCCGCCATGATACCCGCCACCGCCGCTGCTACGTAATAGCCACCATAAAGGGTATTGACCCCTGTGGTCTGGTTGTTGCGGTAAATACCAGGATAGCAGTAAGTCATCTGGATTTCATTAAGCGAGGTTGACATAGCCGTTGTGACAGCTATACTATCCCCGATATTAGACCCGCTAACGGCGCGGCGCCAAGCACGGTATGGTATAGAACTAGCTGTTAGCGCGTGTTGGGCTAGAAGAGCCGGTAGGCCGGTTATATTCTGATCCGCAATCACAACCCACGCCGGTACACCAAGAGCCACATTAAGCCCCGCTGCGTAGTCGGATAGAATAGGCGGAACGTTTGTGCCACCAGAGAAGTGTGTAAGCGGGATAGTCGTCGGCAAGTTGGTTTTGCTGGACGTTACAAGCAGGGATGGGTTAGTAACAAAACTTGAAGCCGCTGTTTGCATCCAATACTGGACATCGTTAAGTCCCGCGCCTACATTAGTATAAACAGGAGAACCGCTGGACAAAGGCGCAAGGGCGATATTAGTATGCGCGTCAAGCAAGTTGGTAGGTAGCTGGCCATGAGAGTAGTTAGGACCACCAGTCAATACCTGTGCAGTGTAGAAGCCCGTTCCGTTGATGTATTCGACTAGTTCTGTAACAGTTGTGTAGCCGGTAGTTCCAAGAGGAATGTTTAGGTTTTGTCCTGTTGGCGCACCGGAAGTAGTAAAGGTAGTAGCCGCGCCGCCAACCACAGTAGTTGTGAAAGTAACACCAGTAGCATTACCCGCATAAGCAATCTGAAACGGTTCGCCAAGGTTGTCAGCGTAAATAGAGGTATTCGAGTAGCCGTCAAACAAGGTGATAAGATCACCTGACACAGAAGCCGATTGAACGGAAGTCTGCATGAGGTTAGAGGTAAGGCCCTGATTAGCTGTAGTGACGGTCAGGACGTTTGTAGAAGATGAATTTTGGTATGTGAACGTAGCTGGCGTATTTGAGCCAACCGGAATTATCGTAACTAGCGACGCGCCATTAAGTTCTCCGGATGGAGTATATATGAACGGCACCATATCCGTACACGGAGCGCCACGTAGGAAAGTTTGAACGCTTTGTGCGTCCGTAAAGGTAACTGGGGTATTTTTAACTCCACCATAAGAATAACAAAGCCAAACAAGCGGAGGAACTAATGCCGCAGAAGTAACAAATGCATTAGATACATTATCTGAGTAGTAAGTACCTGGAATAATTAATGTTTGGCCCAAAAATTGGACATCTAAATTTGGCACGCGACTATATCCTACTATAAGTTACAGGTGGTTGAGAGTATATACCCGACGCATTTACTATATCACAGAAAAACTCACTTACTTGTATGTTGTCTTTATTAGCGGTCTTGATAGAATCACTTGCGTACCGCGCTTCTCGTCGGGCCTGGATCTTGGGACTCTCTCTAACAGCCTTACCAGTAGCCGCCCGACGTTCTGGCGATTGAATAGTTCCTTTTAAAGACTCGTGAACCGCAGCTAATGCCGCTATAGCTAAAGCACTCGTCTTATGGCTTTCACTGTTTTTCCTTCGTCTTTCCTCTGTATGCTTTATCCCTATAAGTTTTTGGCCGCATACTAAGTTATACGCTTGCCTTTTAGGACTTTCACATAGGCCCTTGCGTATAGCATCTCCTGCGCCTGTAGGAACACCAGTTCTAATTCTACTGAAGTTTATCTTCGCTTCATCAGACCATTTAGTTCCCAGGTTAGTGGACGCCTTCCGACGCGTGTTGTATCCTTTTTCAGGATTGCAGGCGTCCAATCTCTCAATCCAAACATCTTCTGCGTCTGTTAGTGATTTAGCATCGACCACCTTATCCCCCGTCAAGGGAACAATCTGCAATATTTTACAAACAAAATTTTCTACGCCATATTTATTCCACGCATTTTGCAGGTGTTTAGTAGGGTGTATGTTTCTTACCAATTTATAGGTATGGCCCCCTCCACGTACAGACAAATTAGCGGCAGACCCTACATAACTCTTACCGTTAACCAAACAAGTATAACAATACACGCCGCCTTTAGTTTTATAACCAAATGGTAAGTCACTGAATAAAATTGGCAGTTCAAACGGTAGCGGTTCGGTCATAAAGGCTAACTTTAACCCCCTGTCTTAATATTGGCTAATGCCGCACGCCA
>QGNH01000252.1_pt1 | contig 14352 bp, 11 predicted proteins | sample 1735481 | NCBI WGS metagenome assembly QGNH01 (sample SAMN09239004, study PRJNA386568) | Viral metagenome, whole genome shotgun sequencing project. | reverse complement strand
TGAACTAAACAAATTGTTTTCGAAGTCTTCAGAATTCAAAGGACTAGACCAAGAAACATTAGAGGGTATCAAAAGAGAAACAGTTAATCGTAAGTTGGGGTTGATTTCTAATACAACTGGAGTACCTGAAGATGAACTACAAGGGTTAATTGGAGGTGAAGATTCAAGTGGATATATGAAGGAATACGAGAAACAGGGTAAGTATACAAACAAGAATAAGAGTAGTTTGGCTGAAGAAGCATTCAACGAAACAACATTCAGAGAAGCATTATATGGTGAAAATAAACCAAAGATTAAGACTCCAGGTCAAGAGTTTGAAGATAAAATAAAAGCAACTAATACAAGATTGAGTTCTGCTCCAGTTCCAATACCAAGTGATCTAAATGTTCCAACTGAACCAATTCAAGAATTAGTCCCACCTAACCAAGAAGTTGAAGATAATGGATTGAGCCTTGAGGATATTTCAGAAATAGTCTCTGACTCCATCACTGATTTCCTAAAGAGTTTTGACGAGGCGATGAAGACTAGGGATAAGGAATCTAAAGAAGGTATGGACATATTGAAGAAAGCTCTACTAAGTGGAGAAATTAAAGTCAACGTGGTAAATCTAAAGGACATCCCACAAGGTGAAGCAGGACATTCAGGATCTCAATCAAGACCTAATACTACAAATACTAGGTACGGAGAATAACAATGGGCGCAAATAGCGAAATAAGCAAATATTTTAGTGGAGCTATTTCAGGCTTTGTAGCCAATAGATTCAAAATAACCATAAGTGCAATGCGCTTTCAGAATCTAAGATTCTATGCTAAGAAAGTTTCACTACCATACGAAACACTACTATTCACAGAAGACATATACGTTAGTGATGTGACATTGGCTAAACCTCGTAATGTATTGGCTGTTCAAACTTATTCTGAATTAGGTGTTGTTTTTAGAATGGATCCTGAAAATACCATCATAAAGCAACTCGAAGGATTATTTGCTGCTACTCATAATCTATCTAAATTTGAAACTACAGCTAATAAGCAACTATTCACAATTTCATTAACAGTATACGGTGCAGATTACCAAATCAAAAAGCAATACACTTACAATAATTGCACATTATTCGAAATGAATTCATATGACGTAGATGCATCTGATAGGAAGTTTAAGGAATATGACGTTAAATTCACATGCAACAGAGTGGCCCCAAATGATTATGCACAAACACATTCAAATGGTCAATTAGCACTAAAAACATCATGCGCTAAATTATCTAATGACTTAAAAGCCGCATACGATAGATTCAATAGTGAATGTAATAAGAGGAAATCTGGCTCTCCTGTTAATGGGGTATATTTGACTGAAGATGATATAATCTCATCAATAACAACATCTGGGATATTTAATGCATATGCTAATGCTCGACAGTCATTAGATAAATGTAAAAATATAAAAACCCCACTATCAATAGGTAATGATTTCCCATCAAGTGCAATACCTAAGATATTACAAATGGCTAACACTGCTGGAATTCCATCAAATGAAATAGAAATTAGAGGTTAATTAAATTTCACTTCTACGAGGTATCACAATACCCCCATTAGCCGGTGAGGGTTTTACAAATATAGGTAGGTCGTAGTCAAAGGTTACATCGAACTTATATAGTTCATTACCATCATATGCTAATTTAACTGCACCTATTTTACTAGGTTTTATATTGAGGAAATTAACTCTGAAAACTTCATCACCTGTAACGTAACTAAAACATCGGATGCTAACTGCATTACTATTAACGAATTCACCTTTTGAGTAATTAGGTGAATTCAAAGAATATTCACTGTTTAGTGGATTATCCATTATACCAACGTCGCCGTCAGTAAATTGACCTCCATTTGCACACGCCTGATGCCATCTAAGTAGGGAGTTATAACCTATTAGATTTTCACCTTCTAGTATAGTCATTGATACACTACCAGCATTATCTACAGAGGCAGGTAACTTCCTCTCAAATCCGTGGTAGAATATCGAATCCATTGTAGATTGTACGCTTGGAATATCAACATTTTTTACATGAAAAGATAACATATCTGAATTAGAGAATGATGAAGATGAACTGAATTCATTGAAATTAAAATTCACTAACCATTTAGTGTTTCTAATTGGTTCTGAGGTTTTAGCTAATGCACTAGCAAAATAACCATATCTCTTTNNTTAATATTTAGGAAAAAATAAAGGCTCCCGAAGGAGCCTTACAAATTAGAGATAACTATGTATTAGAATCCGTTACCCATTGATCCAAACTTAGAAGGAACCACATGATTATAATAGTCCTGATGAGATTGGAGTGTCCACTTAGCCAATCCTGGAGTTTCATGATTTAGTGCAATTCCACCGACAGACTTAGGCCAGAAATTAACGAATGAACATCTCCAAAGAACATATCCCTGGGTATAGTCATACAATTCAAGCCAAATCCAATCACTATTACGAACTACGCTATTAGGATAATCGACCTGGGTGAACTTACCAGAACCCAAGTTAACACCTACACCATTCGCACCATTTGGATCGATAGCTGCGTTGGATGGGTTATCTATAGTCATAGCTCCGACGTTATGAACATACTGATTCCACAATGCGAAGAATCTGAATGCTTTCAAGTCTGAAGTTTCCTGTATATCCCAATCAAGTTCAGTATCAAATTCAGTGTTGGTTGCGAAGGCCATCTTCTGACCCATGAAGAAAGAATCAGCACTCTGGATTATAACCTTAGGGACATTTCCACTCTTAACCAAGACCGATAGGTCCTGATCGTTGGTAATGTCACTTAGGATAGCAGGATTTCCCATTGCAGTCTTTAGGGCTGCAGTGTTAATCCTCAATCTCCAGTGAGTTGTTCTAATTGGATCTCTCTGAGATGTCATCTGAGAGATCCAGTAAAAATTCGATTTATCTACAGGCATTCCTTATCTCCTTAGGTTTAGAGCTTGATACCAGACTGCACGATTCCGCCAGTTCTGTATAGGGTGGTGGTTAGGCTAATAACTCTGGTATCTCTCACGATTTCTAGTCCAACGTCAACATTCAACTGACCGGCGTCGATAACCTCAGGTGTGTTGTTAGTCTCATCACAGATTACTGAGTAGTTATATAGACCCTGAGGATCGGCATGATTCATGATGAAGTTTAGATCATCATTAAGAGCATTCCAGATTGTCTTTCTTAGCGCAGAAGTATTCAATTCAGCAACATACTGTTCAAGTAGCTTGCGGTATCTCTTGTTGAGATTAGCCAAGAAGCAGACAGCGTGCCATCTCTGAAGAACAGAAGACTTAGCCATTAGGGTGTAATCGTCCCAGAAGTATTCACCTGTGGAATTCAATCTAGATGGGTTGATTCTATTAGTGCTCAATAGGCCAACTTCATCTGGATATGTACGAGGGTTGATAGTACCAACCGATGGGGTGGTGATCAATCCACGATTAGGACCCCACTGAGTCTGCCATGGGTATGAAGTAGTGTACACGTTGAAAGCGACAATACCCTTGAACACCGAACGAGCTGCTTCAATCTGCTTCTTATTGAAGGTGTCGTTGATAATCTGACGACCATCCTGAGCATTACCCCAGAATGAAGCGTATGATGCAGTTGAACCGTCTACTTCATTTCCAATAGATGGATACTTCTTGAAGAGAGTGATCAAGTCATTAATTGAGGATCTCTTAGGTAGGTCAATTACGCAAGGTGCGTCCATTCTGACACTTGAAGCTGTCAATATTGCATTGACGACATTCAAATCAGCAGATTCAAGACCATCATTCTCTCTATCATTTCCGAAGTTGACGATAGAAGAACCACCGTCAATCAGTAAAGAAACTTCGACGTTCGTAATGTCAGTGAACAAAGACCATGCAAGAGCTAGAGCTGCAGACTTTCTATAGAATGGTAGAGTAGTTCCACCAGTCAATAGAGAAATGCCAACACCCTTATTCTTGACTGAAGTGACCGAAGAAGTATCGTTGACTCTGAAGTTCAAGATCGAAGAGGTAGCGTATGAAATTTCTAGCTGATCGCCGGAATCAGTTACGTATTCGGCTGTAGTTGCATACAAAGTTTCCAACGGAGTGGAAGCGGTCTTAGAATTATACACTCGAACGATCAAGAAGATGTCCAAGAATGAATTCAATGCAGTATTCAAGATGAAATCTGCATTACCACCAGCTGGGATAGTTGAGAATTCAGTTGTATTTCCACCGATTGCAGTGTAGAAAGCGTTATTGGTTACGCTGTACACATCGCCGTACATTAGAACTAGATCCGTTGAGAAGTACGCGCCTGTCGAATCGAGGTAGGTCTGAGTGGTAACTAGGGATGCATTAAGTGCGTCCATTGCGTACACGGTGACGCTTCCAACTCCAGGTGTTGAGCTAAGCAAGAACTTAGTACCGCTACCAGTCTTTGCGTATGAACCGTCACCCTGTAGATAGTATGCACCTGAGACGTTTGCTGTTAGATACTGAGCAACGACAGGTGTTCTGGTGGAAACCGTGTAGTAGTCGGTGTATAGTCCCAAGCCCTGAACATAAGACTTGAATGCAGCTCTCTCTGAATTATAGTAGCTAAGACCTGGAGCGACATTTAGTGAATGTGCAACATCCCCAACAGGATAATCGCTTGCACCAGCAATAGAGCTTTCAAAGGTTTGGATCTTGACGTAGTATCCATCAAATCCAGGATACTGTAGGAAGATGCTGAAAGGGGAATTAGTATCTGCAGATGCAGCCAAAACCTGCTTCTTCTTGGTAGCTATCGCAACATCAATGTTGTTAGAAATAGCATTAAGAGCCAACGAAGCATCTACCTGACTTATCGTAGGGGCTCCAGAGGTTGGAATGTGATACACTCCAAAATTCAAGACTTCGGTTGCGGTTGTAGATCCGATGGTTCCATCAACTGTACGAACAATTACAACCTGCGCTCCAGCATTTAGTAGAATCTTTGCATTGTGTAGCAAATAGACCTGATATGGCTTATAGCCTGCAGGGGTTCCGAAGATAGAATATAGATCATTTTCATTTGTGATTACNNACTTAGGGGTCCATCCAACTAAGCCAATACGATATGGAACTGCAGTAGTATTAGGGCGACCAGATATATCCTGGATATTAATCTGGACTCCAGCCGCTCCCTTTAGTTGATTTTTTACCATGAAGAAACTCCTAGTTTTGGTAATATTTAGGTTGATTAAGATAAACATTGATTTTTTCAGTGATCCTAAATATTCTAGATGAATGCTAATATGTCTTTGTATTTTAAGGGTAATTGGTCTGCNNTTAGCTGAAATGGGTATTAATGTAAGAGATGCATTTAATCCTTATAATCAAATGCATAATAGATTCGCAGATCAAGTCACCCACGATAATTTAGCAGGTGAATATACTGACGTTAATGGAGTGCAATGCACATATTACGTTTCTACATTAGATACTGTTAGGGATCCAATATATCACGAAGACCCAACCCAAACAATGAATAGAGTCTTCCACATTAAAATGGTGGGAGACGAAACAATTGCAGCAGATAAGGTTAAATTCGGTAGATTTGTATTTGAGGGAATGGATGAAATAAATGTATTTCTACATAGAATGACATTCTTCGAAATGAATTATGCTAGTTTACAGAGATATGGAGTTGCTCCAGCATTAGATCCAATTGATCATAATCCAATTATATCTGAAAGAGGAGAAGCTCAATTTAATTATAAAGGGTATTCAAAAGCTCAAATATTCCCTAAAGCTAGTGATTTAATTAAACCTGAATGGAATAATTTAATGTATGAAATAACTGATTTGAGAGTTGAAATCCCAGATCAGACATTTCTACAGAGAAAATACTTCTTTGGAATAACACTTAGACAGTACCGTGACGATCACCGTGACGTTACAGCTGAAGTCCAGAACAACGGATTTAATACTGAAGGGTATATTGAAGACAAATTCGACAGATACACAGATCTTAACGTCGGACCTAATATTGAAAACCAGCCAATACCAGTAAGTGATGACGACCATGAAAGATATTGGGGTAATCCAAATCACCCATATGGAACTCATGAAGGAAGCATATCTAAGAAGGATTCTATTACCTATAGACCTGATACCGTCGCACCTGGAACACCTAATATAAGTGACTCTCCTCGCTTTAGACCTCCTCCATTTGGACGAGCATAATAAATTAAATACCATTTACGCCTAAATATTAGCCGAGGTAAAAATGTACCAGGATCTCGATGAATTTGATAAATTGATGAATGCTGTTGAATCTAATTCAACTGAACTGCCAAAGAAGCCTAATTATGAAAGCGCATTAGACTTATCCTCATATGATTTAGAACCAGTTACGGAAAGTATTCTCCGTAATGGAATTAATAGAGTTTCCAATTTACTAAGTGCTGATTTGAAAAGTAAAATTAGCAACGAATGGAAACACTTAGATGAAGACGAAAGAAAATTACTACTTCGGATAATATCTGGAGATTCAAGTGTTTTCTCAGATGAAAATTCAAATATTGATGTTTCATTGGCTAGGGCTTTCAAAGATAAGACGCTACTACCAGCAAAAACAGAAGAAGACGGCGCTGGTATCGTCATTAACAAGAATGTTGACTTAGCCAATTCGGGTGCCACTGCATTCCCTGATATTTCCATTGTGGAAGTTAAAGGTGATGTTAAGTGTAGTTACTCTTCTTTCGTTTCCTTTAGGTATTTCCCAAAGAAGGTTAAGTCTTTAGAGTTCGTCAAGGGTAAGAATCAAATTGAAACCCTTGAAGGTCTACCAGAAACAACTGGAAAGAATGACGCCAACTACTCAATCGACCTAAAATTCACTAAGCTAAATTCACTAAAGGGTTGGAAGTCTAAGACCCCAATCAAAGGTAATGTGAGTTTCAGAGGCTGCGATCTAAAGGATGTCGCCGTCGATAGTCCAATCTACGTAGGTGGGATTTTAGATATTAGAGATAATCCAAATATTTCAATCGAAACGCTAAAAGCTATTTTGCTTAAGGATTATTCTAAGAATCAAATAATAGTCAAGGGTGGAATATATCATACTCTAGAATCAGATGGATACTATAGTTCTGGTAAAATAAAGAAAGATGAATTTGTAAATGAAGATCTAAGTGGCATCCTGAACGAAGCAATGGGAGTGAATCGTGCCGGTGTTTTGGTACCACAGGAAGAACTCTGGAAAATCGGACCTGAGATTATCAGACAGGCTGAACTCAAAAAAGGTAAGAAGGCAAACGATTCGGCTAAGATTAATCTAGCTCAGAAGATCAAACCTGAGGTTCAGGGTTTGATCAAGAATATGGCTTCTACTCAATTGGATAAGAATTCAGTTGCTAATGCAAGTCAAAAGATTGTTAATGGAATGTCGTCGGATGAATTCAGAAAGCTAATGAAGGGGTTATTTGATAATCTACTTAAGCAGCTAACATCGATGATGCATAATACAAATGGCGGCGATTCTAGTCAGGTTGATAAGTCTGTCGAAACTATCACAAATGTTGCGGCTGAAAATATCACCGATAGAATTGAAGAATTCGCAAAAACTATAGATGCTGATTTACAATCAGATTCATGCCTGGATTTGAATCGCATCAATAACGACTTGATAGAAATAATAAAGTCCGTTCCTGAAATCGGTTCAGGTGACTTAAAGATACTACAGAAGAGAGTTGAATCTCTGATTAAATTAAAAGAATCTGATAATAGAGATCAGTATAAAACCATATTAGGTAATTTCCTAAATTTACTATACGTTGGAATTTTAGATAAGAACGAAATATCTGAAAATACCATAAACAAGGTTGTAGATAATTGCCTCGGTGAAGCGAAGGAAGAAGTGGCACCAGAGGCCAAGCCCCAGGAGACTGCACCTGAGCCTCCAGCACAAGCACCTCAAGCTGAGCCTCAGCCAGAGCCTACGTCGGCACCTGCACCTGCGGCAAAGCCAGCACCAGCACCTAAACAGCCAACAAAGCCTGCTGCGCCAAAACCAAAATCTTCATTGTTGGCTAACGCCGTAACAAAAAAGGCTGAAATACCAAGTTCAGTTACAAATGCAGTTAGTAATTCAAAGACTTCAAAAGGTCTAAGTAGATTCCAGCAAATAATAGGTACTGCGTCTACAGCTAAAGTAAATCCGGAGGATAAATGAGATTCTTTGATCTTTCAACATTCATAACAGAAGCAGTTGCCAACGTACCATTGGATTTGGATACAGTCACCATACCTGGAAACCTAAAGGTTATCAGATTCATTGATTACCTAACTACTGGTATTAATGAAGACTTCACACATGAAGGAAATAATGCAGGTAAAGGAGAAAAGGCTAAGTCTAGAGATAATGGACGTGGCAATTTCAGCTCACATATCGACGTTTGTAACAGCTGCGTCAATAGCATATTAACTAGAGCTGGTATGAGAGCATTCTCTGACGTGACATATGAAGACATTCTAGTACCTAGAATACCTAGAGAATTTGAAGGAACCGACGAAGATGTCGATTCTGAATGGAATTTCATTGAACAGTGTCCATCCATCATGAATAACATGAAGGGTGAAATTGGATTGAGTGGTAATATCAATCAGACTCCCTTGTTTGTGGATAAGAGGAAAGTAGACAGCAATACAAAGTTCTATAGAGCTTCTCTACTATACGGATACATCAATAACGAAAATGCACTGGCTGTAGTTAGCAACGGAAATGCCGTTCAACTTGACATCAAGCCTAGATTCTTGAATTTAGACCCAGACATGAAATATATCGATGAGGAAATAGAGTCTCAAAGACCGGCTGCGCTTGAATTACTAAAGGAAATATATTCAGCTAACCCTGAAGATTTCCCAGATGTTAGTGATCCTAAGGCTAATAACGGCACCATGAAGAGCGATGTTCGCGGATTGTTGACAACATTTAAGAGTAAGATTCCAGAAGACGGTAATGTATTCCTATCATCCGATGAAATAAAGGAACTCTTACCGCTACTCCAATACTTTAAGATGCCTAAAGATCTTAGAGACACCAACGATAAGTTCTTCGACAAGATCGCAGCTGGAGTTTCAGCTCTCGAAAAGAGCGGTATTCATTTTGGAGAAAATAGCACTAAGGTCGCACAGATTCAGAATACCCTACCAGCAGGTAATTATGATATAGTGTTAGGTTATAGCCAAGAAGGCGATAAGACCCACACTGAAACTTTCGGTAACAAGGGTGAAGAGATATTTGTGGGATATGTCACTGGATATAAGGGACAGGCTGGAGACGAAGTCATTCCTGTCTATATCGTGAATCAGAATCCAGATCAGATCAATAAGCTAAAGGGTAAAATAGGTAAGAAAGAACATATCGGAAATGTATCCGGTAAAGCTGCAGTACCATATAAGAAGGTAAACACCGATAATAGCGTCAAGAGAACTGGCGGAAATGAATTAATCTTCCAACTCCCATATGAAATATACGGTGTGTTGTTAAAGGAGCAAAAGGAAATACCTGCAGTTGCTCAAGAAACCCCAAAGGTTGACGCAGCTACTGCTAAGGCTCCTAAACCTGTAACTCAACCTAAGGCTAAGCCTGTAGTTGCACCTAAAGCAGAACCTAAGACTGAACCCGCAAAAGCACCTGAACCTAAGCCAACAGAAGAGGTTCCTGCTAAATCAGGAGCCAATCCAGTTGTTAGGATATNNTAAGAAAGAAACAGGTAGATCTATCAGCGCCGATAGCATCGCATCTAACTTGGATAAGAAATATGGAGCTAAGGTCGAAAAGTCACCTGAGGAAATAGAAAAGGGTGAAGCCTTTAACTTTCTATTCGGACCTGAAGGAAAGAATACTAAGTTAGCCCCTTCAGCATTACCTAGAATCAAGAAGCTAGCTGAATTAGGTCATAATTTCACCTCAGAAGAATTGGATAATTTAGTAGCTAGAGGCATGAAAAGGGCTGATTTGGATAAGGCTCTAGGGCTTGCACCTGTAATGGAAGTTAGAGTTTCTAAGACTAGTTATAGTCTAAAGGCCCTACTAGAAAACATCAATAAAGGCTAATATACCGTGTACATGAACAACGCCTTGTTAAGAGGCGATTACGACGAATTCGAATATACCGAAGAAATGGCTAGCGAGCTAGTCAAGTGTATGAAAGATCCTATATATTTCATCGAGCACTACGTTCAAATCACAAGTGAACAAAAGAAAATGTTGTTCACTTTAAGACCTTATCAGATTGAGTATTTGAATTTAATACACAATAATTCAAATGTTATGTGTATGTGGGGTAGACCGAGCGGTAAATCAGTATCTACTGCTGCATATATCGCCTGGAAGATCATATTCAATCCTAATGTTAAGGTTCTTCTATTAGCGGACCAGCAAGACAAGGCGCTGGAACAATTAAAGAGAATCAAGGAAATGATTCAGAACATACCATTATGGATGCAAATGGGTGTTCGTAAATGGGCTGAAAAAAGAATCATATTCTCAAACGACTCAGAAGTAAGAGCAGCTGCAACACACGCAAAGGCCGCTTCCGGTTATACCGTTAATTTCCTATACCTTGACGAATTTGCACTTGTAGATGATAACATCGCACAGGATTTCATGAATTCTGTGTTCCCTACAGTATCTTCAGACCCTAACGCTAAAATTGCAATCACTAGTACTCCTAGAGGTAAGAACAATTTCTATCGGATGTGGGAGAAGAATACTAGGAAGGCTAAGCAGGGACTTTCAGGTCCAGATGACTTCATTACATTTAGAATTAGATGGAATGACGTTCCTGGTAGAGATGACGATTGGCGTAAGGGTGAAATAGAAAAGCTCGGCGAAGTCGCTTTTAAGCAAGAATACGACTGTGAATTCGAAGGCTCTTTGGCTACATTGGTACACGCTGACTATATCAAAGCCATGAAAGAACTCTTCATGAGAGATCCAACTAATATACTTGACGAAAAGAAGTTAAGAATCTACTCATGGCCTATACATAAAAAAGAGATTGAAGCAAATAACTACGAATACCTAATAACAGTAGACCCTGCAATGGGAACAGGTCAAGACTTTACCGTCGCTAATGTTTGGTTGATAAAATCTAATACTGACATTGAACAGGTTGCAATTTATCAATCTAACGATGTACCTCCAGATAAATTTGTTTCGAAGATACTTGCACTATGTAAGATGTATCAGAATCCATATGTCATAATTGAGACAATGGAACCTGCAGGTGGAATAATAATAAGTAGATTGGTACACGACAATGACTACTACAATGTAATTAACATGCAGAAAGAAGGCATTGGATTCAGAATGGATCATATTGTCAAGATTAAAGCATGTACGCTATTACAGGTCTATTGTGAAAAGCAGGTTCTTAAATTAAGAGACGAAATAACATATGGTGAAATTGAAATGTTCGGTAAGAAGAATAACACATATAAAGCAATTGGAGATAATCATGACGACTGCGTCATGTCTACACTTGCAATGCTTAATTATGTGAATAGTAACTACTTCTACGGTAATATGGATGAGGTTTCAATACATAGAAAGCCTAGTACAGTTAAGGCTGATGAACTAGATGATTCAGAAGATCCATTAATACAAGAGGCATTGGCTCGAATGAGAGCTGACGATGAAGCTAAGGGTGGTAGTGGATACGCTAACACTGCGATTATATTGCAGAGTAGTTCTAAGGTAGTATTCGATGACGCTAGTAAGTGGAAAGAGGATAATGTTCCTAATCGGGCTAATAACCCGATGTTCAATCCTAACGCCAATGGTAATAGCTTCTGGTACAACCGAGACGGCTATTAAACCCAGCGGACCTCGGCTTCAAAATTACCTTCAGTAGCTGAGCTTCTATTGTAGAAGATATACAATTGAGTGTCTACTGCAAACTTAGGGGTAGTCAATTCAACAGAAAACTTACTAGCTAATGATAGATTAGAATCTGATGGAGCCATTATCAGATTTGGATTAGCTATCGTTCCTATGGAAACATTAGCTCCATTGTTGTTATATGCCGTCGTAACGGCAATAGACCCATAAGACACTGATTTACCTGCAGGTATCACTACAAAAGGAATCTGAGCATCTGCTCCAATGTCAACAAATTTAATGAAATCGTTAGAAGTTGATTGTTTTATACTAGAAACTACAATTGAATCTAATTGCTTACCTGCACTTACAACTTCATTAACCTTTCTATCATACTCCTCAACGGTCATATTATCGATACCAACACTCTCAATAATTTCAATAGGTTGACCGCTGACACTTATTCTATTATTGATCTGCTGGATCAAAGTACCCAAATAGAAAGGGGCATACATATCAAATTTAACCCTGAACGTATAATCACAAAGATAAGATCTAGCCTTTGGCCTGTCTACTTCATCATTATATTGAGGGCTAACAGAAACCAATTCAACAATAACATCTCGCTTTAAATTAGAAAATTCAAATTCCTTTATTGCGGTATTGAAGGTTGGATTGAAATAAGGTATAATCTGTTCCATTATCTGGAAGTGATCTTGTATTAATTCGGTGTATGATGTTAACGTATATGTTTGAATCCATGGACATGGACGCATATCTTGTATAATTTGCTTTGTTTCAACGTCATATATTTCACGAGTGAAAACTCTTGAAGTTGTACCTGAAGCATTGCGTTCAAGTCCACCCATTCTAAGTCCTAGAATTGGAGTAGTATGTTTAGATTCTGGATGATCTTGCGTACTCAATATAAAATCAGCAAAGTTCTTTGAGTAGTGTATTGTTAAAGGAACTCTAATCTTCTTTCTAATAGTTCCATCTGCATTATACCTATTGATCTCAACTCGATCAAATAGATCTAGTAAAGCAATGTTTACTCGTTCAAATACTCTAGGGTGGTAATAAGGTACCATGAGGTTTATTAACCTCCGNNGATTAAGAGCCTTATCGCTTTCGAATTCAGGATCGGATGAAGGCGCTGTAGCTATTTGATCTCTTCTGAGATTAGCATTAGCATCTTCTACAGTCTGATAGCTTGGTTCTAATGTCTCGGTAGGAGCATTATCGTCCAATTCGCCATTAGCTAGTGGCTCTTCTACTGGATTAGCTGAAGTTGGATCGAAATCTAATTCTGCATCTTGAGCTGGGATCTCAGTAAGATCCAATCCAAGTTCCTCTGCTTCTGTATTCACAACCTGAACTATTGTCTTATGGTTAGCATTTAGAATACCGAGTAGTTCTCTATAGAATCCAAGAGCCTTCTTTTCTAGAACTCTTCCAGTGATCGCTACGTTAGCGTCATCAGTGTGGCCTTCAGATACCAATTTGATTATTTCAATGTTAGATCCGTCGCCAAATGATCCACTCTGCAACTTAGCTACATTATCATATAGTTCGTCATACTTGAAAACCAAGTAGAAGAAGAATTCAGGACCCTTCTTCCTAGTGATGTCGTTCTTTCCACCTGCAAGAATATTAGATTCGTCTGCAGTGGCTTCATCTCCACCGAACTCATCAGTGGCTTCAGGGTCAGAAAAACCATCTTCAAAGGAATTGAGATTATTTTCTAGATCCTGTTTTTCATTTGGATTGACCTTACCAGTTGCTTCAGCTAAGAAACCACCTTCATCAGCATCAAGATCCTCGTCGCCGCCTCCAGCTAGAATCTGATTGAAGGTCTTAGAATAAACAGGGTCATTCAAGAAAGGCATGAAATCTGTTACTGTTGAACTTGCAACTCCAGCCTTTTTCCCGTCCTTAGTCTGAGGAGCGGCTTCAAAGTAATTGTAATACCTAAGAAATAGATCAGGATTAGAAGCTAGAACATCGACATCCCACTTGAACTTAATAGCAAACTTCAAGTCTTGGACTTCAACCTTCTTCTTATCAATAGTCTTTCTAGTAACGGTATCAACGGGAGCGATACCCACAGCGACGATTGGTTCGTGATCGGAATAGTGCTTGGAATTGATCGATCCCTGCTGGAAAGGGTTGTAATTGAGACGACCCAAATTCTCCTCAAGCATCAAATAACTTTTGCCTTCTAGTAATATTCTCTTAGGTAGCATGTGGATATTTATGACTATTCAAAAATAAATATCAGAGTGAAGTATAGAGTGTTCGCATTATTGCCTAGAACTGAAGAGGATTTATTAGTATTTGAAGATACTGAGCTGGATTCAGCCCAAAAATACTGTGAAAAGAATATTAAGTATTTCCCGAGGTTGAATCTATTACATGGAGCTAAGGGTTTTCCTGGATATATGGAAGATATTTTTGAAAACGACGAATTCAGAGACAGAGCTAGAGATC
>QGNH01000933.1_pt1 | contig 14357 bp, 18 predicted proteins | sample 1735481 | NCBI WGS metagenome assembly QGNH01 (sample SAMN09239004, study PRJNA386568) | Viral metagenome, whole genome shotgun sequencing project. | reverse complement strand
AGCATTTTCACCGACATCATGTTGCACTCCACTTTTGTTTCAGGGGGGCTATTCTCTAAGGCTTCGTATTCGGCGTCCGTGATCGGTGTCACGTAATCGAGTCCGGGGATTGCGGTTTGGTCAAGGTGTTTCTGCCAGCGATGAAGCGCCGTCCTGGCGCTTGGTTGTTTTAGTGCATACGGACTATGAGCCGAAACTGACCGGAGCGTCGAGAACTACGTCACAGTTTTGCCAAGTCGACGGCCTTGTGCGACACTATGCAGCCCATTCACCATAAGCCCGCGCGTCTTACTTCGTTCGAGCGACACTAGGATTATTCGACATGGCCGACAATCAATGTTTCACGCAAATTGACTACAAGAACCCTGATTACACTGCGATTTATCGCGAGCGCGCCGGCCGACTTCGACGGCTCCGTCAAGAAATCAAAGCCGACCGCGCATACCTACCGCGCCTCAAAGCCTACTACGCTGACCACATCGCCGATTTTATCAGTTCGTGGGGCATGACCGCAGATCCAAGAAATGCAGGCTCAGCGATTCCCGTCGTTATGCCGTTCGTCCTATGGTCTAAACAGCGGGAATTCATCGAATATATCGACCGCAAGCGCATCGCCAATGAACCCGGGCTTACCAAGAAGTCCCGAGACATGGGCATATCGTGGCTATCGATGGCCTACGCTGTTTCGCTATGTCTGTTCCACAAGAATATCGTCGTAGGCTTCGGCAGTGCGAAAGAGGATAACGTCGACTTGAGCGGCGACCCGTCGTGCCTGTTCTACAAGGGCCGGATGTTTTTGCAAAACTTGCCCCGCGAGTTTAGAGGCGATTGGGACGTATCGAGCAAGGCATGTACGGCACATATGCGGATTCTAGTTCCGGCGACGGCCGGCGCGATCGTGGGCACTAGCGGCGACAACATCGGGCGCGGCGGCCGAACGTCCATTTTCTTCGTGGACGAAGCGGCGCACATTGAGCGGCCCAAGCTGATTGACGCGTCGCTCTCGGCCACAACCGATTGTCGTATCGACATGTCCAGCGTCAACGGCATGGCGAACAGCTTCGCCGAGAAGCGGCACGGCGGCAACGTCGAAGTGTTCACAATGAACTGGCGTAGCGATCCCCGGCGCGGCGATGATTGGGCCGAGAAAAAGCGTAAGGAACTCGACCCGGTCATATGGAACGCAGAGTATGAGCTTAACTATAACGCCTCGGTCGAGGGCGTAATTATCCCGTTCGATTGGGTGCAGGCGGCCGTCGGGTTGCATGAAAAGCTAAAAATCACGCCGACCGGCAAGAAACTAGCCGCGCTCGACATAGCCGACGTCGGACGCGACAAAAACGCGTTAGCGGCCCGCCACGGCAATCTATTGACGCATCTCGCCATGTGGAGCGGGCAGAATTCGGACCTGCTAGCGACCACGGCAAAGGCATATATGCTGTGCGACGAATGGGGCATTACGGAACTACTGTACGACGCCGACGGCATGGGCGCCGGCATGAAAGGGTTTGACCGCGCAATCAACGAGGAGCGCGTTAAGCCCGGCGCCGACAAGCGCCCGAGCGGCAAGGCTATCAGGGCGTCCAAGTTCCAAGGGTCCGGCTCGCCGCTGTTCCCCGAACGCAAGGTGCCCCGCACCGATCGGACGGCGGAAAATTTTTTCCAAAACCGGAAATCTCAGGCGTGGTATGCGCTACGCGAGCGGTTTTACAATGCGTACCTCGCGTCTTTGGGCCGCGACCACGACGCGGACAACATTATCTATATATCCAGGGACTTACCGTTACTATCTAGGCTTATGCCTGAGATATCGCAACCCGTATGGAAACCAACCGCGACGGGTAAGCTCCTGGTTGACAAGACGCCGGACGATGTAATGTCGCCGAATTTGGCCGATTCTGTCATGATGCTATTTTCGCCGGCCAAACCGACCTTGCACATATCCGACGACATACTCGGGAAAATTTGACCTATGTTAACCTCAATTCGCTCCCGTCTCGCCCATTGGCTCGCGCCGCCCTCAGTTCCGGCCGTTACTAGCGCCCCGGTTAAAAAGCCGATGCGCGTCAGTCGGGCGTTACTCGAACGCATGTCCGAGCAAATGGTCGAGACGAAGGCGCCCTTTGTCGATTACAAGGCGCCGGAACTGCCGCCGAACGTCGTCCCAAAGATCAAGCCGACGGCGGAAACCGGGCTCAAGCTCGCACACGATGAACTGCCGCAAATGGCGCTCGACAGCGCCGCGCCCGTGTTCGGATGGCTGAATCAGTATTCGCAATTCGGTTGCGGGCTGTATTTTCCCGGCTATCCGTACCTCGCCGAACTGACTCAAATCAGCGAGTACCGCGCGCCGTCCGAGACGACGAGTACGGAAATGACGCGCAAATGGTTGAAGCACGTCAGCAAGTCCGGCGGCGACAAGGGCGAGAAGATATCGCAGATTGACGCATGGATGAAAGAGAGAAAGGTCCGCGAGCTATTCGAGCGCGCGGCGTTGCTCGACGGTGAATTCGGTCGCGCTCAAATCGTCGTGAACCTCAAGGGCGACACAGACGAGCGCCGGCAAATGCCGCTGACGTGGGACCCGAGCGGAATCAAAAAGGGCTCGGTTACAAGCTTGCAATGCATCGAACCGTATTGGTCGACGCCGTATTCTTGGAACGCGATGTATCCCGAGCGCGAGGACTTTTACAAGCCTCAAGCGTGGTTCATCATGGGCCGGCGCTGGAACTCCTCGCGCATCCTGACATTCATCGGCCGCGAGGTCCCCGACCTCCTCAAGCCGGCGTATAACTTCGGCGGTATCTCGCTGACTCAGCTTATGCAGCCCTTCGTCGTGATGTGGCTACGGACGCGACAATCCGTCAATAACCTCGTCAGCAATTTCTCGACCACGATCATAGCGACGGACATGTCGGCGACGCTTGAGGAAGGCTCCGACGGCTCGTCGTTCCTCAATCGCTTGAAGCTGTTCGTACAAGCGCGCAGCAATCAGGGCGTCGGCGCGATCAATAAAGACACTGAGGAAGTCGTGCAAGTCAATACGCCCCTCGGCGGACTTTCCGAGCTTCAAGCGCAATCGCAAGAACACATGGCGTCGCCGGGTCACATCCCGCTCATTAAGATGTTCGGCATTACGCCGACCGGCCTCGGCGCCACGGGCGAGGGCGAGATTACGTGTTGGTATGATTGGATCGGGGCGTATCAGAACAAATTCTACGGCCCGCACTACAACAAGCTTTTGATCGCCGCGCAGTGCGATCTATTCGGCGCCGTCGACGATGATATCGGCTACGAATGGGAATCGCTGTCCGACCCCACCGTTAAGGAATCGAGCGAAATTCGCAAGAGCGACGCGGATATGGATGTCGCCTATATCACGAACGGCGTCATTACGCCGGACGAGGCACGAGCGCGGCTACAGAACGACCCGCAGTCGGGCTACTCGAACTTGAGCGGCAAGGCGCCCGAGCCCGAGGAACCCGACGACGAGGCCGGCTTAGGGGCCGATCCGTCGGACCTCGCGGCGCAAGGGAACGAGCACGCGGCGGGCGAGGCGGACAAGGACCGCCAGCACGAGGCCGAGCAAAACGACCTCGACCGCAAGCACAAAGAGAAGTTAGCGGCGGCGAGTGCTTGACACTTGACCGAGGCGTCAGTTATCGTTACGCCATAAATGCGCGAACTTACAATGTTTGGAGCGATGTTTGTCTACGTCATGTTGCGAGCCCTACAGCAACGCAATGTAGCCTTTGACAATTACACTTGGGTCGTCCCGACCTCGTATTGCATGGCCGTCGTCGACGTGTTCATTATCGCTTTCGTCGCGCATACCGGATGGACTATCCCAATCGTACTAGCGAACGGAACCGGCGGCGCTCTCGGCGCCCTTTGCGCTATGCAGTTTCACAAGCGGTGCGTTAAAAAGAAATGACCGTCGTAACGCTGTTTGTCCTTTCCTTCCTATGCCTAATTGGAGCAATAGCCCTTGATTAACAAGCCCCGTAAGCAATCCATGCGTCAGACCGTGGACGAGCATTCCCCCACGTACAAGCGCGCCGTCGAAGCGATCGGCAAAGCCGTATCAGACGGCGGCATGTTGAAGCCGGTTCCCGGCGAGGCCGTGAAGTTCTTTCGGGGCGCCCGAGTCCGTGATAAATTACCAGCAACAAAGGAGTAGATTAGATGGCATCGAAAGCAAAGCCGCCGACGGCTGTTAAGACGGCGGTCAAGGGACCGAACGATTTCCACGGGACGCACAATCAAAGCGTCATTGTTCCCGCGCGATTCAAGGCGGGTATCAAGGCGATGGGCGTCAATGGATGGATGTACTACAATGACTTTTTGCGGGAATACAAGATCAATCCCGCGCAAGGCGCATTGCATCGCAAGGGTTTTGAGGACCATATGCTAGAAGCCGATAAGAAAATGGTAATCTGCGGCTCTGTCAAACTGGCGAAGTCATTCCGAGAGAGCATCTAACCATGAGTACCGCACCGAAAACCGCCGCAGATTTTCAACGTCTGCACCATCCCCTCGCGCAGTCGTCGAAGGTTTGGGAGGTTCACGAGAACCCGGCGCCGAAAGGCACGGTGCGGTACTTGTTTACGGCCGCGCAGAATGCGACGCCGGTTCAGCCCAAAGTGTGGGCGGCAATCCTACAGATGAAAAAGCATCTCGACGCGCATCTGTCAGTGATCGAGGTACGTTACAAAAACCCGACTTCGAAATGGTCGCGGTCGCAAGAGGATCGCGAGACGTGGGCGCCCGAGGTTCGGCCCTACGCATTGAATCAAACGATGAAGGTCAATAAAAACCTCGTCTGTGTCGGCTCGATCAAGGTCGTACCGACGGCGTCGAATCCCCTCGGTGAGTTCGAAGGCTTCACGGGCGCCGAGTCGACGATCGTCGGACACACAAAGTACCAGTTCAAGACGGTAACTGTTCCCGGTGCGCAAATGGCGAAGCTCATGACGACGACCGGCGCTTGCACGATGGAAAACTACACGAACTCGCGCGCGGGCGCGAAGGGCGAATTTCATCACACGTTCGGCGTCGTCCTCGTCGAACTCGACAAAGGCGGCTTGTTCTATCTGCGGCACATCAATTTTACCGACGACGGAATCGGGATCGACCTCGACACGATGTACACGCCGACGGGCGTCAAGCCGGCGCCGCAGCCCGAGGCGATCACGCTCGGCGACACACACGTCAGGTTTACGGACAAGCTCGTCGACAAGGCGAATTTCGGTCCCGCCGGCATGGTGACGACGATCCGTCCGAAGCGCATTTATTGGGAGGACGTTTGCGACGGGCACTCGGTCAACCATCACGATTGGGACGACCCATTTATGGAGCAAGCGAACGCCGTCAGCGGCTTCGACGACGTGCAAGCCGAAGTGTTCGAGGCCGTGGACTTCGTCGCGCGTCGCACGCCTCCGTTCGCCGTGTCCTATATGGTCCCCGACAATCACGGGGATTTTCTGCACACATGGATCAAGAAACGCGATTGGAAAAAGCTTCCGACGATTCAGCGCGCGTTCTACCTTGAGACCGCCGCGCGCATGCACGAAAACTCGGTCATGGGGCCGGACGGCGCCGAGATTCCGAGACCGTGGCCGTATTGGGTCAAGCGCCGGCTCGCTGAGAAATGGGACGGTTTACTCGATCGTGTCGTCGTTCTCACTGGCAAGCCGGGCGAGAAGGGCTCGCGGCTGATGGGCGTTCAGATGGATTTGCACGGGCACAAGGGGCCGAACGGTGCTCGGGGCTCGGTCAAGAACCTCGCGCGCATCGCCTCGAAAGTCACGTCGGCACATGGGCATTCGCCGGCCGTCGAGGAAGGACACCATAGAGTCGGAACCAATTCACGGTTACGGCTAAAGTACATTGACGGCTCGCCCTCGGGCTGGTTACATGCGAACGATTTCTTGCACGCGAACGGCAAGCGTCAACTCGTCATCATTATTGCAGGGAAATACAGACTTGAAGATCGTCCGGGTAAATGAATGCGGGCATCTCAAACATCAAACAGCGGAGAAGTGGAGTGAAGAGGTTCTTATCTCTTGGTGCCGGTGTGCAATCGTCGTACTTGCTGTTGCAGGCGGCGACCGGCGTTCGCGCTCCGTATGACTACGCGATCTTCGCCAACACCAAACGCGAGCCGCGCAAGGTCATGGAATGGCTTGGGTGGCTGAAAGAAGAAGTAGCACGCAGCAAGTACCCGTTCCCCATCATCGAAGTCTCGGCCGGAGACTTAGGCGCAGAAGCGGTGAGGGTGCGCACGTCCAAGAAAACTGGCAACCGATACGTGAAGACGCTGTTGCCAGCTTATGTGGCGAAAGCCAACGGCAAGCGGGCGATGATGGGGCGGCGCTGCACCGTCGATTACAAGATTAGAGTGCTTACCAAGACGCAGAGGAAGCTCGCCAAGGTGCCTCGCGCCAGACGCGGCGTTACTCCCAAGGTCATGGCGGAAATCACCGTGGGGTTCTCCTACGACGAATGGCAGCGCATGAAGCCCAACGAGGAAAAGTGGGCTGTAAACGTGTTCCCGCTGGTTGATGAAAAGGTTACGCGGGACCAGTGCATCGCGTGGGTGGAGGACACCTATGGCAGAACGCCCCCGAAGTCAGCCTGCGTGTTTTGCCCGTTTCATGGCGACGCCTATTGGCAGCAGATGAAGGATCAGGAGCCGGAAGAGTTCGCCCAAGCGGTGCAATTCGACACTGACTTGAGAGCGGCAGCAGAGGCTCAGACAGGGACCGCGAGGCTACAAGGCGCCGTGTACCTGCATGAATCGTTACGGCCGCTGAGCCAGGTCGTATTCAAAGACACACCCGAACGCGCACAGCAAGAACAGTTCGGATTTAATTGCGCGGGCCTATGCGGCGTCTAGGCTCTCCTAACAGCGGAGCTCGATAAGCTGAACAAATACTTGGAGTATCGTCTATGACTACAAAAGCGGCTGAGATGATCGGGAGCTATTGCACGCGGCACGGCCACACGCCCGACGCGAGCAATCGATTTTGTCTGAACTGTGCGGAGCCGCTGACGGCCGCCAGCGCGACGGAATTTCCGGCCGTTACTACGGAACCGACCGGCATCGAAGCTACGCTGGCGGAGCGCGGCGGCCGGTACGGGGTATTTATGGGACAAGCGGTCATAGCGCAGAACATAAAGTATTCCATGCAACAGGGGCGAAACTGGGCGACGCTCGCGCCTGACATGTGCGAAACGTTGGACATGATCGCGAACAAAATCGCGCGCATATTGAACGGCGACGCCAATTATATCGACTCGTGGCATGATATAATCGGATATACGAAATTAATCGAGGATAGATTGACCCGTGAAGCTCGCGACGTGCCATCCGAACCGAAAGCATAAAGCGCGCGGAATGTGCGCCCCATGCTATGACAAGGCGCTCAAGGCGGAAAATCCTCAGTACCGAAACAGGCAATTGGCGAACACTAGCCGATGGCTAACCGAGATTTCGCCCGAGCGCCGCGCCGAGCGGTATCCTCTGCCATGAAGCGCCGTCCTGGCGCTTCATGGGCACGATTGACGCCGACCCGCCGGTGCTGACGAGGTTAAATGCTTATGCGACCAAATAAGGACAAGCCTGTCGTCGTCCGCGCCATACATCCAAATGCTGGAATCCAGCATTGGTATCGAGCCGAACTCGACGCCGCAATCGCTGCGATGCATAAGGACGTGCTCGCGGGCGTGCTGGCGGCATACTCAGCCGGCGAGCCCGTGGAACTCGCGAAGGACGCGGCGCCGAAAAATCCGTCGCTGTTCATCCGTCGCGCGCTCGAACGCTACGGCCGCAAATGGACGCTCAAGCTCGACAAGCTGAGCCTCGACCTATCGCGCAAGTTCGCCACGAAGTCGTTCAACACGACGCAAATTCAGATGAAAGCCGCTTTTGCGGAAGCCGGGTTCACGGTCGCGTTTAAGCCTACGCCCGGCAGTGTCGCGGCGTACCAGGCTGTAGCGGCCGAGCAAGTGAACCTGATTAAGTCGATACCGGCGCAGTACCTAAAGGACGTGCAGTCTAAGGTATGGTCGTCCGTCATGAAGGGCGCCGACATGCACGCGCTCTCGGACGACTTGCACAAGACTTACGGCGTCACGCGCGACCGGGCCGCTTTTATAGCCAGGGACCAAACGGCTAAAAGTAAAGCAATTATAGAAAAGACAAGGCGTCAAGAAATAGGCATTACCGAAGCCGTTTGGATGCACAGCAGCGGCGGCAAGGTTCCGCGTAAGACGCACATACGCATGGACGGTAAGCCCTACCCAATCAGTCAGGGAATGTGGGACAGCGACGAGGGCAAGTATGTTTTGCCGGGTGAATTGATCAATTGCCGCTGCACATCTAAGGCTATCTTGCCGTTCGTCGACCGGGCCGAGGTTATCGAGCGGGCGACCCGATCCCGGCCGACCGCCTTGTACAACGCCGCCAAGGCCCGCGCTCGCGCAAGATGACAAATTAAGTTCCGGGCGCTACTATGCCGGCATGCCCCTCGAAAAAGGTAAATCAAAAGCGGCGTTCTCTAAGAACGTCAAAACGGAAGTCGCCGCCGGGAAACCGCAGCGCCAAGCCGTAGCGATTGCCTATTCGGAAGCCGGCGAGGATATCCAGCTTGACGGCGAACGGCTGACCCGCGAGGAAGTCGGCGCGATCCTTAAGCGTCGTTTCGGCCGCGTCAATGACGAGGATTGCACGCTTGAGGCGGACGACTGTTCCGCCACGGATGCAAAGCCCGTGATCGCTTTCGACCGCTCCCTACGCCGCGTTGAACTCGTGCTCGACCGATCGATGCGCCGGACCGACCTCGACGGACATTTGCACGTCGAGAACGTCAACATATCGAAAGCGAATGTGTGTCCGTACTACGGCTCGGAAATTCCCGGCGCTGATGCGCTCGGGCTCGACCCGACCCGCGTTTACATGCTGTACCGCGACGCGGCCGAACTCGCCGCCGCTGCGCCAACCTACGAAAACAAGCCCCTGATGGCCGCGCACGTCGGCGTATCTGCCGATCAGCCGCAAAAATATTTCATTGCCGGCGCCGACTCGAACGTGCGTTTTGAGGCGCCATACTTACGGGCCACCATAGCCGTATGGGACGGCGAGTCCATCAAGGGTATCGAGGACGGCACGAAACGAGAAATATCGGCGGGTTATAGGTATCAGCCGGATATGACTCCGGGCGTTGTCGAAGGCGTCCCCTACGAAGGGGTAATGCGGCGCCTAGCGTGCAATCACGTTGCGCTGGTCGAGGCCGGCCGCGCGGGTCCTGATGTGATGGTCGCCGACTCAGTATTGACACTTCGGTAGTTCCTGGCATAAGCTGGCGGCTACTGTGATTTACGACACACTTTTCCTCTCACACGGAATACGAATATGAAAGTCTCCGCAATTGCCGCCGCTCTCGCCGCCGCCGGTTTGCTCGCCACCGATGCGAAGCCCGAAACCATCACGGCCGAATTGAACAAATTGCTTGCGGCCGACAAGAAGGCGCGCGACGAAGCGAAGGAAGCCGAGGAAAAGAAGGCCGCCGCCGACAAGGCCGCGAAGGATGCCGAGAAAGACGGCGCCGACGACCCGGAAGGCGTTGACGAGGACCCGGAAGTCGAGGACGAGTTCCCCGAGAAGCCGGAAGGCGGTGCCGAGAAGCCCGCTAAGACGAACGTCAAGGACGGCAAGCGCGGCAAAGACAAGGCGATGGACTCAGCGTCCGTTGCGACTCTAATCGCAGCGAACGACGCGAAGCACGCGGCGGCCCGCGAGGTCGAATCGATTCTCGGTGTCGTGTCCTTCGACTCGGCCGACAAGTATTACAAGGCGGCGCTCGACAAGCTCGGCGTCGACACGGCCGGCGTTCACGCCTCCGCGTTCCCCGCATTGCTCAAGATTGCGAAGGACAGCGCGACGGCGGCATCGGCCTCGATCGTCGGCGACGCCGCTGCGGTCACGGGCATGGCGACAGGCATCAAGGGTTACGGCCGGCTTCGCTAAGGGTAGTCGTTCAAAGCGTCTCAATTTTCAGGAATCGCACACATGTCAGGTTTTCAAAAGAAAGTGAATTTGGTACAGGCTCCGGGCGTTGCCGGCGATTTCGCCAGCATGAACCCCTTCTCGTCTGTCCTCGCGGGTCCGGGCGCGCTTGTCGCGCCGGCCGGCGGTCTGAAAGTCGCGAATTTCGCGTGGGTCAATCCCGCCGACTTGAGCGTCCAGCAGGGTTACAATTCCGCGTATCAAATCGGCTTTTTGGGCCGCAATGAGCAAGCGCTGATTACGAATTTCCTCGGCGAATCGACTCTCCTCGTACCCCAAGGGTTCATGGTGAACCTGTTCAGCGGTGGCGACTTCTACGCATACTTCGCGAACGGCGCGACCTCCGGGTCAACTGTGTACGCGAACGAAACGACCGGCGCCCCCGGAACCGCCGCGACGAACACCGTCACGGGTTCCGTCGGGTTCACGGGAACCGCCTCGCTCGCGACCGTCGGCGGTCAGGCTCAAATGACCCTGGCAACCATCACGGGCGCAAGCATCGTGACCATCGGCGATGTCGTCACCGGCACGGGCACGGCGAGCAACGTAGTGACCGGCCTCGTAAGCGGCACGGCGAACACCGTCGGCGCTGTCTACAGCTTGAACGGAACCGTTACCACGGAAGCCGCCGAAGCCGTGACGACCGCCTCGAACGTGCTGAATGTGACCGCAGTCCTTACCGGCGGAATCTCCGTCGGCGATGTCATCTCGGGCACGAACGTAACGGCCGGGACCTCAATCGCGAGCGTCGGCACGGGTACGGGCGGCATCGGTACATACATTCTGGCGATTCCGGGCAATGCGCCGGTCAATACCGGGTCCGAAACGATCACGGGTTCGGCGGCTATCGACAGCGGATTCAGGGTGCGCGGTCAGACTTTGGTCGGCGCGGGCGTCGCGAAGATCAGCGCGTCGGTATCGTAAGGCTCAGCGGCTCAACAGTATTCAATCAGGAAACACGAAAATGTTCGCACTCGACCAAGCAGATTTGAAACGCCGCTACGGCATTGTGTTCATGCCCTCACTCGGCAAGGACGGAATCCCCGGCTTGCGGTTCATGGACCACGAAAAGGCGTGGGACGCTCAGCCCTCGCTGATTACCGCCGCGAATGCCGGCGTGCCGTCCATGTTCACGACTTTCGTCGATCCGAAAGTGATCGAAGTCGTGATTTCCCCCACGAAGGCGGCCGAACTGTACGGCGAGACCAAAAAGGGAACTTGGATCGACGACACGGCAATGTTCCTGATGGCGGAACGTACCGGCGAGACTGCGTCGTATGACGACTTCTCTCAGGATGGCGTGTCGAACGCGAACGTGAACTACCCGCAGCGCCAGAGCTACCACTACCAGACGAATACCCGATGGGGCGAGCGTCAGGTCGAGCGGGCTGCGGCTGGCAAAATCGATTGGGCCAATCAGGTGAACATGGCTTCGGCCTTGACCCTGAAAAAGCAAGAGAACGCGTTCTATCTGTACGGCGTGAACGGCTTGCAGAACTACGGCGGAACGAACGACCCGAGCTTGTCGGCGCCGATCGTCCCGACCGCGTCATGGTTCAGCACGGACAGCCTCACGATCTACGGCGACATTCTGCGGCTCGTGCAATTGCTGATTGCACAGTACGGCGGTTTGATCGACGGCGAGCATCCGATGACCCTCGGCATTTCGCCGGGAAACAAGGTCAATCTGAACAACACGACTCAGTACAACGTCAACGCAATGACGAACATCCTGACGAACTTCCCGAACATGAAGTTTGTCACGGTGCCTGAGTTCGCGATCAACGGCGGCGGCGGCGCGGGCGGAACGGAACTCGTTCAGCTTATCGCGGGCGCGGTCGAGGGTCAGGTGACTTGCGAAGCGGCCTTCACTGAGAAGATGCGCGCGCATGCAATCGTGACCAAGACGAGTTCGTGGGAGCAAAAGAAAAGCCAGGGGTCGTGGGGCACGGTCATCTATCGCCCGGTCGGTATCGCGCAGATGTACGGCGCCTAAGAGGCGCGCATCATGTACGGCAATCAAGGCGCCTCGGGGGGATATCCCTTCGAAGGCGCCTTTGTCACATCTCCGATCGACCGTTCGAACGGTCCGACGTGGTTCAATCCAGTTCCCTCCGTTCTCGCGGGAGCCGGCGCATTGCGCGCGCCGCCCGGCGGCACGATTCAAGGGCGGTTCGGATGGGCGAACCCGGCTACCGGGCTCGTCTCGAACACACGATTGACCGCTCAGGATCAGATAGGCATCGTGAAGCCCTACCGAAGCTCAAGCGGGGCCGATGTGGTCGGATTCGGCTGGACATGGCAATTTTTCGATCCCCTCGTGCGCGCCTTCCGTGTGCGTCAGGGGCTCAATGTGAACCTAATCGCGGCCGGCCCCTTTTGGCTCCGGTTCGCGGGAGGTGCTTACGCGGGCGAGCCCGTGTATGCTTCCCTTAGTGATGGGTCGGCGGTCTCAGGATCGGCGGCCGATTGCGAGCAAACCCCGTGGATCGTTTCCAGTAATAGCGAACCCGGTAACTTAGCGATTGTGTCAACTACGGCGAAGTTCTCGCCCTAATCGGAGCGTTTATCATGGCTGAGGAAATGGTCAAAATCGGCTGCAAATTGCCGCAAGGTATGGTTTTAGAGGTCGGGTATTCCGTCGTCGCTCAGGGCAAGGACGGTAGCAAGTCAATATCGCTACAGCAACACGACGACTATATGCGCGTTCGCATCAAGGGATGGACTCACGTCGACGGTAGCAAACAGGCGTACCATTCCGGTTTGCTGTTGCCGCCGAACACATCGCTGAGCAATCCGCAAGTCGCCGTGACCGATGTCCCCGCCGCGTTCTTCGCGCGCTGGAAAAAGGAACACGCGCAGATGTGGAAGCGTCTCACGGGAACCGGCGTCATGTTCGAGGTCGCCGACGAGGCGAGCGCAAAGAGCGCGGTAGCCCTTGCCAAGACGGTCAAGTCGAGCTTTGAAGCGAAGGACCCGGCGAAACCCGGTCCCGGCGTCGTCAAGGCGAATTTCGACAGCGACGAATAAGGTAGAGAAATCATGGCCGTAATTCCGTGTGCGCCGTCAGCCCCCGTCCTCGGCATCGTGACATTCACGCCGGCCGAGTTCGTCGCGGCGTACCCGGAATTTACGGGCATCGCAAACGCCCCGATGATTCAGAATTTTTCGATTGCGCAATTGCTCCTCAATAACTCGTGCGGCTCGCGCGTGCGAGACGCGAACAATCGTCAGACGCTTTTGTTTCTCCTCGTCGCGCATCTGACGCTCATATCGAACGGCTCGAACGATGGCGCCGGCAATGTACAGCCGCCCGTCGGGATCGTCGGTCGTATCGATTCGGCGGCTGAGGGCGCCGTCAACGTGTCCGCGCAATTCGACGCGCCGCCGAACTCGTCGCTTGCCTATTTTGAACAGACCAAATATGGTGCGCTGTATTGGGCTGCTACGTCTCGATACCGGACATTCGTCTATGTGCCGGCGGCGGATAGTAACGGCGGATACTTTGACGGCCTGCTTGGGCCGCGGGGCGGCGGATGTGGCTACTAGGACCAAAACGCTCGACACGAAAAAGCTACAAATAGCGCTACAGGCGATCGCGAAAAAAGTCGAGTCCGGCGGCACGCTGCGCGTCGGCTTCCTTGCGGGCGCGATGTATCCGGCGGAAACGAACGAGCGGTTTCTAAAGGCTGTCGGCAGTAAGGCGACTCCTAAACTCATGCCGCCCGTGTCGGTCGCTCAAGTCGCTTTTTGGAATGAATTCGGCACGAAGACCGCCCCGAAACGCTCGTTTTTCCGTACCACGATTGCGCAAGAATCGAAGCGTTGGGGCGAGCATCTAGGAAAGGCGCTCCCCCATTACAATTATAACGGCGAGCTAGCCTTGCGCGCGATCGGGCAAGAAATGCGCGACGACTTAGAGGCGCAAATACAGCGGTGGGACGAGCCCGACAACGCGCCGCTGACTATCAAAATTAAGGGGTTCAATAAGCCCCTTACCGACCGGGGAATTCTGGCCCGGTCGCCCGACTTCGAGATAGTCAAATGAGCATAGTCCTACTGTCCGAATTGGTCGACCATCGCGCCCGCAAGGCGAAGGAACTCAAATTCTACTCGGACCAAAAGGCCGTGTTAGAAGCGCGCTTAGACCTCGTGCGGCGGGAATTGAAATTGACGGACACGATTTTAGCGCTGATCCGTAAAGAGCAAATAGTTGAAGTGAAAACATGAACTTGCATTCAATTGTTAGGGGCGCGATCACTTCGGTAAATCCCGACATCACGGCGCA
>QGNH01000668.1_pt1 | contig 14365 bp, 18 predicted proteins | sample 1735481 | NCBI WGS metagenome assembly QGNH01 (sample SAMN09239004, study PRJNA386568) | Viral metagenome, whole genome shotgun sequencing project. | reverse complement strand
ATCTTGCGGCCGATAGCCTCGTCGAAATTCGACGGAGAGGCCGCCGCGCTCTCGCCGACGACATGGAACCCGTTGCGCAGCGTTAGGGCGCAAATCGTCAGCGTGGTTCCGGGGAAAACATAGAATTGCGCGGAGACAATTTGCGCGTCGATATAGTCGGGAGTCAGGCGGGGGGCGTTCAATCCCTTGGCCTGTATTTCCGCCTCTAAAGCAATCTCGTCACGGTTCGACATGGTTCTTCCTTTGCGGGACATGGGGGGGAAGCCGGCCGGGCGCGATTAAGCGTCCGACCGGGAGCAGCGCGAGCCGCTAAGACGCGGGCAGGAGTGACCCGCGAATTCTGTTAGTTCTGGACGCCGATTTGCGGCCAGCGAAGCAACGCCTCGATGTAGATGGTGGTGGTGAAGTTGATCGAGGCCGCCGTGGCCGAGGCGTTCGCGCTCATGTTGAGCGTGTAGGCGCCGGGGCCACCCGTAATCGAAAGAATGGTTCCCGCAATGCCCGTGCCGGCGAGAGTCTGGTTCGGGTAAATGCCGGGGATATTCGGGACCACCAGAGCCGGGGAGCCGTTCGTGGTTGAACCCCACGTCGAGTTATTGGCCGCCGTAATGGTGACGGCAGAACCCGGCGCCGTCGCCGGCGCCGACATCACGATAATGCCGCCCTGAATATCCTTGATGTAAGTGCCGTTCGGGATTCCGGTTCCCGAAAGCGTCTGACCGATCACCTGGCCCTTCGGCTGTGACACATTCGTCAGGTTGACTGAGCCCGTTACCGTGTTCGCCGTGAAGGTCCAAGAGGTCGGGGCCGCCCAGGCGTTCTGAATGCCCATCGAGCCGGCCAGAGCCGACGCGGGGGCGTTCACCTGACCGTTGACGGCGGTCGTGTTGAGTGGCTTGCTCTGAGCGTTGACGGTCGCGATATTCATAAGCGAAATGCCGGCGCGCTGCACCCAAACGCCATAAACGCCCGCGACCGGGAAGGTGTAAGACCACTGGCCGCCCGAGGCGAATTCCTCGATGCAATCGAGATTGCCGCCAAGGAAGAACGTGCCGACGCTGGCGCCGAACGGATGCACCCCCGAGCCGGTCTGAGAAACGACAGCCTGGAAGCTGTTGTCCCACACCAGCACGTCACCCTGATTGAGCGTCAGGGTCGTTTCGACGGTGAGTGCAAGGAAGACGAATTCCGCTTCCGCCTCGCCGGCGACTACCGAGCCATACGCGAAATTAGGGAATGGCGTGTTGCCGGCCGAGCCGTAAGGCCCTTCGGGCAGATACGGCCGGACGCCGATCTGCTCGTATTGCTTCTTTGCGATAGTCATGGTGATTGACCTTTATGTGGTGCGAGAGAACGCCCCGTATTCTTTCTCGTGGGCGTCTGAAACAGCTTGGGCGGCTTCTCGAATCGTGTCGAAATACCCGAGGTGCTTTTGCTTGCCGCCGATTTGTGCATGTGCCTGGTATTTGCTGCCACGGATGCAGACGCCCTTAACGCCGAGATAATTGTTTTTGTAGGCTCGCCCGTTTGCCTTGTTTTGCGATTGAGTCGCAAGACGAAGGTTTGACCAACGATCGTCCCATTGCTTGCCGTTCTCATGATCGACCTGAAGCGGAGGCCACTCGCCGGTCATGAGAGCCCAGGCAATATTGGACCGGGGATACTGACGCCCGTTGAGGTTGATGCGCCAGTATCCCGCAGATTTACCCGTCCCAACGCGCCCGGCGGATTCACCCTTGCGGCAGTTCCCGCCGAGCGTCGTGAGCCAAAAACAAAGACCGAGTTCGGGATCGTATTCGAGGCGTTGCCGCAATTCGTCGATGGATATTCTTTCGCGCTCTGTCACCTTATGCCCTCCTGTGTTATGGAGAGCGTAAGATGATTAACCCAAGCGCGTTAAACCCCATCACTCATTGCCAAAGGACTCCTTGTAGTGAGGAGTTCAGGCACGTCAGATTTCCCGCCCAGGCCATAATGCGAACGATAGCATCCTGGTTGACGTTCGACCGATCCTTGCCGATCACCTTGAAGTTACGGCGCGCGTGCGGCCGATATTGAATGTAATCCTCGTTCAGGAAATACATCGTGTTCGCCGAAATCTGGCCGTTTTTGCCGCCGTCGAGCACCACCGGGCAGCGCTTACCAGCGCCGAAATATTCGAGAGCCGTGAAGCCAGCGCCGGCCATCTTGTCGTCGTTCGTGATGCGCTGAATCGCCTGGAGCGAAGTCAGATAGGCGGTGTAATAGTTCGAGTCCGCCACGATCAGGTTCACGCCATCGCTGTTGCGCTTCAACGCGATGGTGTTCTTGTTCATGTAGGCCTGGATATTCGTCGAGGTGACGACGCCCAGCGTGTCCGTGTTCGCGTTGTCGGCGGTGTTGCGCCACCAGACTTGCGTGCTCCGATCAATGCCGCCGACGACGCCCGAGGTTGGAACCTTGGACACCAGCAGCGAGAGGCCGCCCATCTGCTTGCCGCCATAGCCCGTGCCGTCCGAATAGACGCCGGCAGACATGGCGTTCCAGAAAGTATCCTCGCCAGTGTCAACGCGCGCCTCGATGAGGTCAATCATGGCCTCTTCGCTGGCGTTCTGGAGTTCTTCCAAACCGGACAGCGTGACCGCGATGGACGCCTGCTTGAGCGGGAAGCGGGCCGCCGTCATCGTGTCGTTAAGCGACACGTTCAGGAATTCGTCACTTTGTTCGATGCCCTGGCTCTTTATCCGGGGCGTCTGCATGTCGCCATGCAGGTCAGACTATCTCATCGCTTTCGCGTCGGGCACTCGTGGAGGGATTATTCTTTCGTCACCCTCTAGTCGTTACACCTTCCGCGCCCCTGGGAACCCCTAGAGATTCTTACATGCGCGGCTTGGCTCGGTATTGCCTCCACAGCCCTGAATTGCTATTGTGGAGATGTTCACCGACTTCACCCGATTATCACTTGGAGCCGTAATGCCAGCAATCAGGACGGGCCGTTTTTTTACGTGCGAGTTTTGCAAAACCGTCTTTTACAGGCGGGGCTCTCACATCAAGCGCGGCATAACGAAATCATGCGGAGCGCCGGAATGCAAAAGCAAGGCCATGAGCGGAGAGCGAAACCCTTACTGGGGAAAAGGTCATTCCCCCGAGGTTCTTGAGAAGATCGCCGAGACGAAGCGCGCGCGCCCTCGCAGGTATGGGCCTGAAAAGGGATCGTTCACGCATACGCCTGAGACGAAAGCGGGAATGTCCGAGCGCATGAAAGAGCGCTGGGCGTCTCGCCGGGATGAAATGATCGCGAAATTGCCACGAGGTGAAGATCACCACTGGCGAAAGTCGGAGCACGTAGCCCGTCACAGAACCAACTTCACACGATTGCAAAAGGTTGAATGGCTTGGGCCGGCTTGCGTATGGTGCGACTCGCCTGATGACTTGGTTTTAGACCACATCATTCCCGTCGTTGCCGGCGGGAAAAGGGAAAGATGCAACGCGCAAACACTTTGCCGAACATGCAACCTTTGGAAAACAACCTATATGGACCGTCCTTATTATCTGGCGATGTTAGGCGGCCAAGGGGGCCGAAGTTAACCCGCTATACCACATGAACGTCTGGTTCTGGGCGTAACGGAGTTCCTGCATAATCTCGCGACCGCCGTCGAAAAACTTCTGTTTTCCTTTGGTGCGGAGGCGATAGAGCAGCGCGTTGTTGTTGGAGATGTTGTCGGCGAGCTTCTTGGAGCGATTTTCTAGGGTGGTCGTGACCACATCGCCCCAGTCAACCGATACGACGAGAGGGGAAGCCATGATGTATTTTCCTTACGGAATGAGGGGATTTAGGCGCGGCCGACTGCGCGTTGCGCCGTGACGGCGGCGCGGATCGTGTCGCGAATGGAGGCGTTTTCGTCGTGGGGCTTGGCGGCGGGGGTGAGACCGGCGCGCGGAGCCCCGAGGACGTGTTTAGCGGCGGCCGCGGCTTTGAGGGCCGGGGCAGCATTAGGAGAGGGAATCGGCGCAGCTTGTTTGAGCAGCAGCGCGCGAATGTCGGGACGAGCCCAGCACGCCATTTCGTAAGCGTCCTTGAGCGATTCCGCGTGACCGGCTTCTATGAGGGAAGCCATGTGCTCGCGGACGTTTTCGTAGTAGCGATTTGCCGGGTCCGCCTTGAAAGTGGACAACGACTCATCGACCTGACGCGAAGCGTGTTCATCGCGAATTCTTTGGGCGGCGCGCTCCACTAGCGCGTCTTCGTCGATCGTCTTAGGGAGCGGCGCGAGGCTCGGAGCCTGCCCCTTAATCAGCCCGTATTTGGTGGCGATGGCGACGACCATCGCGCGCGGGTCCTTGCCATACCATTTGCAAATCGACTCAATGCCAGTGTTGAAATCGCGGCCGAGGCCGTTTTCCATTTCAGCGTAGTTTTTGAACGCCGTCGCGAGGTTCGTCCCGCTTTCCTTCGCCTGCTTGGCGTAGCCGCCGAGGCCCTCATATTGCTTGAAGCCGTCGGCGGCCTCGCGTTCGCGCCTGACAAAATCGGCTTGCACATGCGTTGGCAGCGTCGCCCAGGCAGCCTTAGACTCGGGCGACAGATAATGCGGCGCGTTGAGCGGAGGGCCGCCGTTGTGACCTACGCCGGGCGTCGCAGCAGGATCGACAGGGGCGGCGGGAACGGCAGGAGCCGCGCCAGCGGCCAAAGGCTTGCCGTCCGCCCCATGCGTAGCGGCCGGGGCCGTATAGCGACCGTCAGCCGTCCGCGCCGCGTCTGGACGCGGGGCCGCGTCGGGGCTTTCCTCACCGGCTTTCTGCTTTTCGACCGCCGCGCGGATAATGTCGCGCGTCGTGAGCTCGGATTGTGGGGCCGGCTCGGGAACAGCTGGAGCGGCCGGGGCCACATCAGACAAAGCGGTAGCGTCGGCGGAAACGCCGTCAAGTTCGACAGTCATGTTTTCTCGGGAGGTTGCGCGGCCCTTCTGATCGGGCGCGGAGTGGAATAACCCCTATGGAGGGGTAAGGGGTATTCGCGCTTTACGCGGCGGCATCCGCCCAGGCGAGATCATCGCCCGTGTCTTGCTCGATCGGGACTTCGGGCTTGTAACCCTCTTTCACCTTAGCGACGGCTTGGGCGATTTCGTCGCAAGTGATTTTCTCGCGCGCCGGGCCGGTCGGGACCGAAGGCGCATCGTTCCCCATTTCGCGCATACCGTGAGCCCGATACGAGGCCCGCAGCGCGCTCTTGCTGTCATAAGTCACGCCGTCCGCCATACCCCGAACCGGAGACATTTCGTCGCGGATAATCGCCGGGGCCGGGAGGTCCGAGCGGCTTGTCGTATGTTCGCGCCAGTGACCGCGACAGGCCGAGGGCCAAGGGTCAAAGGTATCGTGCCAATCGCCGCACACGCGGCATGAGCGCAGTTGCGCCATCGTGGATCGTCCGATCGTTAGAGGGTAAGCAGGAGCGCGGTTATCGCGTCTTCGTCGTCGTCTTCGTCCGGCGCGTCTTCGCCGGGGAGTTCCTTCGCGACTGCGATCTTTCCGAGCGGGGCGACAGGTTCAGGCGCGGGGGCTTTGGGCTTCGCTGGCGCGTTGACTTTTAAGTCGATGACCGGGGCGGCCGGCGTTGGAGCCGGCTCCGGTTCATCAACCTTTGGCTTTTGCGCGGCGACAGCGGCCTCGACAGCAGCCCGCACGCTTTCGGAAGGCTTCTCGCGCCGGGCTTCCTCCGCAGCATCGAGCGCCGCGCGCCGGCGCTTTTCCTCGCGCAATTCGCGCTCGGACAGCGGCCCTTGCAGAACGAAGCCGGGGCCGCCACCTACCGGCGCGGTCGGGACAACCGGGACAACCGGGACAAGTTCGCCCGCAATCGGGAGCCCCGCGATCGGGAAACCGCCGATTGCTCCAAGGTTCATTTTTCGCCCCTGTGCGCCGCTTTAGGTCACGGTAGGAGTTGCAGGGGGAGTAACAGCGGCTAACGCGGCGGCCGTTGCTTGCGATTGCAGAACATTCACCACAGTTTGCTGGATAAAGTTAATGACTGTTAGGCGGGCGTTAGCCTCATCGGTTCCCGCAATTCCTGTGATAGCAAAGCCTCCCGCTAAACATAACGCTTGAGCTACAACAGTTATTTCCGCGTCGGGGATCGTCACCGAGAAAACAGCCATTTTTCCTTATCCCTTACGTGTATTGCCAAGCGCCGGCCGCATAGAAGACGGGCGCTGCAACCGTTACCGACCCGCCGCCCGAAACCGCGCCATGCCAAGTTGGCGCTGCTAGAGCAACGGTATCCGACACAAACGCTTGCATCCCCGCGACCGGCGAAGCGATTGCTAGTAGTTGCGCTATGGTATAGGTCGGAAGAATGGGGGGCGTCGGAAACGTCCAAGCCCCCGGATTAGTCTTATTATAATCTAATTGGATCGTTCCATCGCCGGTAGCCAGTATAACCGATCCTGTAAGCCCAGATGGAAGACCAGTTACCCCCGATCCGATAATTGTATTATTAGAACCTGTTGTTATACCGCCGCCCGAGGCGTTTCCAATTGCGACGTTGTAACTTCCAGTCGTGTTATTAAGAAGTGCGGAGGAGCCTACTGCTGAATTGTAACTGCCACTTGTGTTATATCCGAGTGCTTGCGTGCCTAATCCAAAATTATAGACTCCGCTTATATTTTGATATAATGTGAGGTATCCTATTCCAACATTATAATTTCCGATTGTATTATCGTATAGCGATTGGGCACCAATTGCGGTATTATAACCCCCGCTTGTATTTTTTGAGAGTGCAAAAGCGCCTATTCCGCAATTATCACCCCCGCTTGTAATGGCATTTAACGCTTTATAGCCGTATCCTACGTTATAGTTAGGAGTCCCGAGTGTTGGAAGTGAACTACCAATAGCTAAATTATTATTGGTAGCATCATACCACGCCGGCATGGATTGCACAAAGGAGCCGTCTGTAAATAAAATACTTTTTGGCGTCCCGTTTGCGGGCGTAACGCCAATTTGAATAGCGGCGGCCCCAGCCGAACCCGTCGCGCCCGTGGGGCCAGTCGCGCCCGTGGGGCCAGTCGCGCCCGTGGGGCCGCTAATCCCCGGCGCGGCCGCAGGATCGACTATATAAACGTCCTTTTGACCCAGCGAAAACGACACCGCCGCCCCGCCGTTCGACGAGTCGAAAATCGTCCCGAGCGTTATTTCGTTCGTGGCTGTATAGGTTCCGAGAGCCGTGCACCATTCCGTGCGGGCTTGGTTCGAGACGCAAACATAAGTCGTATCCCCGACGTTCATCTTTGAATTGAAAGGTCTGAACCCCAGCGGGGCGACGCCCGTCAATTCGATTGGGCCGGAACCCGTTGTCGTCGAGCCATCCCAAACCCGATCAAATAGGCCAAACGCCATTACTGCACCCCTGTTATTTTACCGCTCTGATCGCGGATTACCTTGCGCGGCGCGGACAGGCGTTCATGAATGGCTTCAAGCACAGCCGCCCCGTCATACTTCCCGGTTTTACTCTTCGACGCCTTCACATCGGCCGCCGCGCCGTCCGCCTTGGCTTTGGTTGCGTTTCGCGTCTCTTGCATGGTCGCCGCGTGCTGCGCCTGGGCATGGGCTTGCGCCGCGCGCGAGGATTCGGCGCGGTGTTTCTCCATTTCCATGCCGTGACGCTCGCGATCGTGCTGGAGTTGCGTCACCGCCCGCGCCTGTTCCAGATCATGCGCTTGCTGATCGCGCTGCATTTGCGCGGCGGCCTCTGCCTGTTTCAACTGGACTTGCGATTGCGTCGCGGCGATCTTGGCTTGCGCGTCGGCTTGCGAGGCTTGCAGATCGAGCGTCGCCTTTTGCGCTTCGGCTTGCGTCTTCGCCTGAATCCCCTGGAGCTTGACTTGCTCGGCCTGGACTTCTGGAGACGGGACGTTTGGCTTGGGCTGTCCCGCAATCTCTTCGAGCTTGTCGAACGCCTCTTCGAGCGTCTCTTCGAGTTCGCGGCCGCCACGAAACCCGCGCACTAGGAACAGCAGCATTTGCTTTGCGACCGGCAGGAGCGCCGGTTGCGCCTGGAGGATCGGTGCCCATTCCTTGACGAAATTCGTTACCGCCTCGACGAATGCCGCGCGATCGCTGCGCTCTTGGCTTTCGTCACCGGAGATTGTCGAGTCCGCCTCGACATCCAGCCGAAAGCGCCGCGTCACGCCATCCTTGAATAGCTCAAGCACATCATCCCAGGTGACGGGCTGGCCGGGCTGAGGCTGTTGCGGGGGCTGGGGCGGCTTTGGCGCTTGGGAAGGTTGTCCGGGGGCGACAGCCCCCGGAGCCGCAGGAGCACCCATCGGCGGCGACTGAACCGCTTGTTGCGCCTGCATCTGGAATTGCTGCATCGCGTTGGTGTATTCGACCATCGCTTGCTGAAACTGTTGCTCGACCTCTTGCCGAGTCGGCAGAGACACGTTGGTCATCTTCGCCAGCGTCTCTTGCTGGAACTGCGTTGCGATAATCTCGCCGACCAGCCGGACCATATCGCGGCAGAAGCGCGAAAGCTCCTTTTGTCGCGTGCGAATCCGCATCGAGCCAAATTGCGCTTTAATGCCTTGCGCCTTCGCCGTTTCGTTCGCTTCGCCTTCGCCGCGCATAATGTCGGAAATGCCGAAGATTTGGTAAACGTCTTCGATAAGCTGCTTGCGAAGCTCGACGCATCCCTGAATAATCTTCATGACTTCCTCGATAGGAAGCCAAACGATAGGCGCGCCGCCCTTGCCGCCCTCGACAAAGGCCGCCCAAGACTTCACCGCGATCATGCGGTTTTCAATCCCCGGCTTTACCGCCAGTTCAATCTCTGGGAAGCCTTCGCCTTGGGGGCCGCCAGGGTAAAACCCGATCAGCTTGAGAGAGTCCGTCAGAGAGGCAATGCGCTTCGTCAGACCGTCGATTTCGTCGCATTGATCCTGGTAGAAAATGAAGTCAGGGACCGGGGCCAGCGAGTCATTCGTGCGCGTCCCATAGGCGGGCTCAGGGCACGGAAAGAAGCCTTCGAGCTTAAGGTATGGCTCGGACTTATCGAGCACGCCGTCAACGCCCGCGGACACCCACAAAACGCGATCGCCGGACTTGTCCCAAATCTCCCAAACGGCGGCCTTTTCCTCTTGCGCCTCTTGCGCGGTCGGGTTGTCCGTCTTCGCCGCCGCGCCGTCCGCCGAAAAGGCGTTCGCCTGCTTGGGAAAACGCTTGTCCCATTCGTCTTTCGATAGATAAGCGCGAAACGCGCACCAATCGACCTCGGACCAAATGCGGGCAGTCGAATGGGCAAAGTCGTCGCTATGAACATATTTCATCTTTACATGTTCAAAGTCGATCACGTCGGGGGCTTGGACCGGGCCACCCTCAGAATGTGGCTTTTCCGCCTCATCGTCGCCCGGAACGCCTAGATTTTCCTCGAAACCGAGACCCGGACCGCCCGCCATCGCTTCGACGTCAGGCCCGAGCATATCGGAAACGTCAAGTTCCGCGCCTTCGTCCGCCGTGTCGTCGGCGGCTTCCTTCATGACGGGCTCGTAATAGACACGAGCCAGCCCGCGAGCGAACAGCAGATAATCATGCCGGACTTGCTCAAAGCCCGAGTTGAAGTCGTTTAGATCGACCTGAAAGTTAATCCCGCGCTCAAGCACCTGGCAGGCTTCGCGCCCGATCGGGTCCGCGTCGCGAAAGCGCCGCTGCACCACGCCCTTGGGAGTCTGCGAATAGACGGCCGGCTCAAGCGTTTCGATATTCGACCAGAGCATCGAATAACGGCGCGCCTTGGTTTCATGGCTTTTCGTGTAGAGGTAATTTTCGCGAATGACCCCACACCGGCGCCGCCACTCGCGCATAGCCGGAGCCTCTTGCGCGCGCTCGATTTCCGACAGCCAGCGGGAGCCCTCGCCGCCTTCGTCCTTCGTCGCCTTGTCGTCGCCGTCCGAGGCTTGATAGCTCACTGAGCCGGCCCCGCGAGGAACGCCGTGATTTCATCGCGCGTGATGCACGTCGGCAGGATTAGCAGCGCCTTGCGCAACAGGGCGCGCGCCTCGCCACCGCCGTCGCCGGTGGACAGCAGATCGCTATTTGCGATGGAGGCGTATATGGCACGGCCCGCCAGCCCGCGCAGGTGTTCCGCCGCGCAGTGAGAACAGCAGCCAGGGCCGCCGCAAGTCTCTGGATAGTGCCCGATCATTTGAAAACCTTTGCGTTGGCGTGCGTCTCGCCGTATTCGACCGCCCGCACCAGCCCGCAGAGCCACACGGTAGCGGCGGCGGACGATCCGCCCTTGTTCGCGTCCGACATCTTCACCAGCCGCGCCACGAGCGCGTCGCGCTCAACTGTTCCAAGATCGAAGCGGGACAGATCGTCGCCATAGCCCCGCGCGCGCCATTCGGCCTTGCGTTGCTCAAGCGTCGAAACGAGGCGAGAGCGCCAATAGGCGTCGTCGAATGTTCCGTTGCCGGGGAAGTCTTCGCTCAAGCGCGCGCCGCCTTTTCATCCTCGACGCCAAACGAGCGCCATTCGTCAAAGGTCAGGTCTGTAATTTGCCGGAACAGTTCGGGCGCGGGCTCATCGTGCGGCCGCATCGGAGCGCGCCACGCCAGCGAGAGGTAGCGCCAGGCGTCCGCGCCGTGCGACGCCCAGGAGTGATCCGGCGTCTTGAGGAACACCATCTTTTTGGCGTCCCACTTCACCTTATATTCGCGCAGGCAATCGAGGCCCTTCGCGCAGCGCACCGAGTCAAAGCGGGCGAAGGGGAGAGTCAGACGCCCGGCGTTAATGCCATCCATCAAGCCTTGATCCGGCACCAGTTCTGGTTTGCGGCCAAGCGAGAACAGCGTCTCAATTCGTGTTCGAGCGCCCGGCGCGCCGGCTTCGCGCACCTTAGCGTCGTGGGGAACGTGGTCGATCCCGTGATAACCGCGCTCATCGAGCCAAGCGCAATAGTGGTCGAAACCCAGGCCCGAGTTTTCGTAGTAGTCAACCACATCGACATGATCCGGGTAGACCTGAAAACACCAAAGCGACATTGCGTCCGAAACGCCGATGTCCCACGCCGTTTGAACCGGCAGATCGGGATTGACCGGAACGCGGCAGATGCGCCCTTGCGCCTCCGCGATCCGCATTTCCTTGCCCCAGTAGGAGCCCAGGACAGCGGCATCGAACGAGCAATAATACTCTTGCTCGATTAGGGAGTCGGCCGCCTCTTGGCCGAAAATGCCAGCATATTCGAGACGCTGGACCTCAATCGCTCCCTTGGAAATCGCCCCGGTATCATCGGCGGATAATACCTCCGCAAACCAGTCAGAGCGCGTCCGCGCCATATCGAGCATGGACTTGCAATGGTTGCGACCCCGCGAAGTCGTAATGAACATCGCCCAACCATCGTTTTCAACGAGGATCGGGGCCAGATAGCCATAAGCCGCAGGGTTACTAAGAGCCCACTCAGAAAACACCACACCAGCAGGAGGACTGCCGACCGTAGAATTGAAGTTGTCAGAGCCGACAACCTGCCACGTCGCGCCATTTTTGAAGCGAATGAACATTTCCTGCTCATTCGTGTTCGCCCGCAGTTCTTTGGGAAAAGCCTCGTCTATGCGGCGTTTGCCCGTGTGGGGATTGACCGCCGCCCAAATCGCCTTGCGCCCCTGCGCATACTCCGGGAGCATGTGCCAGTAAGTCGCGGGCCGCTGTTGCGTGCAGATCGCCGCCCAGTGGAGACAAACTTCGTCCTTGCCCGATCGCCTATGCCACACCCCGAGGGCTCGCTTGCCGCCCCGCGCCATGTAGCGCAGCAACGGGACTTGATAGGGGCGAGGTTCCCAATTGTGCGGGAGCCTAATTTTCGATTGTGACTTTCGGCGCGTCAAGGTAGCCGGCAAAATTGACAACCTCGACAGTGATATTGCCGGCCGACTCTTGTTCCACCTTGGCGCGGAACTCATCAGGCAGGCGGTTCATCAACCAGAGACGCGCCGCGCCCACATCGGGCGGGACGTGCTCAACAAAATCCGTGCGGACGATCACGCCCTCGGAGCAGAAGACCTTTTCCGACGTGAATGAATAGCCAACCGCGCGCTCGTAAAGCGATCGCTTCACCCGCTCATCAGCGGTGCTCTTGCCAACCTTGACGGCCGCCGCGAACGCTGGATTTTTCACCAGCCACTTTTTAACCGCGCGATCGGAGACGCCGAAAAACTCAGCAAGGTCAAACGTGGTCGCGCCGAGCTTGCAGAGCTTTTTCGCTTGCTCCGTATAGGCGGCCTTGAATTTAAGATTTCCGCGCCCGGCCATTATCAACCCCAGCGTAAACCGCCTCCCGAGACACAAGATGCGACGAACCGTCGCCATGCGTTATCCGAAAAGCCTCCCCGTCGCGGCACATGGCCCCAATCGTTTCCTCGACTTGCGTGCTCGCAGGTAGGTAGCTTTCGAGGCCCTTCCAGTAGGGCGACGGCCGCCGATCAATGGCGGGGCACATCGCGGGGCCATAAAGGGCGAGCAATTCCGCGCGCCGAGTTCGGACCTTCGCAGATTTTCCGAGGCGTTCGCGCACCTTGACCGAGCGCAGGGCGAGAGTCGCGCTCCCCCATTTCCGACTGACGCGGCGATTGCAGGGGCCGGGATCACTCATCGTCTGGCCCGATAACCGCACCGCCGCACGAGCTGATAATGTGCATCGCAATCGCGAGCGCCGCATCACGGCTCATCGTGACCGAGGCGCGGGCGTGCGCGCGGAGGTTCGAGGCCGCGCCGCCCTTTTCCGTGAACGTCAGGCGGACTTCGTGCGCCCCAGCGAGAAGATGCACGCCGTCGATGCGGACGGACGGCATTTGCAGCGCGTGGAACATGTCAGCGTCGGCGAGCGCCGCCACATTCGGATCGGCGGCTGTCTTCGCGTTCGCTGCGTCAGTCGCGGCAGGATCAATTTCCATCAGTCTCCCCAAAAGGATTTGGGCCGGGCTAAACCACCGGCGCCGAGGTTTCGTAAAGGCCGGCGAAGTCCGCCGACCCAACGTCGAAGATTTCAGACCCAGCCGGGATAACCCGCAAGCCCTCGCGCATCACAACGCCGTCGCGGTTTTTCGGCGCGTTGAATCCGATAAGGGGACCGAAGGCCGCCTCAAGGGCGGCGAAGCGAGTGGCCGCGTCCGCGTCCGTATCCGAGGCGAACACCACGTAAAGGCGAGCGATGTATTCAGCCATTTTTCGCAGCCTTCCAGAGGTAGACGCCGAGCCAAACGAGCAGGACGAACGCTACCCGCGAAGTGATTTCCCAGATCATAGCTTTCTCGCCGGGTAGCGCGTGCGAATGTTCGAGGCGAAATGCTTGCCGACGCTATCCGCCGAGATCAGCGCCGCGTGCTTTTCAGCCGAGACGCCCGAATAGACGTAGCGCACGCCGGTTTTGAATTCGACGTGCAGCTCGTCCGCGCCCGCGTCGTGACCCACCGCCGAAAGCGACGAAGACGTTACCGGGACCATTTCAAAGGCCTTGGACATCGCGGCTCCTGTTAAATTTATCGCCGCCCCGCCCAGCCCACCACGACAGGGGGCGCGGGGAACGGTATGCGGGGCGGACGAAAGGCAACACCCTCTCGGCTTTCGCTTGCTGGGGATTACAAGCCACGACAGACGCGCGCTCGCGCGAATTGCCCCCCCTCAGTCGGAGCGCGATACCGGATCGCGTTCGGCTGAGAGGTAACGCCCGATAACGGCTTAGGAGGCCGGGCGAATGGGAAAGGGAAGGTGCGGTCTCTCCCGCTGTCACCGCCTTGCCGGGCCTGCAAGGATTTGCGGTTAACCCATCTACGACCCCCGGCTGGAGGCTGGCGCTGTCCCACTCGCGCTTCACATTGACGTTATGACGGGCGGTTTCATGCGCCTCACTGGGAGCCAAGAGCCTTGAAATTCTCATGCGGCGGCAGCCGAGACCAAATGGCCGGCTGGATTTAGAACCGTCTTGCGGGAGTTATCCGGCTTGGCCTGGACCGCTTGCGAGACGTGGGAGGCTTCTGCGATCACTCTGGTAAATCGACCGAACAGAATTAGCTCTAGCTCGAATATCCCCTTCTGGTCAATCCCTCGAATTAGCGCCGTGCGGCCGTGGAAGGGTCCTTGTGTGATTTCGACCTGAGAGCCTAGCACCCCCCAATCGCGCCAAGTGGTCGAGCGCTGGACAGGTGGGGGCGACGCGCGGAGGAATTCTATTTGCTCGGGAGGGATCGGAACCGGGAAGCGCGAGCCAGTCGCGCAGACGAACCCACGGACGCCGGGCGCATGTTGTATTTCCTGGAATATGCACTCGGACAGGGCGGCCTGGACGAAAAAGTATCGACCAAAGCGCGGCCGCGAGCGATCAGCGCGAGGCGCGCCCACAGTT
>QGNH01001641.1_pt1 | contig 14377 bp, 14 predicted proteins | sample 1735481 | NCBI WGS metagenome assembly QGNH01 (sample SAMN09239004, study PRJNA386568) | Viral metagenome, whole genome shotgun sequencing project. | reverse complement strand
CAATGTTGCTCTCCGGCATATATTCGGCGATGCTCGCATCCGTCCGCGTCACGCGCCAATACTGCGTTCCTGTCCCCGCGATTGACCCAGATGCCCGTGTTCCGGCTGCATCCGTTTCCTGCGTCACCCATGTAAAACCGTCCGCGGACTTCTCTAAATTCCATTGCGCTGGTTCCGGCCATACACCCGTAGGCGTGAATGTCCAATTCAACGTGTGAGCACCATCAAATGTCAAAATCGGGAAAACCGAGTCGTCGGCAAGGTTGCCCGCCCGGATTGAGAAGTTCCGCTGTTCCTGAAAAACCAGTGCGCCATTGCTCTTCCCAAGCCCGACCGCACCGGAATACTCCACATAATCACAATAGAACGCCGCCATGTCCGCATTGTCAGCGGCGGATGTGCTGGACGGGTCGCCGACCGCGCCCAATACCGCCAGCCGCCGGCCAAATACGGAAATCATCAGTGCTGTTGACAGATAATTTGCGCCAGCATTCGACGTTTGCGACATCGCCGCCATGACAAGCCCGGCCAGATTGTTAATCGCTGTCCAGTTCCAGTTCGGATTTGGGTCGTTTGGCTGCGTTGAGGCGGAATACTCCGGGTCAATGCGAACCTGCCACGTCTCCACGCGGGAGTTTTTCACCGCCTCAACCGCATTCACGCCAAAAATGTCAATCAATGGAACTCGGTTCCCGGTTGGATCAATGACTTTCCGTTCTGAATAATCGTGCGAAAGCCGGAATTGGCCGTAAGTGCCAACGGCGCAATCCGTCAGATACGCGCGCAAGGCTCGCTCAATCTGTGATCGAATGTTCGGTGTTGGGGTCAAAACTGGCATCTACAAAGCCAGTAAAGTCAAAGCGTCAAGCCCATTGCGGATATTTGATGCGCCACCCCAAATCTACGCGCCGCTGCAATTCCGCGTAGCCATCCGCCTTTTCCTTTTCAACAGCCGCTTCCAGCGCGGGGGTCGAGTATTCGATATTCGCCCGGCGGTGCTCCGCGTCTAAAACGGCGTTCCCTTGACCAACGCGCTCGCCAATCTCGTTTGAACCCGTCACCACGCAGTCATCGCCCTTCAAATCAATTTCCATTCCGCCAAGTTCGTCCGGGCTGACAGTGTTTTGTGGATTTCGGATGGCATTTGCCTCGCGCCGCGAACCAAACGCCGCGTTGTATTTGTAAAGCGGGCTAGCCATGCCCTCACGGATAATGGGCGTAACGCCAGCTTGAAGGAAGTGGGTTGAGGAATGTCTCCGCGCCTTCATTCTCTCCGCCGCCATTTGATAGTAAAGGAATTTTTCGGCGCTGCCGCGTTTTCCGCCGGGCTTCGCCAGGGGCCATCGGTTGCCGGTCGCCACGCTGTAGGGCGAGTTCGGATTTGTGCGCTGCATGGCAATCTCCATCCCCCGCGTCACATCGCCCGCTTTCGCCACCCGAACCACCTCATCCAGGTTTGCGTCTATCTCCGCAATGTCAGCCGCCGGAATGCCTTTTTGCCAGTTGAATGCAATAAAGGTCGCGCTCGTCACGCATTGCTCCTCCACCGTGCGCCGACCATACGCCAGCAACGCCGGAATCACTTCACGATCCAATTCCCGCGTGTCCACCGTCACTGTCATTTTTGTGGCAGCCATTCAAAAAACGAAGACAGTCAATAGCTCAATCCTTCATCGTGGGTTCCCGAACGTCGTCCCCGACGGCGGCAACTGCTTCTTCACCACTTCTTCCGCCGCCCGCGCCAGCAGATTCTCAATGACCCGGTGCGGCGTGCTGGCTTCGTCGTCACCCGCTTTAAGCCTCAACAGCACGCGCTGCGTTCGCCCACGCGCGTCTTCTTGGCCGATCTCAATGTAGTAGGGCACAGAAATCAAAAGGACACAGTTGAGTGCGGCGGTTGTTTAATGTAGGCGGACAAGACCGCACGTTTGATGCTTACTCTTTATCAAGTATTTCCTTCTCGCGCAGCACGAACGGCGCGAGGTGTTGCAGCATTGGGATTTCACGATGCGTCAGATAGCAGGCGCGGATGCAGCGCAGCAGTTCGACCACCACCGATTCCGGGCCGTCCATGTGGGCGATCCGGTTTTGAGTTTCTTCGAGCAGTTGTTTTATATTTTCGCGGTTGTCCATATTAAAAGATTACCCAAAATAACGGCAGTTGTCAATAAAAAACCGGAATTTTTCGACAAACAAAAACCGCGCTGGCGGCGAATCCAGCGCGGTCAGGAACCATGACAAAGAATGGTTAAGTTTTTTCCGATTTTGCAGAAGCGGATTGAGCAGTCTTCGCCGCCACTGCAAGTTCCGCGTCAATTTCCCGGTAAAGTCCGTCAACCCGACCGTTCTCGTTGTTCTCTTTGTTGTCGAACATGACCTGCCCGTTTCGGAGCAGTTCACTCAACTGCCGTTTCTCGTGATCCTGCAAGTCCTTGTCCAAGTCGACGGTGCCGATGGAGAATCTTGCGCCCCGGTGGATGATGTCCTTGCTTACGAACCCCTTGCTTTTGGGATCAACTGTGACGTTGAGAACCTTGCTGTTAAAGAACGGCTGAATGGCTATTAATTTCATGGCTTTGGATTTTGTTTTTGTTTGTTGATTTTCCCGTAAAACAATTACGGAGAAATGACTCGCGTCCCATTCAACACGGCATTGACAATCGTGTTGCCGTTCGTCGCGGAACCAGTCCAGACAACGTGCAAGTAGCGGGCGCTGTCAGTCAGGTTGATCCCGATCAGGTAATTCCCGTTCTTGGACACGTTGACGGTGCCGGTGTTGGTGAACAGCAGGGGAGACAGATAAGGAGTCGCAAAACCGCTGCTTGCCGCCGTGGGGTAGGTGATCGTCCCAGGGAGCAGTAAGTTATCCGTCACAACCAGGTTTGTCGAGCTTCCGAAAAACATATTTGTGTAGGAAACTGAAGTCGGCGAAGTGACTACCGCATAGTTCGCAAGCTGCGTCCAGTTCGTTGAATCCGGCGAGGTTTCAATGGCGGCATACAGGTTCCCGCCGCCAGTGCTGTTCGTGAACGTGGTCAGTAAGACCGTGCCGCGTCCCATATACCCAACGATGTCAACGGGGCCGTTGGTGAGAGGAGTCCCGCCGATTCCGATGGCAGACACGGAACCGATGTTCGCGGTGCGCAGGGTTGAAAATGTATCATAAACCTGCGCGCGGGAAACGCTGACGCAAAGGGCGGCGATTGCGGACAGTCCGATGATGAATTTGGTGAATTTCATAGTGTTTGTCGTTTGATTTTGTAAATGTTGGTGTTTGGTTTCAGGTGTTTATGCCAGAGCCGTGATGCTGTCCGTGCTTCGGGCAACCGCCTGCGAGTGGCGCAGCCCCACGTCGTAATACTGGTTCGTAACCAGCCGGAATTTGTCTTGGTCGGCAAACTGCACCGTGTCCAAAACCACATTGAGACCAGCCCAAGTCGCCAGAATGACGTGGCGGGCCGCTACCGCCAAAAGGATGTCCGCCGGGATTTGCTGGCTTTCCTCAAATGCCTTCCCGCCGATTTCATCGCCCTGCAAAATCGCCGCCAGCGGGCCGACGCCGTAAGCCGTAGCGCCTACCACCGCAGCCGCCGTGGTGCGCAAAGTGCCGGCACCAACTGACGTGGACAGAAGCGTAATGTCGTCGTCAATGTTAGCCTTGCGGATGAGAGTCACAAGACCGCCGGGGCCGAAAATGTTTTTCCATGCGTTTGCCGCGCTGCCGCCAAATGGCAATCCGCCGATGCCAACGGCGTTCAAAATACCAAGAACGTCATCACCACCACCAGAGCCATTGATGAGTCCTCGATTTATATAAAGTGCGGCGGTGCGCGCGTGGTCATCCCACACGACCGCTTCAAATCCGGGAGCCTGGCTCATGCCGAGGCGGGAGTATTTCTGCGCCGTTCCGACGCGATGCGGGGTCAGTTTCACCTGATCGAACGTCTGGTCGTAAGTGGCGAGTGCAACGCCTTCCGCGAGTGATTGAGCCTGCGTGGGAGCCGACAGGCGCGGGAAAGTCAGCGGGTTGCCAACAACTCCGTGAACTTCCATCAAACCGTTTCCGACCAACACCAATTTGTTGCGGAGCAACTCAATCGGCGTCATGTATTCCGGTGGAACCAACGCACCCAAGGTCGGGAAGTCGGAAAGCAGGGAGTCGCGCGTCATGTATTCACCACCGGCCCGGCGAGCATCCACTTCGCGCAATGTCCGTTTCAGGGACGAGCTAATGTGTCCACGCGCATTGAGCGGGAACAACTGGCCTTCGGGGGAGTAGCCCAAGCCGCCCGGATATTTCCCAGAGATGTTGCGCAGTTCCTTGTCAGCCTCAAATTCAGCGCCATCCGAGAGCATGAAGCATTTCCGGCGGTCGCCCTTCTCAAAGGCTTCATTGGCCTTGTCCCACATCCGCTTCAGGCTGACCTTCTCGGACAAATCAGCAGCCAAAGTGCCGGCCTCGCGCATTTCACGCGGGGCATACGAATTGCGGACAAGCTCGCCGGCGTCCGTCTTGAACTTGTTGCGGATGATCGCCGCCTCGGAATTGAAAGTGTTTTCGTCATTGAGGGCGGTGATCGCGTCATAAGCGGAGCGTTCCAGCTTGCGAATTTCATCCGCCACAACCACAACCGCGCCGTCCGGCCCGGCCCAATTTTTGCCGGAATCCTTGCAATGAGCGTCGGCCAGTGTGCGGAGTTCCGTCAACTGGGCGGCAATCTTGCCGCTGCGCTTTTCTGCCGATTGATGGACTTCATCAAGGACAGCCTTGCGAGTGGCGGTTTTTTCGGCGGTGCGGACTTCCGCAACGAGAGCCGGAGCTTCGGTTTCGAGTTCTGCGATGTTTTTGGCCATAATCGTTTTGGTTAAATTGCACTGCGGGTTGTTTTCCGCATTTGATAATTTCGGAAAGTCAACCGCACGGAATGTTTTTGCGTCAAACGGAAGACCCCTGTCAACCGCCTCCAGTGTAGTTTTTGGCTCAACTTGAGTCGCTTCTCCCAACGCAACATCATTGCCGTCATAGGTGAAATCAACGGCGAAAAGATTGCTGCCGTCACGCCATGCCGGTGAGGAAACAATGGCTTGAAAATCCGTTCCGTCCGCGCTCACCTGATGATTGTCGTGATGGTAAAAGTCCGAAACCATGTCGCCGTTGTCCCGCTTGTATTTGAACCGTTTGTCGTTGTCCAGGGCGCGAACGGTTTTTTGCTTCAAATCGTTGTGCGAGACTCGGAACTCTTTTCCGTCTTTGGATTTTGACCTGAACATCCGCTCGCCTGATTTTCTTTCTGAATCATCTTCCGCCGGGGTTTCCGCGTCAGCGCAATCGGGACACATAAAATTATCGTTCAATTCTTTTCGGCCAAAAATGTCGCCACAGCGGATGCAATGGCATTCAGTGTTCTTGCTGCGCCCCTTTTGAGCGGTAGGATCGGCTGGCACGGCGACGTTTGACAATTCCAATCCCTGCCATGCAAAAACGTGTCCAGTGCGGCCATCATCCAGAGGGCGTGTTCCAAAGTATCGGGTGTGGGAGTAACCGATTGAAAAATTTGGCCGGCTGCCGGCGCGAACTTGCTTGCAGCGTGTAACGGATAGTTTTGCAACCTTGTCAAACGTCACCACTCCGCGAGTCGCCTTGTCTTTTGAAAGTGCGGCGGTTTTGATGAATCCCAAATGCCGGTTGCCATTGTGTTCGTCCAGCAATGCGGCCCGATTTTCGCCAGTGAACCGGCTCAAATCCACATCGCCTTCTTCATGGCTCAATATCTCAACATATTTTTCGCCCTGCTTGGCGATGCCAAGGCGTTCATGTTCGGCGGTGGCCCGCTGTTCCGCTGGAAACTCACTTGACATCTTGACTTGGAAGGTGTTTTCATCCTCAAAATCATCCTTGCCAGCCCGGAAATAGCGGTAGATCGGAGCGTCATGGTTGCTCGTCATTTCAACCGGCGCTTTGACTTCAGGCGTTTGTTGAGACGCTGCCGTTTCCACGGCGGGCGTTTTTTCTTTTTGGTCAGGAGTAACTGTATCCATACGATAAATTGTTTAAGTCAACAACGGCAGGCGGCGGCACGGTCGCTGCCGGAAAGCCATTGTTCCGTCATCTTCCACACCGCCGCCGCCTAAATCACGCGCCGTAGTTCGTATCGCGCAGCATGAATCGGTAAATCAATCCGCCCTGCTCCAGTCCGCCAATGAATAATTCCAAAGGAATGACTGCCGCATTCGGATTCGGTTTCAAATTGCATTTTAATCCGCGGCGGATCGCCGGTTGGTTTTCAGCCGGAATTTTCGCCGCCAAGAAAACGCACCCTTCAACTAAAAGTTTCGGGGACTGTCCGCCAGCGATTTGATCGAAGTTGTCCTGAATACGGTCGAAAGTGCAATCCACCGTGACTTGCGGGGTCAGCGTGGTAAAGGTCAGCGTTGCCCCTCCGGAGTTATCATCACCCTTTAGCATGGCCTGATAAGCCGCTACGTTTCGAGCGTGTTCGGCAAATGGACTCATTAGTGCGCTCCATTGTTGCTCATTTCGTGAAAAACTTCCGGCGTCGCGCCTGTTCTTGCCGCCCGCACAGTTGCCCCCCGCATTGACCGGGATTTTGGTCTGGAAACCTTTGGCGCTGGCGTTGTTTTGGCGGAGCCGTCCGCATTCAATTCATCAGCCTCCGGCTTGGTTGTTCCGGGCGGAGCGTCCCCCTCCTTGTTAATCTGCGGCTCGGTCACTTCTTCATTCAATGGTAATCCCAGCTTCAATTTCATCTTCCGCTCGCGCGCCAGTTGAACGTAGTGTTTCTCAATCTTTTGTCCGCGTGGCAGGGCGTCTTGCACCTGCTGGTCGGTCAAATGTTGAGATTCATTTCCGATGATAAGCCCCTGCATTTGAACCAAGGGATTGATAAACTCAAACTGTTGCGCCTTGAATTCGTGCGCGTCAACGAATTCATCCAAACGCGAAAGCAGAATCTTGTCGGAAACTTCCGGGCAATTCCGGTCAAACCAGCCGCAAAGAATGGACTGCTTTAGCGCGTTTCGGAATATCCGGCGGAGATGTTCCTTGAATACATTTTGTCTCACCCGCATCTTGCGTTGGAATGGTTGCTTGCAAGACAGCGCGGCCATGAATCCGAGATTCTGATAATCCCCGCTCAATTCCTGAAACGGAACATCCGTTCCAACGGCGATTTCGCGCAACAGGTCTTGGATGAAATCATGCGCAGCCGCAATCGGAAATTCCGGGGCCAGCACCTTCGCCTCATAACCCCACGGCAGTTCCCGTTCCTGTCCGGGCTTCAATGTTTTCACGGGCTGGCCAACGCCCTGTTGTGTTTGCGCCGGGTCACTGGTTCCATTGCCGCCAGTGGACATATTCGCCATGACATTGCGCCAGGCATTCTGCAATTCCGGCGGCATTTCAATTCCAGTGGGCATTTTCTTTTCAATGACAAACGCCCGGATGCAGGAGCAAATCGCCGCCACGGTCAAACTGCGGGCATATTGCTCCTTTTTCCATTGGGCGGGCATCGCCGCCGCCATGTTGCTCATGCCACGGTCTTGCTCCGGGCGCTCGCGCAGATTGGAAAACAGAATCACTTCATCCGCCGTATATCGTCTGCGGAAAACTTTCTCCGTGTCATTTAATCCCGGCGTGAAAAAATCTCCGGGGTTGCGCGTGAGAATCCAGTAAGCCACCACCCGGCGGGGATAATTCTTGTCGAATTCCATGCTGCCGCGAATCGGGTTTCCGTTCTTGGCAATGTCCATGTAGGTTTCCTGAATTCGGTCCTCCTCAAGCAGTTCTACCGCGTAACCAAATCCATTCAACGGAAATCCGAAATGTTCAACGCAAAGGGCGTTGCCCGGCGATACGGTTGCAATGATGGCGACCCGGAGCCATTCGATGAAGCTCATGTTCCCGTTCACCGTGAAATTTTCCATGCGGATGAATTTCTTCCACCACGCTTCAAAGGCGTCATTCACTTCCGTGTCTTCCACTTGGTCAATCACGCCGGACTCATCGCCAAAATCCGACTTTTCTTCCGCCGTCGCCGGACGCATCACGGTCATTTCCAGTTCAAACGGATCGTCGCCCACCACGTTGTCGGCGATGATTTGCGGGATGGCCCGGCCATGAGCGTGATCTTTGGTCAACGTGCGCTCGCGGGCGCGCACAGTGTATTTGTTCGGCAGGATTTCCGTGTTGGCCGAGCCGTAGGTGCCAAGCCAGTCGGCGTCCAATCCGGTCGTCAGAGCGGCCTCGTAGCTTCTGACAAGCCGGGTGTTCAAGTCGGAAACCGCACGGACTGCCCCGTTGATTTCCTCCGGCGGAACGCCTTCGCCCCAGCCGCGAACGCGACTGAAAAGCATTTTCAAATCAGTGTCAATGTCGCCGGATGAAGGAACTTCCACCATCGGCTGATTGGCTGACGTTATTCCTCGAACTGCGCGAGCAAACGGGTTTCTCAACTGAAGGTTTAGGACTGGAATTTTCATTTTAATAAAAAACCCGCATCACTGGCGAAGTAGTTGAACCGTCCGGCTGACCATTGGCCGCGCGAGCCGAGCGTTTTTCCCAAATCACCTTTTCCTCAAGCTCCTTTATCAGATTGTTAATGGCCGCCAGACTTTGAAGCTCAAATTCACTTCTTAAATCCACCGTTTTTGAAAAGATGCTTTTTATCAGCTCGCGCCGGGTGCAATAGGCTTCATTCAAATCCTGCTGGTTTTGTGAAATAAGCGGAACGGAATTCAAACCGTCACTCAAGTCGCCGCCCAGGGTCAAAACCTGCTTGTAAGTCTGGTGGCGATCTCCTGTATTTGAGTTGACCATCTCCCCGGTAAAGATGTAATCAGCCGCATCGAGATTGATCGCAAAGTTTTGCTGGTAAATTTTATGGCGGCTGGGATTGGTGTCTGAAACAACCGATTGGACGGATGTGGCGTCCTGACCGGACAGGGTTGTAAGCGTGTATTTCAACGACCATCCGTTTTGGGGTAGATAGTTGTCAAAATACTTCTCAAACCAGAGCGTATCGCCGGCGGCGAAACTTTCCGGCTCCCGCGTTTGAATCGGTGCATTGGCCATCGCCAATGGCTCAAAGTCAAAAACAAGCCATTTTTGTTTTTTTCATTCTTCCGTGGCCACATGGCCCAGCATCCCTTCCGACGCCGCGCCCACAAGCTGCATCAGCCCGCAATCGCGCGGCTCCGTCCATTGTCCTTTGGCATAAGCCTGCTTTGCATTGTCAATATACTTGCGTTTTTTATCATCCAGCGTGCGCGAATTCAGGCCGCTCACCCACGATCTGAATTGTCCACTGCCTTCAATGTCCCGCTCAAATTCAATGTATTTCTGCGTCAGTTCCATGTTCGGTTTCAAATCCAACCCGACAATCACCAGTTTGTCTTGCGGCAGAATTTCCCATCCAACAGAAGTTGTCTTGAGCAACACTATCCGCTCAAATTGATCCTCAAAATCGTAATTGCACCACGCGATTCGAGAAAGTGATATTTTCCGCAGCCTTCCAGATTTGTCGTGCGTGCTTTGAAGCCCAGGTATGGCCGATTCGTGGAATGCTTTCTTTGATGGGCCGATTCGCGTTGCGCTTCCCATGCAGCCACGCCAGCAACTTGCCCAATCAACCTGCTTTCCATAATTCTCAAGCTCTACTCGGTTGCCCTTCAAATCCACAATCTCATGGAATTTTACAGCCGCCTCTATGACCTGTGACGGGGCATATCCAAGGTCAATCAAGACGTGCCGGTTGGTAATATGCCAATACTTCTGTTGAGCAGCGAGCAATTCCCAACAGGATACAATCCTGCGGCCTTCTGGAGTGTCCATTACACAATCTTGAACCATTCCACGGGCAATCTGCCGAGAAGCCCCGCGCGAAAGCGATTCTGCTCCGTTGTTGAAATCCCGATTTTCAAAAAACAACTGTCCGATTTGAATGACATTGGTTTCGGATTCTGGTGATTTTCCTGTGTCCACCGTCATCTGGCGCATTGTTTCCACACCGTAGCCGAGATTGTCCGGGCTGGCCTCGTAGCTTCCAATGTCAAAAACGGGATGTAATTTTTTACGTTCCATTGAATCATCCCAAGTTCTTGCCGCTTTTTTTTGCCACCATATTTTCAACTTTTCATAATTCCCGTATTCGTTTGCGTCTTTGTGCGCCTCCATTTTTTCCAGCATTATGTGGCCCCATCCGTAACCACGTTCCTTGGTGATTCTTCGGTTAATCCATTGCGGAAAGTTGAATCCAATCTTGTTCGACAATGCGGATGGCTTTGCAGAGACGTAAAATGATGATTTGTCCAAAGCGATTCTAGTTGGCCCAAACTCTCCATCATCCAGCCAGATTCCGTTGCAGTGGAAACATCGGAAGTGCGTCTCCTCAATAATCGCCGACGCAGTGTATTCATCACCGTTTTTTATCTTCTCATCCTTCCCGCGCTGAAACCCAGCCACGCGGTTCTCCGCATTCAACATCAATGGCCGGTTATGGGAAATCCATGCCGCGTGATCCAGTGAAGGAATTGACAATGGAGGCACCGGCAAAAAATTCTCCCCCCTCGTCATGCTCGCCTTGTCAAAAGCTTTCCAGTTAAAAATGTGGGGACTTCCGCAAATCGGGCAAAGCACATGGAGTTCACACTGAGTCGTGTTCTCATACCTCCGGTCAAAATCGAAATGTTTTTCTCCGCCTTGGCTTTCCAAAAAAACGATTGCGTCCCGGTATTGCGTCGTTCGAGCTATGATTTCCTCGATAACTCCGGTCGCCGCCGTTACGAAAGCGTCTTGAACTCCGGCAAATCCAAGGTTCTTTTGCTGTGTCTCATTCAGGCTGGCTGGCAGCAGAAAAAAAGTCTTGTCCGGAAATTTGATTGCGCCATTAGTCACCTGGTGCCTGGCCTTTCCAGCCACGTTGCTGATGGTTTTCAGCTTGGCGTCAAATCTGGAAATCCCGCGAAAGTCATCCACGATGCGCGTGGTGGAAACGGTGTCCGCCACATCACCCGATCCAAAGAAAATCGCCGCGTCACCGTTCCGGTTGCAAATATGGTCTGCCGCGCAGTTTTCCAAGATAAAACTTTTCATTGTCTTGACGCCTGCCAGCAGGATTATTTCAGTTCGGATGTGATTTCTGATTGCCGCGTCATAGGCGTCATAAATCGGTTTGGTGTAATGGCACGTTGCGATGTCCAGCGGCAGTCCCTCGTTATCGTGTCCCTTGCCGAGCGGCGCACGTCCGCGATTTTCCAGACAACCGCCATAGAACGTGCGACCAACGGAGTGCAACGCGGTGGATATTACTTTGGGGTCAGGCGCACTCACAATCGGTTTCAATTTCGTTCAACACTTCCATCAGTGCCAGATTTATTTTTTCCAACTGATCCGGCGCGAAGTCTTGCGCATTTAATTTTTGAGTGAACTTTGACAGACGGTTTTTAACAAATGTGTGATGGGACAGCACCGCCGCTGTCACCGTCATCTGTGCGTCTCCTTTTTGCATCCAGCGATCATCCATCTCGCGCCGCTTGTCATCCAATCTGATTTGAGCAAGGTCGCGTTGGATTATTTCCAAATCATGCACGGCATCGGCAGCGGCGGCAAGTTTTGATCCCGCCGGTGCGCCATCGAATTTATGCTCGTTCCACCATACCAGAAAGGGGGCGGAATTAATGCGGTTGTTTTTTCCTAATCCTGGGGCACCCTCCTTGTGAATCGCATTGGAAACCTGCATCGGATAAATCTCAACACCATCGCGTCTGGGATAAATCTGGTTCAGATATTTCGCCATTTCCCTCACGCCAACCTGTGCGGGGATTTGCTCATCTCTGGCCGCTTTCAACAATCCGTTCTTTTCCAATTCCTCAATCGGTATCCCGCTGTCAATTAAATCTTGAGTCGGCAGCTTCTGGAAATAGACTGTGCCAACGCCATCCTCCCATTTCTGACGGATGCTGACTAGCCGACGCGCCCGGATGATGGACGGCGAACCATCCTCATCGGAACTGGTTCCCGGCGGCGGTGCTGTGGCGGCTTCAGTCATGGCGTCGGCTGGTAACGTGAATCCCCGCGCAGAATCCACAGACGTAAGACCGCTTCAATTCCGGCTTGTCACTCATAAAAGCAAACGCCGCTTCGTGCGAGTGGAAAATGCGCTTGCGAGTTGCGCCGCAAATGTCCACGCGCGTTTTCCTGGCTTCGGATCGGTTGAACTTGCTCATGGCGTTGGCCTCAACTCAATAAACCGTTTCGCTTCTTCGGGCGTCACCTTTGCGGCATAGTGCTTCATCATTGTTGAAACCGAATGCCCGTGCATAATCGCGGTTTTTTCCGGCCCCAATATGGGAATCCAGCACGAAACGGAAGTATGACGCAACCCGTTATCCGGCACGGTCACTCCCGCGGCTTTCCGCAATGCCACAAATCGGTTGTAAATGTTCTGCCCGCCAATCTCCGCGCCCGGCACTTCCAGCCACGCGGCCAAAACAGGTTGAATCGGAAAGCATCGCCGCACGTTCAATTTGGTTTGATCGCCGCCGATGTCCACAATTCCATCATGGACGTTGACCGGCAGCGCGCGCGCGGATTCCTTTGACCGAAGACCGCCAAAAATAATCAGCGCGAGAAAGCCAATCAATGCCGGGTCGGATTTCTGGCAGGTATGCAAAAGTTTGGCAACATCCGTCACTGGCATTGTTTCCGCCGACTTGAACTCGACCGCCGGCGGTTCAACCGCCGCCACCGGGTTGCTGGCAACCATCCGGTGTTTAACGAGCCAGCCAAAGGCGGTATTCAAGTCCGTGTGCCGCCCCTTGCGCGTTTTGGGGGCGTAGTCGCCGGCGTAGAGCCAAGCCTCGACATCGGATGGCGTAACGTCGCCAGCAGGCTTGTGGCAGGCTTTGGCGAACGATTTCAGGGAACAGGTAAGGGTTGCAATGCTGTTCTTGCGCCTGCCGGAATTCTTTTTTGAGGCGATAACAGCGGCAAAGGCGTCGGAAAGCATAAGCGGAGGCAATTCTTGGCCGTTTTCATTTACCGCGGCAAAATTCGGCGTTTTGTGACAAACACTCCCAAAATCGGCAAATTCCTTCAAAAACGCCCGAAACTGGCGTTTTCTTTCCAATTTGGCCGCAAATCCATCGGCGGCGCGTCTGGACTTGAACTTCTTCCGCGCCTGCCCAATGCCCACCCGCAAATCCTTCGGCACGTTGACATACCACGTCAGCCGGTTGCCGGTGTAACGACGGGCTTGGATGGTCAGAATCATACGCTGCCTCTATCGGGAGGATTCTCCATTTGATTTATGCGCATTGTGGTCAGGCGATTTGCTGCATATTACACTGTTAGGCATCCTACCACCATTTGCTTATGAAGTGCCAAGCTATCCAGATGATGCCGCCAAATAGCACGACATTGAATGTGATGATGAGGATTATTCCGACAAGCGCGCCGACTTCGCGTGCGGCCAGATGGTTTCTCAGTTTTTCAGATTTTTCTAGTTCCATAGGTTCGTGTTTTATGTTTTTAGTTTGCTGCAAAGTATTTCACCGGATGCCTAACCAGTCGCCGGAGCCAACCGCCGTTACGCCTGTCTGTGCGTTCGCTTCGGGTTTCTGGTTGTTGGATGTCCATAGTCGGCGGTGGCTCAGATTTTTTCGTTCTCCATCTCACCATTTCCAGCTATGGCAGTTGTGTTCATTATATTGAGCGGTTGGAATTAGAGAGACTCCGATTACATGAGTGTCGCCTCGTTCCAGCAGTTTAGATTTTTCCAGAGCCTCCTCGCGCGTGGCAGCTTTTACGATTTCTTGGCGGTTGTAGAGATAGCGCACAGATGAGTGATGGATTTCGTATAGGAACACTGTCCATTCAGTTTCATTTGACGATGGAGAACCGGTCGCCGGACTTAACGGCGGGAGTTCTTTGCGCTCGGATGTCGGATTCGTTTGCATATTTATTTTAGTTCGCCGCCGTTAGTCGGCTCGTCGTTCTCCATCTTGACGCTATTGATTCGTTCGATTGCACTTTTGGCCGATTCAGTCATTGCCATTATTGCGATTTGCGTTTCGGGAGTGTATTTGTCCCAGTCGTTCAGGTCGTGGAATTGTTCGTCGAGGAGTGATTGGTGGATATATTCAAGAGTCTCCAGAATTTCGGGCAGCACATTTCCGGCATGGATTTGGTATGTCCTGTTTTCGCGCGGCCCATTTAGGATTTCGTTGCCATAGGATTTCCACGGCAGCGGCGTGATTCTTTCGAGTAGTGATTTGAGGTTTGACGATGGAGAACCGGTCGCCGAAGCCGACGTTATTACGCCGGTCAGTTCCGCCATCCGGTCACTCCTAGTCACTCCAT
>QGNH01001643.1_pt1 | contig 14386 bp, 20 predicted proteins | sample 1735481 | NCBI WGS metagenome assembly QGNH01 (sample SAMN09239004, study PRJNA386568) | Viral metagenome, whole genome shotgun sequencing project. | reverse complement strand
CACGGTCAGCTCGCTCTCGTTGTACTCGGCGCCGGGGATGTCCTGCGACACGTGCTTCGCCATGTCCCAGGCGACGCGCTTCGCCTGCTTGTACGTCGGCGCGATGTACGCGTACTGGCTGCTCGGGACGCGCAGGCAGTCGCGCTGGAGGTGGTTCAGCACGGCCGTAGTCTTGCCCGCCCTGCGGTGCAGGACGAGGACTACCCAGCGCTTTGCGGTGTCGTGGAGGGCTTCGGCCCAGCGCCTTGGTCGGTACTGGATGGTGATTTTAGCCATTCGAACGTGATTGGTTGTCCGTCTAGTCCCGAGTGCTCCGTGGTTTCTTTGGGCTTGCCGTACGCCTGGTTCAGCAGGTACTCGCCCGCCTTGCCGTCTGGGGCTTTGAAGTACACGCGCTGCGTGCCGTCCTTCTGCTCCTCGGCCTCGTAGTGGCCCAGTGCCAGGTCGAGCTGCGCCTGTAGAATCTTTGCGCGCTGCTCCTCGACGAAGCGCACGATGAAGGCGCGGCCTGCCTCGGCCGCTATGGTGTGGTTGGCCTTCTTCCTGCCCGCGTTCGGTCTCAGTCCGCCGTTCTTTCCCATTCGAGCGAAAATCAGTTAATGCCTTTGCACCGTAACTGTGCCACTTATGCACAGGTCGGTCAAACACTGTTTGGACATCCACAGGCACACACCAGAAATTTTCTTGTGTACAACTGCGATAATCCCATTGTTTACTGGCATTTGCACAGTCCTAAACATTTGACACATATATTTACTTGACATATAATGTAACTACATTAAGCGAAGGGGACTAAAGTATGGCAAAGAATCAGCACCAGTGGGGTTTCATGGCGAACACGCCGAAGGGCGACTTAGCACAGTGCCAGGTCGAGAGCTGCGGGAAGTGGCGTCTGGGGAGCAGCAAGAAACTGTTCAGGCTCAGCCACGACGAGTATGTAGGAATGCACAACAGGGGAGAGATTGACGCGAGCGAGTGCCTCGGTGAGATTACCAACGCGTTTCTGGTGAAGCCAGCCACGCACAAGGGCATCGAAGATTTAATCTAACTCTTAAGCGAAGGGGACTAAGTTATGGAGAAATCACAGGAGAGCGTTCAGGAGATAGGCATAGTCGAGCAGACTATCAGGGAGTTTCAGGACATGGGACTGTTCCGCCCCATGCCGATGCGCAGCTACAAGCGCATGGTCGAGGAGCGCGAGGCGAGCAACCAGTCTGCGGTCGAGCTGGGGGTGGTGGAGAGTGCGGATGAGCCATTAATCTTTTAGGATGTATGAGAGAAATAAAGTTCAGGGCGTGGGACAAAATAGAGCATCTGATGATTTATCCAGGAATGGCCAGGAGGCTGCTCATGGACATGAGTGGAAAAGTCGCAGGATACAGTGACGATGACGGTGGAAAGAATGGCCTGTGGGAGCACGCGTACAAGGTAGATGTTGAGCTCATGCAGTTCACCGGCCTGCGCGACAAAAGCGGTAAAGAGATTTACGAGGGGGACATCTTAGACTGCAAAGCCAAGGATGAATACCCCGAAGACACCGCAGTCAAGCTCGTGAAATTCAGCGCAGACCTCCAATTTGTTGCCGATGCGGATGCAGACTGTTTTTCTGGGCTGCCCCTCACGTGGGGTGGGTATGAATCTCTCGAGGTCATCGGCAACGTCTACTCCAATCCCGAGCTGCTGAAGGCAGGGAAGTTTGAGTGTGAATCCTGCGGGGAGAGGTGCGGTGCCCTGTACGGCAGCCCAGAGATGTGCGCCGATTGCTACGAGGGCACGTGCCCGAAGTGCGGCGAAGAAATCTACATGAGGTGTCCAGAGTGCGGGCTTGAGCCAGAGCCAGCCACCGAGGAAGTGAGGGTCAGGTGACCTGCGCCCTGTACGGCTGCAACGAGCCGGCCGAGTACCCGTTCGCGTGCTGCGGCTGGGAGCACGGAAAGTCACTGAAGGCGATAGTCGCGGTGGTTCAGCGGGGAGAGCGGACGGTCGGGAGGCACGAGCTCTCCGATCAGGAGGTGGAGCACTACGGGAGGTTCATGGAGCGGAACGGCATTAACAAACAAAATGTATGAACAGAAGAATTGAGTGGCAGGTATCGAACTTAGAGCTTTCAAAGAAGCTCAGGGAGCTTGGGGTGGAGAAGAATAGCTACTTCTGTTGGATAGACAACCAAAGTATCCCAACTGAACTAGAGTATGAATCAAATCCAGAGTGGGAGGTTGTCCCGTACGATGAGGTGAGCTTGCAGCCTACTTTCCACGCCTACACCGTCGCCGAGCTGGGAGAGATGCTAAGAGACTACGAGCTTGAGTGCATTTGGTTTCCAGAATGTGAACAGTTCGGAGCTTTCCAAACTTGCAGCGGAGTTGACACGCTATATGCCGACACCGAGGCTGACGCACGTGCCAAGATGCTCGTGTACCTGCTGGAGAACAAATTGGTGACGGCAGATAAAATTAACGCGCACCCAGCGCACGGGGAGGAGTAGAAATCATGGACATGCAAACAATGTTAGATAACGCATTAATTGCAAGGCGTTCTGAGTCACTGAAAGGTTCGCCGCAGCTCTTGCTCGGCGAGCTGATTGCAAAGCTTGAGGCAATCCCAAAGAAGACGGGAGACGATGAGCAGGATGTCGTGTTCAGCTTCGGCTACATGTACCCAACGGGCCTCAGCAGCTGGCGTGGTATCTACCGCGAGCTGGCGCTAGAGTTCACGGATGAGCGGGGCGGCGAGAAGAGGCCGATGAAGCTCGGCGCGTTCATCGAGATGCTAAAAGACGCAGTCGGCAAGACCTACGAGGGATACAAGGGTGGCGACTACGTGATGGGGAAGGGCACGCCCGTGTGGGTTGCGAAATACGGAGATGCTGGAAACACCGGAGTGGTGGACGTGCTGGACAAGGACTATGAGGTTATCCTCGCCACCGCATATTGTGACTGCTAGTCCTATGAAATACGCCTACCCCCGCCGCTCGCGCGGCTCCTCCCTCACGGGAGAAATAGTATTCGTCGCCATCATACTCATCGCGCTGCTCGCGTTCTGCGCGTGGTACTCGCACCAGGTCGACCGCATGACCGGCGCGGCGTGCGCACAGGTGGGCGACCGCGGCTGCTCGCCGTTCAACAGGACAAACTAATTCAACAGACCCATGAGCAAGATTACCGAGTGCGTAAAAAATTTCGAACATATTCTGTATTCGGGTGGAATGGCAGAGCAGACAGCGAAGAGCTTTACCAATGCTTTTGCCCTCACCATGCTCCTCGCGGTGCGGAGTGAGATGCCGACCGATGACCTGCTCGATACCTGTGAGGAAAGAGTCGCAATGGTGCGCAAATGCAGAAATGTCCTCACCGACGCCATCGCAGAGGTGGAGAAGTGAGCCTCCGCAGGTACACCCCCGCCGAGGTCTCCCTGTGCATCGCGTGGCTCCACGGCGAGGTGAAGACGCGCGAGGTGTCGGACGTGCTCGGCGTGTCGCGCGGAGGCCAGACGCTGTACTACGTCGCGTCCGCGCTCCGCTACGCGGCGAGACGGGGCGAGGTGGAGGTGAGGATAATAGGTATCCATCATGAAGAGCATGCTCAGCGCGGGGACGAATTGGAGACGATATGAAGATGACAAGCTACGAGCCTTACAAGTTTGATGCACTGAAGGAGCTGATGATGTACTGCTACAACATCGGCTGGTTCGGCGGCAGTAAAACACCGCTGACCATCAAGATGGAGTCTGAGTTTGAGGGCTTCTCGGGTCGCGCGTCCGAGACGTGGGAGCAGCGCTTCATCGTTGAGACAGAGGAAATCACGGACGGTGGGAAATACCTTCTGAAGCACGTCAGGGCTGTCGGCGCCACGCTGGAGGAGGCGTGCTCAGAGGCTCTTGCCGCGCTACGAAGCGCGCCGTAGGATGGACGGATGCTCTTTGCGCCGCCGCCCGTCCCGATACCGTTCCCGATCCACGTCGTCGATCCTCCTGGAATGGCTGGCTGGCTCATCGCGGTCATCAGCGGCGCCGTCGGGTTCGTCCTCGCCATCGTGGCGGAGCCGCTCAAGGGATACGTCATGGAGACCGTTGCCGCGCGGAAGGTGAAGCCGATACTCTACACCGAGCTAGCCTCGTGGGTCACGAACCTGTACAGGGCCAACAAGGGCAAGACGAAGGACAAGTTTCACCACGTGCTCCGCAACCATCCCGATTTCAGCAAGATGGACTGGTACGCGTTACACCACCTAAACCTCGTTCTCCGCATCGATCCTAGGTGTGAGCTGCTCAAGATGCAAACCATGTTCAGGGGAATTTGGGAATCTGCCGGCGAAGAACAGGATGAGCTCACCGCAGGGGTAGTGCTCTGCGCCACGGTCAAGACAACGCTCGACATCATGGGCAAGCTGGGGGCGATAGACGCCAAGCTCATTGATTCATCAATCGCTGCCGAGATGGCCGAGCGCGATAGGCGAGAGAACTTCGTCAAGAAGTGACATCCTACCTCGCGGGCTGACCGAACCCTCAGGGGTGCGGCTAGCCCGGAAGGGGGTGCTAGACACGATGGCAGACGCGTACGCGCACGTTCGGGAACTGCCGCTCCTCGCGGTGCTCGCGCACCTCGGCTGCGGCGAATTTCGCAAGGTGAAGGACGGGTGGGCTGGCAAGTGTCCCGTCCACAAGTCCGAGAGGAACGAGGGCTGCTTCCGCTTCACGGCTGCAGGCCTCTGGCACTGCTTCTCGTGCGGTGCCGCCGGGAAAGGTGCAATCGACCTGGTTCAGGCGGTTCGCCAGATCGGCTTCAGGGAGGCCGTCTCCCTGCTCGAGGGCATAACGGTGTCACCTGACCCAGAAACGCCCAGCACGGACGATTCTGGTGCGCCACAGGGCAACCCTGCGGCGAACCTCGCCGAGAACAAGCCGTTCAAAGGCAGCTACGAGCGGTTTTACAAACCGCACCCGTGGCTGGAGGCTCGCGGCCTGAAACCTGAAACCCTGCAACGCTACGGCGTGGGCTTCTACGAGAACCCCACCCGTAAGTCCGTGTACAATTCGTCCGTCATGCTGCCCGTCCACAGAATGGCGGACGGCGAGACCGTCGGCTACGTCTCCCGCAACGTCGGGGAGGCTACGCCGGAGGCGCCGAAGTACCGCTTCCCGTCGGGCTTCCACAAGTCGCTGGAGCTGTGGGGCGCGTGGGAGCTGCGCGACGGCGCACCGCACAAAATCGTCATCGTGGTCGAGAGCATGTTCGCGGTCATGGCCCTGCACCAGCGGGGCTTCGCGGCCGTCTCGCCCATGGGATGGCCGGTGTCGCGGCAGCAGCTCGGCATCTTGAAGGCGGTAGCCCGAGGGGTGCTGTACCTGCCCGACAGGAACAAGTTCACGGAGAGCCGCTCGCAGGTTGCGGCGGTTGCTTCGGAGCTGTGGTGCAGGGCACCGGAGCTACCCGAGGGGGTCGATGACCCCGAGTACCTGACGGAGGACCAGATCGGGGAGCTGCTGCGGTAGCGGCAGGCTCCCAAAACTAAAGAACCTCGGACGCTCTGTCCGGGGTTTCTTCTTCGTACCCTCTCGTACCTACACACCAGCTTGCTGGTCTAGCCCGGCCACATTGGGTCGGCGACTGAGACCGGAATGCGGTTCGGCTCTAGGCTTGCGTCAGCTGCCTCGCCTTCATGCTCACCTCGTCGATGAGGTCGTGGAGCGTGTAGTAGCTGTCTCGCAGCGCTGCGTGTTCAATCGAGAGATTCCCCAGCTTCTTGGTTATATCCTCGTTCTTTACCTGTAGGTCGCCGTAGGCTTTCCTCAACTGGTCGTACTTAATGCGTAGCCTCCCGTGCTCCGTTGCCTCCGCCCGGAGCACTGCTCGGTCTTCTTCGTCTGCCATCTGGCTTGTCCCTTTCGCTTACCTTAATTTTGAACCATAAAACTAATTTCGCGAAGCCTCCGAAACCACAGCACTCTGCACACTCTTATCAGACTTATCAACAGCTGCCCTGTACCCGAACAGGAAACCGACAGCCACCGCAACCGCAGCAACAGCGAGGAACCTAAACCGCAAACGACGCCGCCTCATCCTACTGGAATGGTCCCTGACCTTTAAACACTCAGAACAGTAACACTCATTGAACCTTGGAACTTTACCACTAGTCATATACTTAACCTCTAGGCTTGCCTAGAGCCGAACCGCGGGACTGTACCCGCTCGGAGAGCGGCACATAAAATCGCCACCGACAGGTGGCGCGGGTGGGGTGCCCGAGGGGAGGGCGCGCGGTCTGCCCTCCCCTCGGATATCGTGTGTGTTCAGGACGGCGCGGGGTACACCCAGCGTCCCGCTACTCTAGGACCATTTCACGGGCTACCGGAACGTCCGAGGGTGTCCGACTCAACGAACCCTGCCGACACTTGTAACCCCCCTGGACGGGGAGCGTGTCACATGTAGCAACCTTGTCCGTGGTGGCAGCGGAAGTACCCCGCGCACGCTGGAAGCGTAGCGCACAAAGGGTGCGGGGTAAACGGCGGACGGGAGGGGTCGGAGTGCGGATCGGAGCCGGAGCGGAGCGCGGGCAGAGAGGAGCGGGAGGAACCCGGACGTTCGCCAGTTGCCGGAGCGGAGCGGAGGCTACCCATACGCCGCGCGAACACGCCCGAAAACGGGCACGCAACAAGAAGAACACTCCCCCAGTCGCGCAAGCGTAGCGGGGGCGGCGCGGAGCGGCGCCGTGCCGGAGGCAGCGGGATTTTCGGGCGGACGTGAGGACGACCCCAAACGGCCGGGGAGCGTAAGCGACTGACCGGCATAGGGAACCGTCAGGCTGGGCGTTTGGGGTCGTCCTCACGGACGACCGCCAGAAAATAGGAAGATTGGCTATCCTTAGCCAATAAATAGCAACGCGCGGTAGCGCAGTATCCTCCAAACTATTTATGGGCTGTTTAGGCTACCCGTTTTGGCAAATAAAAGGCGGCAATCCATGAGGACGCCGCCGGTGGATGTCTACTAGTTTTGCGGAAATTAGTAGATGGCTGACAGCTACCGTGCGAGGTCGAGAACCGAGAACATGACCGGGCTCTTGTAGGAGAATATGCACTGCGCGAGGGGGGCATCCCTGAGCAGGTAGTGGGGAGCTGCCGAGAACTGCCTGCCCCTGCCGCGCTTGGCGGCAACGTCGGCGTTGAAGGCGAGCGCGCGGGGCTTCCACGTGACCGCGCGCTGCGGGTTATCCTTGAAGCAGAACACGACGGCGAACGGAGAGGTCATGGTGGCTAGGTTCACGTACCTGTCGATCTTGGCGTCGAGCTTCCTGAAGTCCTCGGTGCCCATGTCCACCTCGAAGAAGATTACCTGGCTGCACCCGTCCAGCTCGAGCATTCCGTCGGGATTTATGCCGCACTCCCTGGCGAACTGGTGGCGCTGGTGGGGCTTCCACCTGGTGGACCAGCTCGCGGCTAGGCCGGTCTTCTGGAAGGCTACGTAGAGGTCGCCGCAGGCCACCTCGTGGCCGAACTGCTTGGTTGACGGTCCCCTGCGGTCGGCGTAGGCCGAGTACAGGTCTTGCTCCCAGCTGTACCCTGCCTTGTGCTTGCGCACGAGCTGGTCGGCTACCATGCGGCCGAGCATGGTGTACGCCGAGTCGTACCCCGGCTCGAGGTCGTACACGTCATCTGGCCTTGGGCTTCGCTGGGGGCTTACCGGCAGGCTTCCGTCTGACCGCAGGCCGTAGAGGAGCCTCGCTATCTGGGAGACTGTCAACCAGCGGGCCTCCGACAGCGCCCTGAGTATCCTGTCCCTCGTCACGTTTCTCTTCTTTCTGTTGAGCAGCAGGTTCCGGCTCGGCTCGCTTCCCAGCGGCCCTGAGGTCTTGAACCTGCTCTCCCTGAGGTCGTACAAAGCGGTTCTTTATTTCCGACTCGACCGCCGCCTTCGTGCGGTAGAAGTCGTTACTGGCGTAGATGCTGTCCTTGAAGGCTTGGAGCTGCTCGTCGGTGGCGCTCGCCGCTGGCACGTCGGCGATGGTGACCACCTGGGGTTCATTCTTCTGTATCTTAACGATGGCCTGCTGCTTCTGCAAGACAGAGAGCCAGTGGTTCAGGTTCTCCGGTATCGAGCCTGAGAAGAGGTCGCGGAGCATGCGGCTCCGGTCGGCGGCGTTCGGGACGTGGAACATGACCTTCACCTTGCAGAGGTTCTCCACGGCGTCGAGCACCTTCTCGTCCTCGAACTGCCTGTAGAACTGGTGCGCGACGGTGACCCACAGGCCGCTCTTGCCGGAGTACGCCATGGTGTCGGCGAGGAGGCGCGTCGCGTACTGCCCGGCCTCGTCGATGTAGAGGTAGTGGCGCCCCCTCCACGGTGTCCTGTCTGACAGGTAGCGTATCGCGTTGATGAGCTCGGCGATGACGAGCGTGCCGAGCGTGCGCTGCTGCGGGACGCCCCACACGTTGCCCCGGTACAGGTTCACGAGCACGACCCACTTCTCCCGCACGAGCTTAACGTAGTCGAGCGTGTCCGTAGTCGATCCGTACATGAGGCTCGGCAGGTACGTGAAGAACGGCTTCATGCGGCGCGCGGTCGAGCCGAAGTCCCGGTCGAAGGACGTGGGGGGCTTCCGGAAGATGTTCTCGATGGACTGGAGGGACTGGTCGTACCGGTAGACGTTCCGCACGCGCTCCAGAATCTCGGCGCGCCGGGCGTCCACCCACGGGGTGCCCCGCGAGGCGAAGTAGAAGGCGTCCGGCAGCGTGCAGCGCGCCTTCACGAGCACGGTCAGGAGCGCGGTCAGGTTCGCCTGGATGATGGCGGTGTCCGAGAAGTCTCGGCTGCCCCACAGGAGCCGGATGCTCTCCATGACGTTCTCGACCTTCGCGTCCGCGTCCGCCGCGTACGGGTTCCCCTCCCTGTTCAGCGGCACGCGGAGCGGGTTGATGGTGGGCAGGCACGCGTAGTGGTCGTGCGGATCGATGTAGACGACCTTCCGGTATCCGACCTGCGCGCAGTAGCGGAGGATGTCCTTCACCGTCTGGCCGCCGTCGGAGGGGTCGAGCACGGTGGCGCCGTAGCCGTGGTCGATGTCCTGGCGCACCATGAGCTCGATGAGCTTGGACTTGCCCTCGCGGGTGGTGCCGAGGATGTGGACGTGCGAGGCGCGCTGCTCCTCGGTCATGTACGTGAAGGTATCGGCCGTGGAGCCGATGGGGCGCACCGGGTAGTCTGAGGTGAGCTGAGCACGCACCGCCGACGATATGCGGGCGAGGCTCTCGTGGGGCTTCAGCGAGTCGAGCGTGCGGCCGGTCAGCTTGCGGAACGCATCCCTGTCGAGCCCCGGCACGTCAGGAGCCCTCCACCTGCGCCTCGATTTTGGCCAGCGCCTTCCGCAGCAGATCGGCCTGCCCCTGCCGCCACTCGTCGCTCTTGCCCTCCATGGCGAGCGTGTCCTCTATCTGCTGGCGCAGCCTGCCCGCGCGCTCTAGGAGCTTATCCTCCTGGAGGAGTGGGGCATCCATGTAGCGCCCGGCTGCCTCGATGGTCTGCGCGGTGCTGTCGGCCTCGCCGACGAGCTTCACGTGCTCCTTCTGCTGGTCCTTCTCGACCTCGGCGGCGTTCAGCTGCCGGGTCTTGGCCACCTCGATGTCGGCCTCGGCGCGCTTGTAGGCGAGCGTCTGGGCGCCGGTCATCGCGCCGTAGATGCGGTCCAGCTCCCTGGTGAGCAGCTGGCTGACCGCGCTGAACCTGGCATCGTCGAGCTTCTGTAGGTGCAGCGCGTACCCCTCGATGGTCATGCCCTGATCCGTGGCCAGCTTGGTTACCACCTCTCGGTTCTCGGCAGACAGCTCGACGTAGCCGAGGTCGGCTTCGTGCTGGCGAATGGAGGTGAGCCACCCGGAGAACTCGGCCTCATTCTTCGCTATCTCCGCGCGCTGCCGAGAGGTTATCTTGTCGTGCCAGTTCAAGATGGCGCTGTCGCCGCCGAGGTTCCTGCTAGCCACGTCTCGGTCCCTCCAGTACCCTGAGTATCTCCGTGACCGAAGCGGGGACAGCGTTCCCCGGCTTCAGGCTCTCGCCGATGGTGTACGTCTGCCTGATGCGGAAGGCGCACGTGCCGCGCTCCTCGTCGGTGAGCCTCGAGACGGCCCTCCAGATATCCACCGGCGGTGCCCCCTGCGGCAGGGAGAGCAGCGCGTCGACCGCCCGGTTCACCCGCGCGTCGCTCGCCGCTGCGTCCGCCTGCGGGGTCTGGAGCTGTGGGTCGCCCTGCTTCATGAGCTGGGCGCCGCCCGGCTCACCCTCTGGGGTGCTGTTCTGCGAGATGGAGTAGAACGCGAACCCGACGGCGGCGACCACGATGGCGCAGAAGACGAGCTTGACCCACGCGTCCACGGGCATCAGTGGAGCCTCCCGAGAATGGCCATCATACCAGAGCGGAGCGGCTCGGGGCATGGTACATTCGTGGGTGCGGGGCAGCGCACCTGCCTCGCTGAACTTGCAGATAGAAAAAAGTCTGTAAGTCGTTGATAAGTCGGGGCGTAGCGCAGCCTGGTNNTAGCGCACCTGCCTTGGGCGCAGGGGGTCGCCAGTTCGAATCTGGCCGCCCCGACCAATAGAATCAATTAGATACCGCCGTTTCCTCGAATGCGAGAAAGCGGCTGTAGACGTTTTTGTAGCTGCGGCGGCCCTCAAGGTTCTAAGGTGCTCCGAACCTCAAGCGACTCCGCACAGGTTCTGAACAGCGGCAACCATCCGGCTTCCAAGCCGAGAGTCGTTGGTTCGAGTCCAGCCGAGCCTACAACCGCACGAGCCAGAGAGTTGGATGCAGGCCACCAATCTGTACCGAATCGAGAGGCCGTGGATTGGACGAGTGATCGGCTCGCTTCTCCAGTTCAAGCTCATCTTCTACACCATATCGGTGGAAGTTGTCCATTTCCAATGGGTTGCAATTTTGAAAACGGCGCTGCTTGACCTTGCCATCCACCCACTGGTTATCCACGATGAGCAGATAAGTCCGGGAGCCGTTGGTCTGCGTGGGAACGAACAAATCAGCGCTCCCGTGTCACCATCATTGCTGACTAGAAGGCGCATTACAAGCACTGCTTTCCGCTATTTGCAAAGCAGGCGTGACACTAGGATTTCGCGCTGGCAGGTATCGCCTTATTTCGAACAAGTTGCGGCCACTTGGTATCGCCAAGTGTAGAAAATAAATCAAGGGTTTGTACCCTGACTCGCAAGAAAGCGGCTGTAAATGATTTTGTAGCTCAAGAAAGCTCGCGGGGATAGTTCTGAAAACTTGTCTATCGTTACAGGATGGGCTGCTTCGGACATTTGTTTGGCACCTATCGAACGAACCGAAATGTTACTATAATCGCATTAAACTCTGTTTCATACTTCGCGTCTTTACCTGTCGCGGCGCCAGCTTCATCGCCAATTATGAGAACAGATCCCGTATCGGGCTGCTGAATGAAATACTCGTGCCAAGCGACACTGTCGCTGGCCAACTGTGATCCCATTGGATACGTGACCTCGTATGCCGTCGACCCACCTATGGCCACCTGAGCAACTTCGAAGTCATCCCCTTCCTTTAGCGTGCGGGTGAAGGTTGGCATACCTTCATTTATGTCTGGCGTGAAGACTTGCGGGCTTTTCAATGCTGCGATCAGCGAATCCCGGTCTAGTTGAGCATCAAAATTCCCCGCCAACGCCGCTGAGTGTGTACCCAGCGAAAAGTAAGGGAGGTGGTAGAGCTCGGAACTGGTGCTAATCTCTACGTTGTCGGATCTGTCGCCCGCAGACGCCTCTCCGGCATTGCCCGTAAGTTCTGTTTCGAGTGCCTGTCCGCATGGATAGCTGAAAGAGTAATGGTACTTGATGTTAGTGTACTTACAGCCGAGAAAAACAGCATTTACGCTATTTGGCGTGCCCGTAGGCTGTGTACCTGTAGGGAAGGGGGGGGTAATGGTCAGGTTAGAAGGAATCGGTGCCTGGGGGTGGGCCCCTGTTAACCCTGGCTGCTGTGTACAGCCAACAGCGGTGGTAGATAACATCCCAATTAAAATGAATGTCTTGACGATCTTTGGTCGCATATATTGTATATAAATGATATTTATATACAATATAAAACATTGAGCAACATTTGTCAACATCAGAAGCCAACTTCGATGGCATATAAAGCGATTGAGACAAAATGCATCATGGGTGTGCGCTCGTGAGAGAAGTCCACTTGTTGACCAGAATGATAATTATCAAAACAGCTTTGAAAACCGCGTTCGGCCGGGAATAGGTCTTTTTCTTTTCACTCGTGTCCAAGATAGGTTCAGAATCGATGTTTTGGACGGGTTAAGTCATTTGTTTTGAGCGCGTCGCCCTCTTGGCCCAGGATGAGGTCTCCTGTTACGTCACAACCCTGTCCAAGACGGCAGAAGGTGGCATGAGGCGCGCAAATCGCCTCAGAACATGCCGCTAATGGCGATTTCAGCCCATTTCGACGGGTAATGGCCCCGTTCAGCGGCCTGGACCTGGTGTTCTGCCCTGTCCAAAACGGCGAGCGCAAAAGTTATTTTGAACAAGAGTGTTTTCTTTTGAGGATCACCCCCTCTCCGACAAACGAAGTCTTCGGCAAGGTTGTGTCCGAGATAGCCAGAGGCGATTGGTGGCGATGAAACCGCACAGAATGGGTGCAAAGGAACGGTTCTGAGAGCAGTTCCACGTAGGCGGCTGCCTTGTAAATCTCCGAACGTGTGCTCTTCCTCGGTCCAAAACGCCAACAGCAGAAGTTATTTTGGACAAGAGTCGCCCAAAATAAACTCGGACTCAGAACTATTGGACAAGTGACACCGTTTGTGATGTTTGTGATGAACATGCCGTCCTTCCTGACCTTGCCGACTCGAGCCACTGGAAATGGAAACAGCGCGGAACGCCGATCTGCTTCTTGATTCCCGTTCGACGTCAGCCCTGCTTCCGAGTATTTGAGCGAAGGTTTGGGCCCATGGCATTCCTTCAAGCTTAGTTCGTCGTGCCATGGCCCGTGTCCCCGAAGATACCTCCCACAACGAGCAATAGTGCGACGGATCTAGTACGTATGCCATTGTGAATCAGCTGGCGACGTGCGATAATCCTTTGGGTTCCATTCGCCACCACGTTAGTGAGGAAGGAAAACATGTCCGCACGTGCGCGCACGCTTCTTTTCGCCTTATTCGCTTATGCCTCGATGGCAGCAGCTCAGCAACTCGGGTGTGTCATCGGAGACGGTCAGACCGGCGTAAACGTTTACCATAACGTCTTGGGGTGCTATAGCCTGCAGGCGGTTGGTTCGCCTGCAGGAATGAGCCTAGTTCCTGACAAGAACTACCCAGGTTTTTCAGACGCTTACCTCAATGGCACCGAAACGGGGATGGCATGGCAGTGCGTCGAGTATGCGACCCGATACTACTTGGTAAAGTTTCGTATCGCACTGCACACTGGCCTGCCTGGGGATGCGAAGAGCTGGTGGGGAAACTATTCAAGTATTCCAGCGTTGGCGCGGTTTCCGAACGGTGGGTCAATGCCTCCGCGAACGGGTGACATTCTCGCTTCGAATGGAGACGGAACGAGTACAAATGCTGGTCATGTAGCAATCGTGCTCGACGCTACTTCTGATGTCGCGACGATGACTAGTGTCACGACGATACAGCAAAACTTTGGAGAAGGGGAAGGCAAACCAAACGACAATATTAACAGGCCGATCGCAAGGCAGGCGCCATTCGGGCCAACCTCATATAAGCTAGCTGGATTCAACAATTCGAACACTAAATTGCCAATTCAGGGCTGGCTGCGATACTGCCCCGCTGGCTCATCTGTTCAATCGAACAGCGCACTTCCTCCCGGATATGTCCATCCGGGAGGAACTTTGGTCACTAGTGCTAGTTCAAATGGTGAGATTTATCTCATCGATGATGCAAACCAAGAGCTGTATCGTCTGCCTATTGCAAATTGGTCGATATTTCAAGATTTATACAAACAAGCATGGATCGGTGAGCAGTTCGACACGAAGGATGTCATCACCATTGGCGATGACGAGATGGCTCGGTATACCATAGGCACCCCTATCCTTTCACCCGTCCCCGGTAATGGACAATTCAGTCCCAATGGTCGGCTCATACAGGACCCGAATGGAGATAGCACCATTGCGATCGTTAGCAACGGTCAGATACGGAGATTCGTCTCTGAAAAGGTGTTTGAGGACTTGGGATATAGTTTGTGTAATGTGTACAATGACTCGTTCGCGAATTACGGCCCACCCGGCCCGAACGTGGACGGCACGCCGAGTAACACGGCCACCAAGCCGGACCTGGTGGTGACCGCGCTCACGGCTCCGACCAGCGGGACGATTGGCGGCACGCTATCGGGGATATCAGCGACGGTGAAGAACCAGGGTGG
>QGNH01000497.1_pt1 | contig 14397 bp, 20 predicted proteins | sample 1735481 | NCBI WGS metagenome assembly QGNH01 (sample SAMN09239004, study PRJNA386568) | Viral metagenome, whole genome shotgun sequencing project. | reverse complement strand
GAGTTCATCAATAACATGGATTGGGGCGGTACAGAAATATTCCCTAATGAGGAGAATGGATTACCAACTACTCAGCAATTGGGGTTTAACTACCGTGTCTTTGATACTCACAGTGATGATGGTCACGACATCCTGGTAGAAGATGGTGGAGTTGCCAGTACCCACAATGCAGGTGAGTATATGCTCCTAACTCTTTACCAAGGCAGAATAAACCTTGATTCTGACATGGAAGATATTTGGACTGCATTAGGAGAAAATGACCATGTTTACCTTCAGGAATTCTCTCTTGAGGCTCCGTTAAAGGAAATGGTGGAGTACGCTCTTGACTGGCTTGTAATGGGTTGTATTAGTGAACTTAAAGAGAAAAAAGAAAATGAAAAAGAATAATGCAGGTACAGAGGAAGTCATTGATATATTCCTCTCTGAAGAAAAGTTCCCTATTGCTTTTAAAGCAAAGGTTGATGAGTTAATCGGCCAAGGATGGGAAGAAGCTGAAGCAAGGGAATGGATACCAAAGGTTACCTTCCAAATGGAACTTTACTACTCCGTAGATCAAGGATTATTTATGGTTGAGGCTGAGACCGTAGAGTCAATTGCAATCTTCAATCCTTACTCTGGTGATGAACTGGAAGAGTGCGAAGATTCGATCATTGAACAAGCTGATTCCAATTATTACTGTTGCCCTAAATGTGGGTCAACTGATGTCCATATAAAAGCATGGGTTGGTTTAAACACCAGTAAGTATATTGGGACTGCTGAGGAAGAACGTATCTGGTGTCCCCATTGTGAAAGACATTTTGAACCTGTAACAGTTGAAGAGTTTAAAACTGACGGACCAACGGAGGAGGAAGGAGAAGAATAATGGCAACATACCTTGTGTACGACACGGAGACAACCGGGAAAATCCCCAAACACATCAAAACACTGTACTCAAATAACATCCATGAGATCCCGAGACTAATTCAGTTAGCTTGGGTTCTCTACGATGAGAAAGGGGTGGCTATTAATAAAAGGTGTGAACTGATTAAACCTAATGGGTGGACCATGCCAACAGAGAAGTTCTGGATCGACAATGGTTACTCCCATGAAAAGAACCTGAAGTTTGGAATTCCAATTGAGTACATCCTTCCTGACTTTGCAGACAAGATCCTGAAAGCAGATTACCTTGTCTCCCATAACATGTGGTTTGATGAGAAAATCATGGCAGCAGAGTTTATAAGGCTCAATGCCGTAGTTGGTAAGAAGATCGACAAACTTTGCACAAAAGAAATGAGTACTGACTTCTGTAAACTACCTGGTAACTATGGCAAGTATAAGTGGCCAACACTTACTGAACTCCACACAAAACTGTTTGGAGTTGGGTTCGATGGCGCTCACGATGCCTTGGCAGACGTTGAGGCTTGTGCTAGGTCTCTATTCCAATTGAAAAATCTGGGAATAATCCCCCAATAAAAAGTATATTGTTACTACGTTTTAATGTGTATGCAATCATTAAAACGTAGTATCTTTGTACTTCGTAATCACGAATTTTAATACTACTATTTACTTTTTATAAATGAAACAATCGACTAAAGTAGAGGCGATTAAAATCCCTCTTAACGACTTCTCTATGGAAGTCTTTGATCAGACCTATAGCCATAAAGGTGAAAGTGTTGCAGGTATGTGGGGCAGAGTAGCTGGATCCCTTGCTGCATCAGAGAAAGACAGGAAAAAGTGGGAACTTCAGTTCTTTAACTTATTACTGGATTTTAAAGCTATCCTTGGAGGTAGAATACTCAGCAACGCTGGCGCAGGATATGAGAGCACTACCCTACTCAACTGCTTTGCAGATGGTGTTCCCGGCAAAGATAAAGACTCAATGGAAGGAATACTTCGAGCATTGAGGCATCAAGCTCTAATCCTTAAATCTGAAGGTGGTTATGGAATGTGTGCAGACGTACTTCGTCCTCGTGGTGGTTATATTGCCGGTATAGGTAGCACTACTCCCGGTGCAGTAAAGATGCTCGAAATGTGGAACACACAATCTGTAGTCATTACAGAAGGATCTGGTATGGAGTCAGACAAGGGTAAGAAGAAGAATAGAAAAGGTGCTCAAATGTTCACTATGTCTGTGCATCACCCTGATATCGAAGAGTTCATAACAGCTAAACAGACTGCCGGAAGGTTGACTAAATGCAATATGTCAGCGTTGATCACTGATCAGTTTATGAATGCCGTACAACAGGACCTAGATTGGATACTTTACTATCCTTCCTTTGAAACACAAAAAGAACTTTATAAGGAAGAGTGGGATGGCAATTGGGATCACTGGGAAGAAGTTGGAGGAAAATACGACACTTATAAAACCCTTAAAGCAAGGGCACTTTATGACTTGATTATGACCGCTACTTATAACCGGAATGAACCCGGAGTGATCTTCATTGACCTTATTAATAGGATGAACAACCTTACTGAGATTGAATTCATTAATACAACAAATCCATGTGGAGAAGTACCATTGCCAGTTGGAGGGGCCTGTCTACTTGGGTCGATAAACTGTACTCAGTACGTTCTTCCAGACCTAAGTGGTTGGGACTTCGTAAAATTAAATAGGGATGTTCCGACTCTAGTAAGGATGGCAGATAATGTTATTGACATTACCTACTTACCTTTACCTGAGCAAATCATTGAGGCCAAAAATAAACGAAGACTTGGCCTTGGTAATTTAGGAGTGGGGTCTGCATTGATGATGATGAAGGTTCGATACGGTTCGGAGAAAGGTTGTCAGTTAGCAAGCGAGTTTGAAAACATGTATGCTAATTTATGTTACCAAGCATCTGCTTTACTGGCCAAAGAAAAAGGAACTTTCCCATTGTGGAATTATGAGAACTTTCTTAAAGGAGGATACCATAAGATCCTTTCTAAAGAAACAATGGAATTGATTAAGTTACATGGATTACGTAACTCTCATTTACTTGCATTTGCTCCTAATGGTAATACTGGCATACTGGCCAATTGTGTGTCTGGCGGTTGCGAACCTGTATTCATGCCGGAGTATATTCGCACATCAGCAGTTGAAGTTTTACCTAAAGGTATACCTACTTATCCGTTATGGCCTACCATTGGTAGAGAAGGAGACGTTAATGTACATCTCTGGGAGACTGAAAATGGAACTCTTTATAAATGGGACAAGGACCGGGGATATACAAAGGAGACTCTAGTTGAAGATTATGCTGTCCGAGTACTCAAGGCTCGTGGTGAGTGGGATCCAAAAGCTGATTGGGCTGCAACAACAACTACTCTTACGGTAACTGACCACATCAACATGTTAAAGGCGATTGCTCCTTATGTTGATCAGGCGATAAGTAAGACTATCAACTTACCAAATGATTACCCTTATGAAGATTTCAAAAACATGTACATGGATGCATGGGAATCAGGGGTAATTAAAGGACTAACTTCTTACCGTGAAGGGACAATGACAGCAGTTCTAAAGGCTGTTGATACACCCGATGTGCCTTGTACTACTAATACCAAGAAGAGACCTAAGAAGGTACCTTGCGACATAAACTCCATCAAAGTAAAAGGAGAGGATTGGATAGTACTGGTAGGATTGGATGAGGGAAGGCCGTTTGAGGTGTTCGCATTTCAACCAGTAGATATCTCACTATCTAAATCCATTACAAAAGGAACACTTGTAAAAACTGAAAAGGGGTACGATCTGGTTACAGATACTATCACTATTCGAAACATTGCAAAGCATTTCCTCTCTGATGAAGAGCAAGCACTGACCCGAATGATTAGTGTCCTCGGACTTAAGCAAGGAACAGACATTGCATTCATCGTGGAACAACTTAATAAGGTTCCGGGTAATGTTACATCTTTCGCAAGAGCTATCAGTAGAACGCTTGCCAAATATATTGGTGCTACCGACACTGGGGAATTATGCCCTACCTGTGGGAAAAAGTTGGTACGAGAAGCCGGTTGCACCGGATGTAAAAACTGCGGTTACTCCAAGTGTGGGTAATCCTATAATTTGACAATAACATTCCCTCTTAGAGGGGATTTTGAAAGGTTGATCAAGGGGATGAGTGGTTACTTCCCCTTTTTCTTCTAAAATATAATCTATCAATAAATGAGTAAAAAACTAACAGAAATAATCAACTTCAGAAAACTCGATGCTCAAATAATGACTCTCGTTAAAATGACTGACAATCCAAAGAATCATACGAAAATGGACGTTAAGAATGCATACGAGATACTTGATTTCATTGTAGAAGTTAAGAATTATATAATTGAGAACGAAGGAAAAACAGAAGTAGAGATGTTTCCATTTGTATACGCAGATCACCTTTATCAACCCGAGTTTGATGAAGGTCAACCGGGAAAAGTAACAGAGTCCGATAAAGTCATACCCCAAATTTTATTTTGGGAAAACTCCGAGACCTGCCAGACAAAGTTTCCCAACACTTTAATACTAATTTACAGGAAGGAAGAAGTTCCTCCTAATTATATTGTAATCGATTCTACAGAGGATCAATAAAACCAGAGACAAATGACAGATAAGAAAGCTGGCCGGGTAATCAGTATGGGGCCAACAAAACCTGAACCCAAACAAAAAGAGGTTCCAGTAGAAGTAATCGAGGAAACCATCGAAGTTCCTCTATTAGAAGGACAGTCCATCATGTATGTGCTAGATCCAAGTGCTATTAAAACTATTGAAGACGTAGCAATAATCTTGGATGGGTTACACATTGGATTACTTCCGGACAATTTTAATTCCCTTGATGGAAGAGTACAACAACTCTTTAGAAGGGCAGTAGTAGAAACAATACCTAAATCAAATAACTAAATGGACAAAACGCAATTTATCCAATTTATCCGTAGAAACGGATGCAGAGTAGATGCAACAAAGCTACTCGCTATGCTTGATCAGGTGATCGAAGCAAACTTCAACATTGATGAAGAACTTATTGAATCTCCGGAAGTGGAGATTTCTGTTGAAGATTTGGAAACGATTGATCCTCCCACAGCAGACGACATCGAAGGTTTCCCAAGAGACAAGTTTACACCCACTGCTGAGAACCTGATACCAATTGAACCTCTTACTGAAGAAGAGATTCAGAGTATTAACAATATCGTGAAGACAAGGGAAGAAGTCGATCCTGAACCAAAGGAAGGTATTATCAAGTTAGGTCACGAACATATTTTGAACAAGGTCAATTATACTGGAGGAAAAGAGTTTGCAGCCAACTTTGCTGATATTTCTCCAACTGGGCAGAATCCAAGCCCATTTAAAGATCATGCCTCATTAGGTGTTACCTTAATACCTGAAGTAGTCCCAGAGAAAATGGATGAACCAGTTGCGGAAATAGCGGAGTAATAAAATTAAGGTGTAAACAAACGGCCCCCTGTAGCAATCGTCTACAGGGGGCTTTTTTTTAGTTAAGTTGGGCAGTGCTGTAAATCTGCCCTCTATTTGCTTCAAGGTAATTGTATATAAGCATAGCATCGTTGTAGTGATCCATAGGATTGATCTCAATAGTTTCAAACATACCTGTGTTCCTGTTACCCCAAAGAAGGAAGTTACTACCAAGTCCATAACCGGGATACAACTGGAGTACCATTAATTGATACAGGCAAAGTTGTAGTTGGTAATGGGTGATCGAGTGGTCCTTTACGTGAGGGATGATAAACTTGAACTTACCATAACTCTTATCCTCTAGGGAACCTGGTTTATGTTTATTGGTTTTGTAATCGAGGATGTGAATAAGTTTCCTCCGGTGGTCAACCAATACAAGGTCTGCTTGGCCAGCGATAAGTTCACACAAATGGAGTAAGGGTTCTGTAAAGACTTCGAAACAGGCGAACTTGGGAAAATAATTATTAAGTAGATCCTGTAGGAAGTACTGAATAATTGGGAAGTCAAGTTGGAACCTGTCCCTACCATAATTATAGGTATCAATTGCAGGAAGGTTTCTGTTCTTTTCTCCATGCTCAAAGACTAAGTGTGCCATTGAACCGTATGTCGTTCCGGTAACATTTGTAATTTTCCAAGCTCTAAGAATTCTCTCTTGACGTTCTAATATCGAAATAAGATTCCAATTGCTTACATCAAGGTTGTCACATGTGTAATAATCCTTATTTGCGCACTGGAAGGATTTCAAGGTTTCATTAAAGGGTTCACACAACACACTTAAAAGTGTGGTGACAGAAATGACAGGTGTAAGAGTACTTCTCTTGAAATAAATGTGCTGTGAGTCATTATACCAAAGATTTCCTGCATTCTTAAACTCAGGAGCAGTTTCTTTTGGGTCTAATCGATCCGGTAGGGTTATACCCTTTATTTTTGATATTTGTGAATTAAGTTTACCTAATAATATAGGTAAGGGAGTCTCTTCAATGATAGTAGATCTTAACAACATTTTTTCCTTTCGTTTTTATTATTTTCTAACATAACATACTCTAGCTCTTTGTCCATTCGAGAAACTAGCGAAGTTTTAACTTCTTGAATATTGAATTGTATTGATTGGTCTTCAACAGACCCAGTTAGTGAGAATAGTGCAGTAGACAATACAAATGCCTTTCCAAGCAGTTCATTCATAAATTGAACTATCTCTTTTTCAGTAGATTTCATTAAGTTGTAGTCGTGGTTAGTACTATGATTATTGTGTAGTAAAAGTATGTCTTTATTTACATACTCGATTACTTTTTAATGTTATTTATACAAACTATAAACAACAAAAATAGGCTTGTTAAAGTAATATTAAGATTTATTATTGAATATTTTATGCATTGGTTAACCTATATTACGAAATAATGTCATACCTTTACATTATAATTTTTCAATACAACAATAATGAACAGTAATCAAACTAATTGGATCTTTATTCCGGGGTTCGATGAACACTATAAACTGTATAAAGACGGTAAAGTGGTGTCATTGCACAACAATGTGGAGACAGAACTGAAACCATTTATAGCTAATGGGTATTATTCAGTTGCTCTCTCTCTCTCAGGGACTAAAAGAGTACATCCTATCCATAAACTAGTAGCAACTGCATTCCTACCTAATCCAAAGGGATTAACTCAAGTACTCTTTAAAGAAGACGACATTTCAAAATTTAATGCTGAGAACCTCGAATGGGGTACAAGGTCTGAATTACTCTTCAGAAGGAAAGGTGGTCAATTCAATAAGAAGAATAAATTTACTGAAGATAACGAACTCCCGGAAAGGGCTAACATTTCATCCTCAAGCATGGTACTTTCTGACACGAAACTTGTCAAAAAGACGGAGAATAGAATTGATAAAGAGTATCGAACTCTAGCCTTAAAAAAGAAAAAAGTAAAGTCCAAGTACGAAAGCCAGAGGAATAAACTCTACAATGAGACAACTCTAAAAAAAGAAACAATTAAGAATAGCACTGCCCTTAATAAAGAAGCAAAACTTCGGGAAATAGAGACAGCCTATACCTTTAAATTGAATAGGATTAATAAAAGGGAACGAGATCAACTATTTGTTTTTTCTAAAGAAGTAGTTGCTGGATCTCAGGTTAAACTTGAAACTAATCGATACTTCAAATATAAAGGAGAATTCAACAAAATAACAGACACTGGAGATTCTTTAATTATAAGAGTTAAGGGAGACGATAAATGGGACACAATTCCCGTTGCTAAAATTATTCTTGAAGACATGATGGGCCAACCTAAACCCGGAAAAGGTTACTTTGTAGGTTATAAGGATTTTGACTACAGGAATATTTCTGATCTCAATCTAATTTGGGAAACCGGTCCTCAGAAACATGCTCGTTACTATGCTTTAATGCCTGTCTCCAAGATAACAAAAATATCAAAGGTTAAGGATAGTAATACCTATAATATAAACCCTTTAAAAGAGAAAGAGATTTTGACCTTTCTTGAGAAGGGAAATAGTATAAGAGTTGTTGCTAGAAAAATAGGAATACCATTTTGGACAGTTTACCGATATTGTAAGGAAAAAGGACTTGTTTCTAACTCCCCTCCAAGTAAACTAGATGAAATCAAATCTCTCCATGAAGAAATAGTAGAAAGACTTAAATCCGGAAAGTCTAAACAAAGTATTGTAGATGAATTTGAATTTTCAAGAACAATGTTCTACAAGTACTGTGAAGACATGGGAATATAGTTCCAAAAAAGGGACTTTATGGAACTTATTTATGGAACGGATTAATGGAACTACATAGGGCCTATTTTATGGCATTTTCTGTAGTTCCATTTAACGTTCCTTTAATAGAACTAATATGATAATAGGATAATATGATAATAGGATACGCTAGAGTTTCTACTAAAGATCAAAATTTAGATCTTCAACTCAACGCACTTAAAATAGCCGGGTGTGAAAAAATTTACAAAGAAAAAATGAGTGCTGTAAAAGATCGTCCAGAACTTGAAACGATGGTTTCAGAATTGAGATCCGGAGATACAGTTATTGTATGGAAACTTGACCGACTAGGAAGATCCTTAAAACACCTGGTAGATTTAGTTGCCATCTTCAATAAAAGAAATGTTGACTTCGTAAGTTTGAGCGATAGTATAAATACGACAACTCCTCAAGGAAGATTAGTGTTTAACCTGTTTGCATCTTTTGCGGAATTTGAACGGGAACTAATAACTGAACGTACAAGGGCCGGCATAGCTGCAATGAAACTTCGTAATCCTGGAGGCGGAAGGGTACGTGGGTTAAGTAAGGAGAATTTAGCAAAAGTTGCTCTGGTAAAAAGTATGGCCCAAAGAGGCGACATGAAACCAGAAGATATTTATAAAAGTCTTGGAATAGGTAAGACAACTTTTTACCGATATCTCCAGATGGAAAATATTTCCTAGAAATATTTAAGGTTGATTGCAAATGTTAATAAGGTAGTAAATGGAAAGGTTCAAATCGATCTAAAAATTTGCCCAATTTTGAAGTTTCAAAAAATAAATGTGCGGTTCATCCAAAATAACGGGGGATTCATACAATAAGTAGGGGGCACACTTGACTTTGTGTTAAAAAATGTTATAGATTTACAAGGTGGAGTCCAGAACCCACATAAAAAACGGGGCGGTACTGAAAAGCCATATGAGTAGGAAATCTTAAAGTAAATCATTATGAAATATAAATTCGTGGTACTTCTTTTATTTACTCTATTTTCTCTTACCTCTTGTTACACTACGAGCTATACTTATGTCGGAAATTCTTTTCAAAAATGTATTGGGCAGAACAAAAACGAAATTGTAAGAACAATAGGTGCTCCAGATAGAATACAGGATGATGGCGCAGGTGGTTCTATTTTAATATATGAACAACAAATGTTAACAACCTTTTCAACTGCAAATTCCGCTAGTTATGGTCGAAGTACCACTGTTGGTGCAGCGGTTTATGGGAATGGAGGAATAATTGGTGCTAGCGATACACGAGCAGGACAAGTTTCATCAATGAATGGATTAAGCCAATCTATAATTAGTAAAACATATGTAAATTTATTTATAAATCCACAAAATGTTGTTTACGATTTTAAAAGCAATTACGGTGCACTTTACAATTCTTCAAGATGTTATGATAAGAAAGCAACTAATAAATTGTTGTTGTGGACTGGTATATATTTTTTCCCCTCACTACTTTTTAGTATTCCAATCGCAAATCACAAACGACACCTAGCAGAAAAGAATGGCGAATTGTGCAAATAATTTGTTTTTAAGTATTGTATAAAATATGATTATGCAAATGCAATAGGTATCATGAAAGAAATAGAAGAAATACAAAGAGTAATTTCTGAAATCGAAAACATAGACTTAAATAATCTTTATGCATACTCCACTATTGAACAAATAATTAAGAATGACTTAATTCAGGTTGCATTACCAAGTAAAATATTTGAGCCAGGATTAAAATTACATAGATGTTGTATTAACGATGATGAAAATGATTTCAAGACTGTAGATAGAATCTCCTTTAGGACTGATTTAGAAAATATTACAGAATTTGGTAGAGCAAACATGCCAAATCAATCTATTTTTTATTCAGCAGATGTTTTACCTACTGCGTTTCTTGAGACAAGCATGGTTTTTCGAGGAGAAAATTATAAAAATATAGAAACGATTTCTATTACAACAGGTCATTGGGAATCTACTGAAAAACTAAAATTCGCCCTTTTTATTGGAAATAAAAATGCACAAGAAAAAAATGAATTGATAAGGGGATTAAATACAGATGTTTACAATTATACTTTTAAATTATTCAAGGAAGATTCCGAAAAAATATTAAAAATTCTTGATTTTATTTCTAACGAATTCACTATCAATACAGAAGGAAACAGCAATCTTTATAAAATTAGTTGTGCATTTGCACAATTAGCATATCTAACGGCTGATGGAATTATTTATCCAAGTTTACAAAGAAGATTTGAAGGGCTTAACTTTGCTATTAAACCTGAAGTAGTTACAAGGAAATTAAGATTAGTTAGCGCAACACATGATAAATTTATTAAATTTGGAGGAAAAGAATACAAACATAGAGAAAGAAACGAAACAATTAGGATTGACGGAAATAAACTTGTATGGTAAAACGAAAATTATAAAAACCGTTAATATATGAAAAAATTTATCTTAATTACATTCCTTACATTAATAATGATAATACCTTGTCATTCATATGCCCAATCTCATCTTTTCCATACTTATGATGAAGTAATTTCATGGTGTAAACAACGAAGTTACAATTATGTTGATGAAAAGAGCGTAATAACTGGTGCATTTATGATAAGCTATTTTGACCCAACTAATAACTCAAAGACATGGTTTGCTTTTGACAATATTTCCAAAATTTGTATATATTTTGCATATCTTTCACCAAATAGTGATTTAGAATTATCACGAAAAACTTTGTCGAATATGTATCAGAAAGTGGGTTATGACGAATGGTTATACAAAACAACAAAAAGCAAAGTTAAAATAACAATCACTCAGAGTGAAGAAGCTCCTTCTCATTTTATGATTATTTTCAGAACAGTCCCAAATTAATAAACAATAATAGGTGTTGAGAAATATATAACAATCTAATTTCAACTTTTGAGTTAAAATCAATTAATCAAATACTTTCAATTTATGTATCTTTTTAATCCTTAAATAATGAAAAATCGAAATGTTGTTTTTATTGCTTTCATTTGTGGTGTAATACTAACAAGCTGCAATAATATTACACCAAAGGATTTAACTATCATTGATGGTATAAGATTGGGAACTTCACGTGATGAATTAAATACCCAATACGATAGTTTAAAAATTGAGACAAAAAGTTTTTATACAAAAGCATTATTTAAAAGTTCAGATAATATCAACGACTATGGATTGAAGTTCCATGTTTCAGAAATATTTAATGCCAGTGAATACCGCTCCCAAAAAACACAACATTATGGATTATATTGGGCTTCTATTTTGGAGGGAACAAAAAATGTTAGTGAAATGATTATACTCTTAGTTCATACATCTCCAGCTTTTTCCTTTTCAAATAGTATTATTACCAACTTGACAGATAATTCAAATATGCAAGGAATAACTCAAGATATTTCATATGGTCAAACTGATGATATTGCTAGAATGCTATCGGGAAAATATGGAAAACCAAATGATACTATAAAAAATCAATTAATCCCTTTTTATGCAATTAAAGGTACTCAAATTCGCCCGTATTTTTCGGATAGTACGAACATTGGTGAAATAATTGTTTGGAAAACAAAATATTTGGATATTAAATTTTTCAAAGGTATTGAAAGTCATTTTAATATATTTGAATCCAGTACACATAATTATTTGATAAGCATTAACGGCCCAATTCGAAAATGCAATTACGACCAAGGAGAAAAACCTTGTCATTCATATAGTTATATTTCTTATAAATTAAATGATTTGGCTATAAAAGAATTAGAATTGAATAAAATAAAATTGTAAGACAATAGGGTATACTGCCAAAATGGATTGTTGAAATATTTCTAAAACTTAAATATTATTGAAAATGAATTTTAAAATACTGTGTTTTTCAATCTCTATTTTCATACTTGTAGGGTGTACCTCCAACCAAAATGGTTCATCAAAACTTCCAAATTCTCCAAAGCCGAATAGTATAAACTCTTCCACAAATGCGATAAACAATTATCGTAAACTATATGATGATTCCTTAGTATTCCATTTAGGCAACGACAGGAGATGGTATAGTCTCAAATTTGTTGTCGATCCATCAAAGGTAAATTCCCTCAGAGTAATAAAGTTTTATAAAGAAGGTAGGCTGATTCAAACAATTCGGGCAAATAAATACATTGAAAATGAACAATTTGATTTAATTGATTGGAATTTCGATGGATATAAAGATATTACCGCCATTGAAAATAATGGCTCGGGTGGCATGACATATTTGATTTGGAATTATTCACGGTTAACTAAAAAATATGTTTATAACACTTTACTCTCAGGATATACAGGGTTAGAAATTGATACTATATCAAAGTATATTGTATTTCATTATAGAGCAGGGTATCGGGAAGAATTTTGGGATACTTCAAAGTATGTTAAAAATGAACTGGTTTTTGTCAAAGGACTATATCAAGAAAGATGGAATGACACAAATGGAAAGTCTTGGATCAGAAAAACTCACAAGAAGATGGTGAATGGAATTCTGAAGAAAACAGTTAAAGTTGCTATTGATGAATAAAATAATTTGGTAGTAATTGTTTTGGAGATATTAATTTAATTGACCCATTTATTGTTTCTTCATAATACCATTTTAAAAATATATGTTTGATTCATATAATAAACGGGGGGCATGCAATAAGTGTCTGTTTGCTTGATTTTTGGAATTGGTTTATTTACTTTTATGCTATAACTTCACATGTAAATTTATAAAAATGAAAATACTTATTCAAATACCTAAAAAATTTAATTTCATATTTATTCTAATTGTAATTACAAGTTTTATCCAATTAGGGTGTAAGTCTCGAAACTCTGATAAAGAAAAAGCGATTATTAGAAATATGGAATCAGTTTTTTGCCTTGAATCACCAAGTCTTAATCCATCAATAAATAAATCGGGGTTTCAGAATTCAGATAATCTATTTTTCACTGTGAAACCAACTCTAATCTTTAAAGATAATTGGAAAATTGATACAGTTTATTTTAATTTTTCAGATGTAAACGATATGAATGGATCTATAGTCAAAGAATTCGACTTTCAGCTTTCAATGGATACCTGTATTACTGTGAATAGATTAGAAACACTCTTAATGAATATTGGAATTAATAATCCTGGATTAAAGGAAAAACTTTTTTGGTTTCGAGAGTTAACTAACGCTCGATTAATCACTGTAAAAAATAGTTTTGGTGACATTGAAGGGTATCATCTTAAAACAAAAAATGGTGATATTGTGCCCAAAGAATATTATTTATTAGAAAAAATGATCACTCCCCGAACTGGGGAACCATGTACTGGATATACTCCTCAAAAAATAAAATTAGGAACAATCAACCAAGACGGGAACGAAATTAGGATGTCTTTAAATATTATACATAGATATCCTAAATTGGGAAAAACATTAGTAGAAGGGCCTGGTGGTGATAAAATAGAATTGCCCATTGGGGATCATATAGAAATGCCAGATGATAAAGCTATATTAATTTCATTTAATGGTAAGAATGCATATATCAATGCAAATTATGAAGCAATCGGTTTGTTTATATTTATAACAACAAGAATTACTTTTCTCAATAATGGACAAATAAGCTATCTGCCACAATATACACCCTTTAAATTCCAGCAGTTAAACTGAAGAATCAAGGTGACAGAATTTCTCCTCCACATTTAGTAAATCACCTCCAAATTGATCTAGACTTTACTCTTTGAATAGGTTAACTTTGTAAAAAATTGAATGACATGAGATCAATTGATTTAATAAAGGATAGCCTGATAGATAAAATTCTTACCATAAAAAATCAGGATTTTCTTGTTGCATTGGAAAAACTAATCGATTCTTCATCAACAACTCATAAAGTTGAATTAACCGAAGAACAAAATCTTATGTTGTTAATGAGTGAAGACGATATAAAAGCCGGACGTTTAATTTCTCAGGATGAACTTGATAATAACGATCTTTCATGGCTAAAAGAACAATCGTCTGGACGTTAACAGCCTCAAAACAAAGAAGGAAAATTTTAACCTATTGGAATAATCGAAATAAGTCAACAGTCTATTCGGAGAAAATTAGCAGTTTTACAAAAGCAAGATTGAATGTAGTTTTGAATAATCCTCTAATTGGAAAGATTACAGATTTCCAATTAGAGGATTATTCAAAACTACATTCAATCTTGCTTTTGTAAAACTGCTAATTTTCTCCGAATAGATTGTTGACTTAAAAG
>QGNH01000275.1_pt1 | contig 14399 bp, 19 predicted proteins | sample 1735481 | NCBI WGS metagenome assembly QGNH01 (sample SAMN09239004, study PRJNA386568) | Viral metagenome, whole genome shotgun sequencing project. | reverse complement strand
AAATAAAAATGAAAGGTGGAATCCAAAGAGGGCAAGTAACCGCCCACCATGACCAATCAACGGTATGGGTTAACTTAAGAACAAGAAAGATTAGAAACAAAGGAAACATGATAGTAGAGTTTTTACTATAATTGTCATTTTTCATTTATTTCCCTTTCTATAATTACAATAATAACCTTCATCATATTCGCAATCATCACAATTGGTATGGCCAGGAGGACAATCTCGGTCTTGAATCGAAAATAATGCGATATTCACATCGTCAATTGCAGTAGAGACAATCCACCATCCGGCAATCACGAGGTCAATCAAAAGCAGCCCACCAATGAGGGCCATCCAAGATACTGGCAAACCAAGCGATAATTTAGTGAGGATAAAAACAACTCCGATAGTATCCACAGCAAGAGCTAGTTTTCGATTGTAATGCACGGCGAGAAGATTCGTGAAGGTTTTGCAACTCATTGTGGGTCTCCTTGTTTCGAATTACCTATCCCCTTATCGGTATATTATCAAAAAACTTTAGCTTCACCTGACAATTTCTTGAAATCCATATACTTAGGAGCCTCTTTGTATTTGATAACTTTGCTTAAATCTCCCAAATCAATAAATTCAAATTCAACCCCACATGATTCTTCTGGGATTTCCCTCCATAGATAGTCAGCGCCAGCATAATATACAGTCTGGGTTCCCTCTTCTCTTTCTACGAGAGCAAAATCCCAATTTGTTGCATCTTGATCACTAGGCATTTTCGCCATAATGGGAGATACAAAAAAATAATCCTTGTAGAATGAAAAGAGCTGAACTCTCATTTGATGCCACCATTCTCTAACACCAAGTTATTAATAGCTAGGGGCCTATCGCTAATGCCTACTATCATATGCCCGTATTTATCCTCAAGAGATGCCGAAAAGAACCTATGTACCATCCCATCTTCACCGATTGCAAAAATGCTATATCGGTCGTTTTCTCCCATCCACAAGTATCGAGACTCTTTACCTTCATCGTCCTGGGCCAACAACGTATCGCCAGGTTCCAAGCCAGTTGAAATCATTAGGAGTTCCCAAGCACTATATGAATTCGTTTGTTTCTTTGTCATTTCGCATCCTTGCTAATGGTTAGTTCGGTGATATCGCTAGTGATTGTCTCGTAAACTTTCTTTCTTGACTCGTATCCTCGCTCAAATTGTCCATACCCCATAGTGGTTACATCATAGAAGAAGGCGTCGGTTTTATCAGTTGCGAGTCTAAGGCACCGACCAATAATTTGACGAGCCATATTTTCAGAAGAGGTTTGGGTAACATTGATTAATCCGACCATATTTGGAATATCAATTCCTTCGCCTACCAGCCCACTATTAGCAATCAAAACATCGCATTCGCTCTTCTTAAATTTGTATAGGCCACCACGATATTCTGACGAAGCCACGTCCACTACTATTTTGTCTTTGGCATACTCTTTAAATGCGAATCCCTCTTCAACTGTCTTAAACATGAGTAATACTTTACGACCCTTAGTCACATTCTTAAGTAGAAGATTTAGTAATACTTCACAAGTAAATGGATCTCTAACCAGATTTGAATAAGCACGAGATGAATTGAAAATATCGGGAAGTCTTTTGCCTAATCCAATCTTAATCATAGCGATTTTTGGTGGAACCAAATAATTATGATTAAGCGCCCATTTGGTGTCTTTCTCGTACACTACAGGGCCGCACGCTGCATGAATACCGAGAGTAAGACCGTCTGCGCGTACCGGGCAGGCAGAGAATCCATGAACATATTCGGCATTTACTGCCGAGAATAGAGTATCCTCAATGGTAGTACAGGCCGAATGATGAAATTCATCAATCATTACCGCATCATATCGATCAATATATGCGCCTGCAGACTGAACGGTTGAAATCAATACGGAATTTTCAGGCTGGTACTTAAACTTCCCGCCAAGCGCCGAGACGTTGGTAAAATATTTATCCGCTTCATCCTTCATTTGTTTTACTAATTCAATGGTAGGCTCAAGAATACAGACCCTTTTACCTTTGGCGAGATAGCAATTAGTCAAGGCATAGATAACCAAAGACTTGCCAGTCCCTGTTGGTAGGACAATTGAGGATCTCTTATATTGCAAGGCCGCATGAACGGCCTCTTCTTGGTAAGGTCGTAGCGTTTTTCCTGTCGATTCGGGCCAAGGAATAAAGGGAACTTTGGTGTTAATATGGAAGTCATTCACAATCCTGTCGCACATCCACCAGAAACCTGCAGGAGCATTGAGTGTTCCATTATCGTTATCTCCATAATAGAGCTTGAACCGATCAGGTAATAATTCTTCAATTTGTTGATTCAACTTATCTATTTGCGATTTAATCATCGTCCAACGACTTTTATTGATTTTTCCCGTTTTACGGGCACATTCTTCCATGCCCTCAAGCTCTTTAGTCTTGGCTCGAAGACCTTTCCTAGCACGAATGATCTGATAGTCAACAGCCTTATTAAGTACTGTAAGGACCTTACGGATCGTATCAAGGCAGGGATGAGTCAATGTGATCTCGAAAGGCAGGTCGGTTGCCTCTCCCACTAGATCTGGTATTTTTTCAAAGGTAATACGCGACACAAAACCTCCTTACCTCTCTTGAGTATAGGATGTTTTGTGTCATTTTGCAACAAAACTTATTCGTCGAAATTATTTTTCTTGCGATACTCTGACACGAGATCGGCCAAGATAAGGAGTCCTACAATGATCAATGTCCACATGCCAAGAAGATCCAACATTTCAGACATCCTTAGACGCGCAAATACGATAGTGGGCCGTTTCGCCAAAGCCATCTTTGATTTCTTCAACGTCACATCCCCACGTTTTCAAAATAAAAATATTGAAGGCCGTGAGATATCCTCGCGAGGTGACTCCGAATTCATCTATTTCTCGTAAAATATCTTCATGAAACGTATAAAAATTAACACAAAGGTCGTTATGCTTAGTCATCAGAGTTCCTTTACAAGATCTCCAAATCTATTCACATACCATCCTATAGGGACATAAACCAAAACACAACGACAATTTGGGTGCATTCCTCCAGCAGTTAGCAGCCAATCTTTCTGTTTAAGGCGGTAGTTACTGCCAGGAGGAGAAAAGGCAGATAGAGGATATATCTTATAGTTGCCATCGGGTCCAATCGAAAACTCTCGACACTTATCACAGCACTTTTCGTCCCTAATACTTACGAGACAGGCCCTCATCTCTCGACCATCCGCACCGAACAAGGAAACCATACCTGTAAAGTTTCCAGTGGAAGAAGCCATAGAAAGGCCGGTATCGACAAGCCGAGCAAAATCTTTCTCGGCAGACTCATTTATCTCCCTTAAGCTATTCACAATTGATTTAACACTTGCTTCGGCAGAAGAAGCGCCCTGAATTACCTCTTTATGATCAGTCTCTCCCCCATCTGCCTGAAGCGCATCGAGTGATTTGATAATATTTTGGAAGTCATGTTCTCTATAGGCGGAACCTACAGTGTCGATCATCTTATTCTTATATCTACCCAGTGACTCATCAACCATCTTCTTTACTTGAGATTGGATCATTTTGAACGCAACCTCGAGGGTAGCTGTTGGGATATCGTCTGGAGCCTTGCCCTCCAACATTCTATAATATTCCGATTGACTGTCCAAGCTATTCAGGAACGCACCATATGCCATACCGGGGAATCGGATCTTGTCAGCAAGTCCGAGGGTAATCGCGGCATCAATAGCCTTTTTCCCTGCGAACTTGCCTAACATCATGTAGTTTAAGGCTAAAATGTATTGATCAATAATTCCTCCAAGAAGTTTATTGAAGTCTAGGCTGATCAGAGAGACCTCTCCCATCCAACCCACTGGTATCTCGGCTTTAGCCAACGGCTCTAATGTCGGTTTCTCTGATTTGGCAACGCCCTCAAGCTGGAGAGACTTCTTAACTGACTGAATAATCATTTTACCCACAAGCCTAAACACCTGTGCCGCATTACGTTCCATTGCTTGACACAGGCGATCATGTTTGCTATGTGGCAGGTGTTCTTTAAGGATCTGATTTTTGTCCATTTTTCTTATCTTTTAACCTCTTTAACGCTGCCGGACTATATAAACCAAAAAGTTGTGCTTTTGCGCAGGCCTTTTTCTTCGTTTTGATCTTTTTAACCTTTGGCTTAACCTTTTCTTCCGACTCTTCTTCTGCCTCTTCTGTTTGAACCAAGTCAACCATGAAGCTTTTATTCACAATCTCATTAAGAAGATCAGGATAATGGATCGTAGACTCATCTTTCCTAGAAATTGCATCCTGAAGTGCTTCCTTGAAGGCAATCATAACCGGAGTATCTTTAAGGTCTTTCCATTTTTGAAGTCCTGCAGTGCTTATTTTATCAACAACTTCAGGCGGAATCCCTAGAAGCTCCGAGATTTCCCTATTAGAATAAGAAACATCTAAATCATTAGCAAACGACCAAAAACAATAAGAATATTCGGGAGAAATGATGTAAAAATCGCATCCGATCTCATCCGCTTTGGGCGCTCCCAACTGTAGAGCTTCAATCCTCTCCAAAGCAAGAGGACACGGTTGGTTAGGTGGATAATTAAGATTACGAGGGCATTTCTTACAAAATTGAGTCACTTTGGTCACCTGTCACTCTGTCTGAACGCTTTGTTCTGCCTCTACCTTAACGGCTACTGTTTTCAACTCTTCTGTTTTGTCTTTAAGAAATTGCTGAAAGACAGGGTCCTTTGATAACAAAAATGCCAAATGAGCCTCGTGAGCTTCCACTCGTTCTGCCAGCAATCCAATCTCCTGTTGGAGAGTGACAATCCCCTTTGCCAGTTTCTCAAGGCTTTCAATGATTGCCCGAGCCATTGCGTCATCGACAGATTCTGAAATTGGCGGTGCATCAGAATCCGGTAAGGCCTGAGAGGCGAACATGTCGAAAGCTGGAGCTGGGGTCACCCCTTCATCACAACAATCACCTTGGCATTGGTTTTTCTTATCGTCGCACATAAATCCTCCTGGTTATCAATTTTCGTAGTTGTAACGTGAAACTAAAGTCTTGATATTATTGATTTCTTTATCAGTTAAAAAGAGAGCAGATTGGTCCAATAACTTATGAATAGTAGATGCTAAAACAAGACAAATAGAACACACCGCACCAGCAGACGAATCTGCTTCCAGATGATTATTAATCGCCTCTACAATCGTCGCCTCCGACTCAAAAAGAAGAAAGGCCTCAAACATCTGATCGTCATCCATACCCTTTATCAAGTCGGGATTTGTTTGTCCAGCAAGTGCCATATCTAGGGCATATCTCGCTTTGAGAGCCTTAAATCTAGCGCGGTCTTTAAATTCCATAAGGTAGCGTCCTCCTTCTTATAAAGTAGTGTAAAAGGAGGGGAATATCAAGAAGGCTAGGAAAGAGAAGGGTCGGTTTGTTCGGGAACATAAAATTTAAATATATAGCCCATGGCGGACCTCTGTTTACCGTGAACGATGGCAGAAATATTAGATGGTTTTACGCCTATTGCCGCTGCTGCTTCTTGCAAAGACAAATAAACTTTCCCATATTGGTCGATAACGGGTCTTTTTCTTCTTTCAGAAGACCTCTTTATGGCCTCTGGAGATTGCCTTTTCCCTATCTTCGCAAGAGACATCTTTTTCTTAGCCTCTTCAGACATCTTTTTGCCTAAATTCCCTTTAGCGATATGATTTTTAGCTTCTTCAGACAATGGACGGCCTCTTCTTGGGGCAATACGGGCCTCTACCCAATCGGCAGATTGCTTTTTCCCTTTTTTGGCCAAAGACATCTTTTCTATAGTAGCTAAAGAAAGGTTTTCTTTACTTGCGATCTTGGAAAGCTTTTCTTTCGTCTCTTTATGACAGGCGTGACTAAAACCTCCATCTCGTAAGTTGTACCCCTTAGGAGAAAGGGTTTCATATTCCTGAATAAGAAAAATTTCTAGATCATCTAATGCCTCTCGATTAAAGCAAGTAGCAAAAGGGATTATTTCGAAATTTTTAATACCGTATTTACCGATTGCCTTTGAGATGGGGTATTGACAAGTGGGATCTTTCGAACTCTTAACATGTTCTTGCATTCGTTTTTTTATAGATCGAATCGTTTGTCCAATATATTGCTTACCATTAATCTTACAGGTAATTATATAAATTTCCCCATATCGTTCCATAAAATCTCCCGACCCACCCATATTCCTTATCGGCAGATTTATCAAAAATTTTAATCTTTATTAGCAGAAATCCAACCGCTAAATAAAGAAACGGCAGATCGCTCTGATTTGTGCAGCTGCTCATACCGCTGTTGTAGCGTCATGCCTTCAGATTCTTGCATGGGTTGCCCCTGTTGCTCTTGTGGTGACTGTCCCTGTCCTGGCTGTCCCTGTGGTGGCATACCCGCTTGTTGACCGGGCATTCCCTGGCCTTGGGCTTGTGCGGCCATCATTTTATTTTGTTGGTATGCCTGATTGAGGTTGGGATCTACAATGAAATCATACTCAGGCTTTTCAGAGGCTCCTTCTTCTCCAAAAAGCTTTTCCATAATAACGCCATATTTCATATAACGAAGTACGTTTTGATGATAGGCGTTTGATAGCGGAACATCGGCACCTATCTTAACAGAGTCTGTCTTTTCTGAGTCAGCATATAGAGAGCCTAAGGTAGCAGTAGTTTGAAGTTCGGTTAGGCCGCGTTGAACCACCGAATCACGAGTATCTTCTCCAACGCCAACATATGTAACTACATATTTTCCTTCAGCTTCTGGGAAGTTTTCGTACAACAATTCGTTCACAGATTCGAAGATAACATCTAACAGATTACGAAGGCCACGTTCCTCGCCTTTAATGATATCTTCTTGCTTATTCCCTTGAGTAATCCCGCCTTGCCCAATACTAAGATTGCCATATCCCATTTCCATTGGAGAAATCTGGAAGGCACTACACAGAGCACGAATTATGTGCTCCTCCAGCTGCAGGAATTCCATGTCTCTAGGTGTTTGATTTAATGGAGTAAATTCCACTTGAGCATCAGCAAGCACTGGACATGTAGCAGAATTGTCATTACGAGCTACGAAATTTTCAAATTGTTGTTTAAATTCTTCTACGTCTGCTGAAGACAGTTCAACCTGAGGATCGATACTCCTAATTGTAAGAATACCCTTAGCACATAAACCTTTAACGAATTGATTACGCAAATAGGTCAATGTCTGTTGATGGGTAAAGACCAAATACAGAGCCTGTTCTAGTGGGGCCAGGGGATAACCTCGAAGATCAAATAAGGCCTGCATCTGATACGAATGAACCTTCATATCATCATCAGTGAAGAAGTTTACATCCTGGCCATTAATCTGCTGAATCCAGGCAGTTGGCCGTTCTTCTTCTGTCAACTTATTGTATTCCTCAACATCCTTTAGGCTAGATCCAAAGGTATCTTCGTTCTGATTGATATGAATTGCTTGGTTTCGGACGGCAGGCCTAATTGTTTCTACCGGAACAGGACGCCAGAATACAGGTACCCCATCAGCATTTCTAAAAATCTGATCGGCCATACGACCAAAGACCAATAGATTTCGAGTCTGAGATTCAATATAATTTTTGAATGAACACTTTTTGAAAGTCGGATCACATCCCCAATAGGCGTAATCCAATACACGTTTATCTGCAGTGCCGCAATTCATAACCCACTTCATGATTGCGGCCATTTCAGCGTCTTTTACTTTAACTTCTCTTTCGTAAGCCTCATCGTCTTCAAAGTCTTCTCGATTAAGAGGCTCGATTTCAGAAACTCTAAATCCCTTGTCAAATTTACTTTTAGAGGGACGGCCAATAGAAGCAGCCTGCGAGCATCTCGTTGAGACAATGGCACCAACATATGGATCAATTAAAGATAGATCCCTTAACTCTTGGTCAGAAAGCCGACGCCAAGCCTTATCTTCCGTATTCCCTGAGGCAGAGGTTCGACTTCCAAGAGCAATGGCATTGAATGAGGCCTTACTCTTAGGGTATTTACCCTCAATGGCCGCATCTTTTTCGATTTTCTTTACTGACTTCTGAAGTACAGACGTAATACCATCGCGAATTTGTTGAGTAATGTCATCAACACCCATATTAGGTCTGTCATTTCCGCCAGCGGTTGTCTTGACTACTCGGCGTTTTCTGGTCTTTTTCGGTTCTTCCTGCACAGGTATAGTTTCTTGGTCACTCATTTGTTATTCCACCAAAGAAGCGCATTGATATGAGATCTTAATAGAACAATCCGTATTATTAGTTGCTTGCAACATAAAAGCATTAATCGATCCAAAGAAAATACCATCAGTTGGCGTAAGCATTCCGAGACCAAAAGAAGGATTGCCATCAATGGAAATTTGAATAGGACCATTTGCGTGAAGATTAATAAAGCCAATAAGTCCCACGTAAATCTTCACAGAAAGGGGATTATTAACAAAAGTCTCTGGATAGGCCTGAGGAGAAATAAATTCTATATAACTATCAGAAACCTGAGTAATCGAATACCGTCCTGCATTAACCAAACTTGAATTACCATCCAGAAGAACAACATCACCTACCTTAACTGGCCCTGCCGACAAAACCTTCATGGCCGTCGCAAATCCAGACCCTAAAGCAGCACCAATTTCCGCTGCTAGAATGCCATTATCTTGAACGTCAAAAGTTGAAGCTCCTACCCCTACGATCTTAAGGGTCGTGCCTTGATTTTGGACCGAGAATGGAGAATCAAAAGCATCGGTTGAACGCTCAATTCGAATGAAATCACCGACTAAAATAGAAAGAGTAGAGAAAGCTGTTCCGCTTACAGTGGCAAACCTAACAATACTAGGGGCCCGCCGAGTGACTGAAATAATGGTAGTAGAGTCTACTCCAAGAGAACGGGCCGTCCTAAACCCTGGAGATGTTCCGACTCCTGTCCATGTCATTCTTGTCACTGAGGAGCCCAAAACCGGAAAGGAGATGGCAAAGGTTGTTGTAAGGTCTGCCGTAAGAGTACGCATGTTCGATACGATATTCACTGTATCGCCTGGTACTACGTTCATACTATTAGAATTTTCATTAAATGTTGGAATATCTTGATAAGATCGGGTAATATCAGGAACGCGAACTAACGGATTCTTACTTGCTGCATATTCACTAATAAGCAACCCAAAGTTAAATTTCATCATCATTTCAACAATCTCCTATGATAACACACTCCTTCATTTTAGCACCGGGCAGATGAATAGGTAAGTAAGCTGGAGAAGGGTCAAAATGAAAACTTGAGCTTCCGTTTGGGAGGTTCGCTTGGTGGATCTGTTGCTGAGAGAACCTTTGGAGCATCAAGCTTTACTGAAATCCCCATTTCCCTCAGAACCGTCTCTTCAAACACCGTCTTGATAGTCTTCTGTTGCTCTTCCCTAGCCGAGACGGCCTTTTCTTCCATGTCCTTTATGGTCGCCTCACGAGGAGTTAGAGAGTGAGAGGTCAAAAGATGCCCTTCCCGCTTTTCAATAAACATATCAAGGGCATATCGCAGAGGATCGATATAATCGCAATTAGAATCGTCTTGAAAGTCTTCAAAATTATACGTGCCGCCCGCCATTCTTTTGTGCGTCCATTGCTGAAAGGCTTCAATTAGCCGATAGTTTCCGCCCTTCTCAATGCCGTCATCCAAAATCATAAAATTTGAAGTTTGACTTATTGGAGACCAAAGCAGTCCACGTATTTGAGAGACGCCGGCTTGAATTCGGGCAGGCTTTGTGTTAATACATGGCAATTGGACCTTTTTAAAGTGGACCGGGCTAGACTTATCTGCCATGTCTGGAGCTACCACCTCGAAGGGAAACTGAGAATAAACCCTATCTTTAATGTGCTGCGCCCAGTCATTGTTTGCATAATTATTGGCAAAATCAACATGTAAAACACATGCCCTCTTCCATCTCATGTGATAGCCAACGACTACGACAACAGACGGTGCAGGACTAAATCCCCAGTCAACCCCAGCAACCGTTCTCCATCCTTGTTTCTTCATTTCCAAAAAAATATCAGCTTTTGTAGGAGTTAAGGCGATTATCTCCTTTTTGGTACCATCCTCTAAAATAGCGTCCAGTTCCAATTGAGTAAGATTCGCTGGATTAAAGGGAGTCCCACCCGAAACGAATTCATAAACCTTATTTGCATCTCCTACGTGCCTATGAAATGCAAAGGATTTGAAGACGTTATAGGTAGACTCTGGACGCCAATTAAGGGTTTGGGCAATAATAGCACTCGCCTCTCTTACATTCTCTAAAACATCCCCAATAAAAAACCGAGTTCTAAGCATCGTGGAATCACCGCGCTGTTTCGGAGCGCGAGCTTGACAGGCGACAAAACTGGGGCAACTAACGCAACCGGGATATGCCTCGATTTCCTTATACTGAGCCTTCATTCCTTCCGACACGGTAAGGTCAAAAAGATCTTTTTCCCAAATTATTTCTAGATTTTCCGTATTAATGAATGCCTTAATTGAGCCTTCGGATGCTCTGGAAACCTCATCGAAACACTTCTCCTGCCAATCCACACACGACCATTTATGGAGAAAAATTCTCTTTTCCTCGGCATTAGCGCTCATCGCTCCATCCATTAATATCTGAAGATTACCAGTGGCGCTCTTACGAGAACTAAGATAGATAAAAATCGGATCTTTACACGCATTCGTCATTCGGGCAGGGTCGGCAATGTAGGCTGCCTCGGAAATTACTGCAGTATCAATGAGTTCTGCCTCATCAAAAATAAGGGTGGAAGCGCGAGGGGAATTACTACCTTTTTTGCTAGCAGTCACTATTCGCAATACTGCTTCCGGACGAGAGGAAACGTCATTAGGAGGAAGACCTGCTAGCATTTTTTTTCTAAAGTTATCTATATTTCGATAAGGAGTAAGCTCTGGAATTCTTAAAAAATTGTCTATGTAGTCTATAGCTGCATTGGCCTGACTCAACAAGGCGGCAACATGGATTCCATCACGCCTGAAGTGAACGAGTGAAAAATAATGAAATAATGCAGAATTAAGGGTCTTGGCAGTATTACGAGCAGCGGCTACAATATGCTTTGAGGCCCCTTCTCCTGTAAGAAGAAAATTATAACTATCCCAAAGGAACTTTAAGGCGCTAGAGGTACTTTCTTCATCAACAATATCCCATGGAAGCTCAATAGAAAAGTACGCACGAAGATATAGGTCCAGCTCTTCGGCGCTATGCAAAGGTTCCAATAGAAACTTTAGCCTCTTATATTCAGAATTATCCATCGGACACCCCGGAGTCCACATACCTAAAAACAATCCCCCTTATGCTCTTCATCCGACCGCTTAGGACGCAACAAACGCTAGAAGGAGAACATCCTATTGCTTCCGCCGCAGCCTTCAAAGAAGGATAGACTGTTCCGTTCTGATCGATCACCGCTTTAAATTTTGCCTCAGAGGTTTTGGCGATGGACTCTGGAGACATCTTTTTGCCCAGCCTAGCAAGTCTCATTTTAAGTTTTTGTTCCTCGGAGCAGACCTTTCCGATATGAGAGATTGACATTTTCTCTTTCGATTCTTTAGAATAGACCTTCCCCGTTTGGGCAATGGAAAGTTTTTTTCGAATTTCCATAGAGGGGTTCCGATTGGCAATTGAAATCTTCCTTATGGTGTCTGGATGATGCTTACGTCCCCTTCCCCCAACCTCTAAATTATATCCGTAGGGAGCCAAAGTATTATAGCTGGCGATTAAAAGAATTTCAATTTCGTTTAATCCATCCTGGTCAAAACAAGCCGCTATTGATACCATATCAAAATTTTCAATGCCATATTTTCTCATGGCGTTGGTTATAGCTGTCGAATTCTTTAGATTCCTAATGGACTTCTTATACCCCCTAAGTCTTTCTTTAAGGCTCACTGAGGTTTGCCCAATATATTGCTTTCCATTTATCTTATTAGTAATCAAATAAATATATCCATAGACTTCCACCGGAATTACCTCTTAACGCCTTGGGCAAGTGCCTTCAAGAACTCGCTTCTTTCTTTTGCCGACAATTCTTTGGCCTCGCTTGTCTCTACTGGTGGATTATTGACCACCTGAACATTCTGGGCTTGGATCATAGTACTTCCAGAAGGAACCGTTCCATCGAGTGGAACCAAACCCTTAATGCTATTAAACAGCTCAACCAATCGTTGTATCCCCGCTAAGGTAGAAGGAATGAAAGTGGAATCCTTAGGCTCCATAGTACCAGCTAGCACCTGTTCCATCTCTTTCTTGACAGCAACATAAGTAGAGGCGAGAATCATAGAGGCTATGTTTTTTTGGAGTCCTTTAACTGTATCGGACTCTTTGCCTTCAAATAATAACTTTTTCTTTTCCCATTCATATCTATCAGCAGTGGCGATAATCATATCTTTGGGAATGCCGCTCTTAAAAGAAACAGACTCAATATCATCACCTAATAGATATAGCAAGAAAACTCCGGCCTCTCTATCTGCTCCGAGAGGACAGATCGCCCCTAGGCTAACCTTTTCCTTCACGGTTTCAATGTTATGGGAGCTTAGAGATGGATCTGGAGAATAGGCATCTCGAATCATCACCCTCTTACGAACAGGCGATGGACCAATGATTTCTACGGGTTCTTTTACATCGCCACTCAAGCTTTCACCTTTGGAATGACCCTTCTAAACATTATTTTAACATTCGAGCTAACCCCAAGATAACTTTCAAGATTTCTGCAAGTTTTATCAAACCCAAACTTTTTGTCAAATTCCTTCCATTCTTCTCTAGAAAAATACTTACTTTCTTTTTCTGGCGTAATGACAATCGTAGGAGGAATTTTAGTAGCATCGAATGTCATTGCAATTTCTTGAGTACCAAAGAACTGTTGACCGGAGTAAATAAGGAACTTGAGCTTCTTTTCGGTCATTCCGAGAGAATGCTCAAGTGCCATTGCCGTTGCTATTTTGGCCAACGGCGAATTTACAATATCAGAACTCATTTAGCAAACGCCTCAACCAAAGCCGTAAGGACTTCGGGGAACAGAGAAACTACTTGACTGTTGCAAATACGAGTAATTTTCTCTTCTCCCTTAAAGACATAGGTTTCAACCTGGAGGTCTTTCCACAAATCATCATCCGAGATTACCCCATCAATAGTTGCAAGAGACTCGGCATCAAGCTCAAAATCATCCTTTTGAGACTCAGCCGCGAGACGCTGGAGTCTCATCTGAACACGAGCCTTAGCAACAGGGGCCGCAGGCATGACAACTTTGCTGTAATAGGCACACATCAAAAGGTCACCAAGATCCAAATGGAGCGTTACCGTATCTGTAGGAAGCTCGACTCCAAGATCAACAAGTTCCTTCTTTGCCGATTCAGGCATGGCTGCAACAGCCGCTGCTCTCTTATCTGCTTCATCGTCCTTACCCTTGGCCTGCAGAGCCTCGACCACCAAAGCCCGAGCCAATAGACCGGCTTCGATATCCTTGCACTCTTGGGTTTCAGCATATGCCGGATCTTCACTCTTCTTCTTCATATGTGTAGCCACGACTTCTTGGGTTGCAGCCCAAGGACGAACAAAAAGACGATCTGCCATTAGACCAGTGGTTGAACGAACGTTAAGCATCGAGAATCTCCTTATTTATCATCAATTGAAGTAATAACCTGGGTTGTGTTGACTGCCGGATCAAGCATTGCAGCACGATGCGCACTAAACTTGACTGCCGTCCTATTCGTAATATAAATACCGAGAATCATTGGAATAGTTGCCGTTACATCTGTATTTTTAAAAATAGCAAGCGCAAAAAATCCGATTATACACGCCGTCGTTAGGATAAACGACAAGTACATCGAAATACTGGCGAGCGCATCATTGAGCATATCGACCATACCAGTCTCCTGGGCAGTTTGCCCAATACTCTTTAGAGTGTAAGTCAGGGAGGGAAATAAGGCAAGAGCCCCAAATAAAGTTTAGTGGGAATTTTCATCCTCTAAACCCAATGAAGCTGAGAGTCCCCTTAAGCCATTAGAGCCCGTTGTTGAACTGCGGTGAGGCCATAAGTTGAAGGTTAGGATAGACATCAGAGGTATCTTGTAAAAAATGCCAGTTAGTATCAATGCCTTGCCCACATGGAACAAAATAAATCCTATTCTGGGTAGGCGAAAAAGAGCCTCCGAAATAAGATCCCGATGTTTCGAGTCCAGCGCCGGTAGTATCTGTATAGCTTATTATGTTACCGGTATTACAGTCAATATAATGCCAAATGCCTTGATTTGTCTGATTATACGTCTGATTATATGGAACGAAATAAATCCTATTCTGAGTAGGAGAATAAACGCCGCCTGCATAGGCATCCTGGACTACTCCAGTAGCTCCATTAAGGTAGGCAACTACA
>QGNH01000008.1_pt1 | contig 14447 bp, 17 predicted proteins | sample 1735481 | NCBI WGS metagenome assembly QGNH01 (sample SAMN09239004, study PRJNA386568) | Viral metagenome, whole genome shotgun sequencing project. | reverse complement strand
GATGCAGGGCGCACATTTCTAATCGTACAGCCTACCTTTGCATTTGACTTCGACGAGTTAATACGACTTGCAAAAACTTATGACGGTGTAAAATATGACTTTTTCAATTTAGTTGTCTCGCAGTCAATTAATATCATCACTGAACGCCGTTTTTGGATTGGGCACAGTAAAACATACACGAAACAGTTCATCTGTGGGGCTTTCGTTTGGTTTTGCATGGCTAAGCAGTTCCCGGAATATTTCGGCACTTGGCAAGATATGCGACCAGATAACATCTTTGAATTACCGTTTAATCACTTTCAACTCGAAGGATATACTAATTAACTAAAAACCGAAAAGATGACACAGAAAGAAGAAAATTACCAAAATTTAGTTTATTTTAAAATGAATTTATTGCAAGCTGAAATTGAAATGCAAGGGATGATTGCTGAAAATAAAATTCAGGAATTAAAAGGTGAGCCATTATATTATAATGAGGTCTCTTTTAAGAGTTTAATCAACAAATATGATATACACCATAACAAATTTCCATTTATAAAAGTATAAAAGATGAAACCAGAAATATTAGTACAAGCCGAAAACAGCCATCTTTACTCAATAAAAGTAAATGATAATGGCAAAGAGATTTTCAAAAGAAATTTTACGAGTAAGAATAGATTTAAAGAGCAACTTAATAAAGTAATCAACGGAATATATGAACTCCCGAAACCGGGCAAGCCGTTAAAAAACAAATAAGATGAAATGGATAAGTGTTAAAGAAAAATTACCCTTATTTATCGAAGGTAAAGAGCAAATAGTTATAGTCTCTGGAATAAGGGAAGAAGAAATGCCTGAAAATGAAAGATATGTATATTGGGCGGTTGCTCATGCTTACGGGGAAGAAAAAGGTAATAAAATATTTTCGGTACCCGGATGGTCAAAGATGAATGTTACACACTGGACACCATTGCCAGAACCGCCGAAAGATAAATAATTGTTTTTATCCTTATAATTTCGTAAATTTGATTTGATGAAACTAATAAATCACTATATTATAACTCGATTTTCACTAAATATCAAAGGCCTTAACTCGATTTGGCCTAATGATAAAAACCAGGTATTTGATGAAAATAGGCTAAAAGAACGTTTCGATATATTTGTAAAAATTACACTTCCTTCTGTTATTTGCCAAACTAACCATAATTTTACTTGGATAATTTTGATTGATCCTTTATTACCAATTAATTGGTCGAAACGCCTAAGAGAGATTTGTAAACCTTATCCAAATTTCAAAATAATTGTGCATGATTGGAAACAGGCAATATCTCACAACTACTGGTTAAAATATTTTGAAACTGAAAAATCTGAATATGTAATTACAACGCGGTTGGATGATGATGATTCAATTGCTTCTTTTATAGTAAATAGTATTCAGAGCCAAATTGAAGATAAATATATTTATAAATTTATAACTTTTAGAAATGGTATTTTGTCAGAAAATGATATAAAATTTAACTTTCCATATCCATCGAATAAAGGTGGAATAGCAATAGGAATGAGCTTAATCGCTAAAGAGTTGTTTTCAGATAATTTAAATATCTACGCCGTTACTCATACTGATATTATCGGCTACATTCATAAATATCTTGCTAATTATTCGTGTAAGTTAAAGATTATCGAAACAAAAGAGCCAGCTTGGTTGTATTATCGACACCCGAACGCTTCAAGTAAATTTAATTCAAAAGGATTGCAAAAAATATAAAATCATGCCAACAGAAAAACATTATAAGAATCCTGAAATATTCAACACATGGTTTGACGAGTACGTTTCAATAACAAAAGCAAACCCCAGGATAAAATATAACCTATGCCAGAAAACCGCTGAAATGATACCGGAGGAACTTGAACCACCACTCACGATCGAAGGTTATCTCGTATTTTGCTATGATAAAGGATGTTGTTCAATTCACGATTATTGGTATAATAAAGACGAACGTTATTCCGAATACGCTACCATCTTTACCCGTATAAGGGAGAAAATAAGGATAGACCAGATTACAGGCGGCATGGTTGGCCAGTTTAATGGGAACCTAACTGCCCGACTTAATGGCCTTGTTGATAAATCAGAACAGAAACAAGAACATACGGTTAAATCTGTGACAGGAATTGAAATTATAAGGATTTCCAAAGATGCCAGCCAAACTTAAAGTATCAAAGAATTTTGAATTTATCTTAGACAACTTTTCGTTTGAAAAAGCAAACATACAGGAAAAGCAAGGTTTTTGTTTTGAAGGAGGTTCAGGAAGCTCGAAAACATGGGATATACTTCAGTTTCTAATTTATTACTGCGAAATTAACCGAGACAAGAAGAAAGATATTTTAATATTTCGTTCCACTTTTGCTGATTTGCGTAAAACAGTTTTAAAAGATTTCCTTAAAATACTCGAATTATACGATTTATACGAAGATGATATGTATTTCAGATCGGCTCCTGTTAATTACAAGTTATTCGGCAATACAATTTATTTCACTGGTTTGGATTCAGTGGGCAGCCACGGTGAACGGCATGATGTTATTTATGGCAATGAAGCAATGGAGATTGATTTCGATGCTTTTAGGCAGTTGAACCAGCGTTGTAACGAATTATTTTTATTAGACTGGAACCCATCATATACCGAACATTGGATATTTAATTCAATCTTAACACGGCCCGATACATTTTATTGTCAGTCCACCCAGTTAGATAATCCATTCTTGCCAAAAGGGCAAAGAGACGAGATATTAAGTTATGAACCCACAGCCGAAAATATAAGCAATGGAACAGCTGATGAGTATATGTGGAAGGTTTACGGCCTCGGGATAAGAACAGCAATAAGAGGTTTGATATTCCCGAACGTTGAATGGGTGGATTCTTTCCCTGTTGATTGCAAATATATTTTAGCTAATGACTTTGGTTATACGAATGATCCGAACGCATTGGTTAAAATTGGGTTAAACAGTCAGGGACTATGGATTGAGATATTATGTTATGAACCAATTGACAACCCGTTTGCTGTTTCTGAAATGTTTAATAATTTAAAATTACCGAAACATGAACTTATAATTTGTGACAGCTCAGACAAATTTGATGATAAAAGTTTTATAATTGACCTTAGAAATTTAGGATGGCACGTTAAAGCGGCCAATAAATCACAAGGAATAAAATATGGAATTGGGCAAATTAAAAAGAATAAGATACACATTATACGCAATGTTAACGCCAAACGAGAGGCCGAAAATTATAAGTGGCGAGAGATTAACGGAATTTGTATTAATGAGCCAATTGACAAGTTTAATCACATGTGGGATGCTGTCCGTTATGGTTACACTTATTTAGAAAATTACAAAAACTTTGCTTGTTGTTAAAATTATTACTATTTTTACTTAAAATGTATAAGTTATGGCCTTATTTAACTTCTTCAACAACAAAATAAAAGATAAAATTGAATTTGCTTTTTTAAGATATATAGGTAATAACTTACCCGTTTTCGCTGACCAACACTTTCATGGTAACGCAAAGACTTACGCATCTAATGCCGATGTTTATTCAATCATCAACTTAATAGCTAAAAACTGCGTAAATGTTGATATAGAACTGTTTGAAATAAAAGGTAGCAAACAAACGCTTATACCTGAGCATGAAATAATTGATTTATTATACAAACCGAATAACGATCAGAGTTATGGTGATTTCATTGAGCAATATATTGGCAATAAACTAATTACTGGTAATGGATACATTTATGGCGTCAAACCTATAATTGGGATTAATAAGACTGTTACTAAAGAATTAAAGATATTACCGTCTAATTATATCCAAATCTTAGCCAATAGGGATGGCGTTATTGGCTATAAGTTCGATACTTGGTATGAAACACAGATTAATTTTACTCCCGAAGAGGTTTTACACGTTAAGAATTTCAATGTAAAATACGATGCTGGACAGTATCTATACGGTTTAAGTCCGTTATCAGTTGCGTATTTATTAACATCATCCAGCGAAAGCGGCGATATTGCGCGTGTAAAGGCATTTCAAAATATGGGTGCGATGGGAGTTATATCGAGTAATTCAAACGATGCAATGACGTTAATGAGTCCTGATGAAGCCAACCAATTGCACGAAAAGTATATCGAAAAATTCGGCGGCGTTAAGAATTTTAACAAAGTATTGTTTACAACGGCAAACGTTAAATGGCAGAACATGGGGATGTCCCCTGTTGATTTACAGATATTAGCGTCTAAGGCTCATGATTTAAGGAGTCTATGTAATGTATTTGGTATTCAAAGCCAATTACTTAACGATCCAGAAAATAAAACGTATCACAACCAGGAACAAGCGGTAAAATCTATGTATGAAATGACCGTTATTCCTGAGATGAAGAAGTTTGTTGATGGGTTAAATCGTTGGCTAATACCTCAATATTCAGCACGTGACAATAAAAACTATTGGCTTAATATCTCAACTAAAAATGTAAATGCTTTAAAAGTTGACTTGAGCGCCTTAATAACTTCATTGAAAGATGCTTCCTGGTTAACTATCAATGAAAAGCGTGAGTTATCCGGGTTTGATTCAATGCAAGATGCAATGTATGACGAGATAAACCAAGCACAGCCACAACCGGACATAATCCCAGAACCACCAAAACAATAAGACAATGGAAATTAAAACATTAAGCCACGAAGTAAAAGATGTTGACGAGTCCAAAGGGCTTGTCAAAGCATATTTCAGCAAGTTTGGAAATGTTGATTCTTATAAAGAAATAACAGCAGAATCGGCATTTAATAAATCAATGTTAGAAGGTATCGGCAGGATCAAGCATTTTAAGAACCATGATAAAAATATTGCCATCGGTAAAATTCAGGAAATAGGAAAAGAAGATGGCCACGCTTATTTTGTCAGCAAATTAAGCCAAAACACAGCCGGCAAAGATGCGATGATCGAATATAAAGACGGCCTTATTACTGAACACTCTTACGGTTATGATGTTATTAACCACATGATGAAAGATAATATTAAAGTTTTGACCGAGGTGAAATTATGGGAAGTGTCTTCCTTAACTGGTTGGGGTGCAAATTCGGAAACCCCTATGGTGTGGATGAAATCTTTACAAACTGAAGATGATATTGTTAAAGCAATTGAAATGCTGGAAAAAGCTATTAGTATAACTGCTTTCAGCGATGAATACATATTAAAATGTTATGAAAAAATTACTTTCTTTAATGATTTACTTAGGGTAAAACTTCCGATTAAAGAAGATTTAACGAAATTCAAATCATTATTAAAATTTTAAAAACATTCACTCTGACACGATAGCCGGGATTTTCCACTATTTTATAGGAGCCGATAAATACCAATAAATCTAAATTATAAACATTAAAATTAAAAACAAAATGGAAAATCTCGAAACATTGGCAAAAGAACTTAACGAAAAGTTCGATGCTTTCAAAAAAGAAGTTGGCGAAAAAGCCGACACAAAATCAATTTTAGAACTAAGAACTATCGTTGATGGTTTTGACTTCAAAGGATTGGAAGAAAAACATTCAGCTGAAATTACCGAACTAAAAGCCGGATTTCAGAAACAAATTGATGAAATCGGAATTAAACTATCCGTTAAATCTCAACAGAAAAAAGAATCTAAAACATTCAAACAGGCTTTAGTTGACATTTTTTCGGGCGATGAGTTTAAAAAATTCGCTGAAAAATCAATAAGCAAAACAAAACCGATTGAAATTAAACTTGCCGGCGATATGCTGGAAAGCGGAAATCTTAACCAGGATGGTGTTGCTCCGGTAATTTTACCTGACCGCAGGATAAACCCACTGATGTATGTAGACCGTAAATTCAACTTACGTGATGCCATTGCCGTTGGTACCACAACCTCAAACACTGTTGATTTCGTAAAAGAAGAAAACTACCAAGATGGAGTTGCTATGCAGGTAGAAGGAAATGCCAAAGGACAAAGCGAATTTGATTTAGTAGAAGCATCTGTTAAAGTTGAAACTATCGCAACTTTCTTCCGTGTTTCTCGCCAGATGCTTGATGATATAAGCTACTTAGCTTCTTATATTTCTAATCGCGCATCGAAAAAACTGCGCAACAAAGAAGATCAACAAATTTTGTTTGGTAATGGCACAAGCCCACAGATTACTGGTGTTTCTAAAAATGCAACTGTTTTTGCTGCTGGTGTTTTTGCCGGCAATGTTCCTGGAGCAAATGAATATGATGTATTAAGGATTGCTGTAAGTAACCTGAATGTAGCTTACTATTCAGCTTCTTTGGTCATCGTTAATCCTGTTGATTCCGCTAAAATGGATTTGATCAAAGATTTAATTGATAATTACCTGTTGCCACGTTTTGTGACTGATTCTGTAACCGGTGTTAAATCATTCATGGGTTTACCTGTATTTGAAACTACCGCGATGCCTGCCGGTAAATTCTTAATAGGTGACTTCCAAAACGGTGTTGAGTTACTCGACCGTCAGGGATTGAATGTTCAACTTTCTGATTCTGACGCTAATAACTTTACAACCAATAAAGTAACTATCAGAATTGAAGAAAGAATAGCACTCCCTATTTATCGGGATGAAGCTTTCATTTACGGTGACTTTGATACTGCCATTAAAGCAATTGATAAAGCTATTTCATAGGTGATAGAATTATAAAATTAAGCCGGGCTTTTAAGTTCGGCTTTTTTTTTGTAGTTTTACTATATGAAGATATTCGTATTTATACCGGCTTTTAATGCAGAAAAAACACTTGAGAAAACATTATTATCATTATTAAATCAAACTTATCCAGTAACACCAATCGTTATAAATGACTACTCAACTGATAAAACTGCAATAATTGCACGTAAAATGGGAGTAGAAGTTATCGAGAATAAAAAGAATGTAGGTTGTTATAATTCAATCAACCATGGTTTATTTGTAAAAAAGGGAAAGTTTGATGCTTGGAGTATTCACGGTTCCGATGATGTAAGCACAATAAATAGGTTTGAGATACACAAAGAAGCATTCGACAAAGGTTATTTGTCATCAATCGCTAAATTTACCCGGATAAATTACGATAACCAGATACTTTCTAAACCAATACATTGTAGTTCAACAACTTGTTTTAGTTCTAAAATATTTAATGAGTTGGGTTATTACGATAACACAAGATTTGGCGGCGATACAGAGTATTACCATCGGGTCCGTAAGTATATTGGCAATATCGCAATTATAAATATAAACTTACTGATGGCGTATACTAATGAAAAAAATATAACATCAACAGTTAGTAATGACAAGAGAAAAATTTACTGGGATAATTTTCTTTTAGAAAATATAAAGCACAAAGAATGGATAAGGCAATAATTGGAATAGCGTCTTATGATAATAGGATAGAATCGCTACAAGCAACGGTTTTATCGTTAATCAATCAATGCGACGAGATGCATATTTATCTTAATGATTATTCACACGTTCCATTTTACCTGAATAATCCGAAAATTATCGTTTATCAAAGTGAAAAAGAAAGAGGTAACCTGGGTGATGTTGGCAAATTCTACGGATTAACAAAAATAAATAAACCATGCTACTATTTAACCTGTGACGATGATCTAACTTATGCTAATAATTATGTAAGTAAAATTATAACAAAAATAGACTATTATAAAAAAGAGCAAGTTATTACAATGCATGGCCGTAATTTTAATTCATTTCCTGTAAAATCTTATTACCATGGTAAGGCTCGATCTTATGCATGTTTGCAACGTAATTCTATTGATATGCCAGTACAAGTCGGTGGTACAGGTGCAATGGGTTTCTGGTCGGATCTTATTAAAATTAATATAGATTTCTTTCAATATATTAATATGTCGGATATTTATTTAGCAAAATATTGTAATAGTGAAAAAATATTAATAACTTGCATAGCTCATAACCAAGGTATTATTATTCACAATAAAATTGATATGAATGATACAATTTATGCGAAATACGGAAGCAACGATGAAATTCAAACAAAATTAATCAACTCAATAAAATTTCAAACCATGACAAATTCTAACAAAGTATTTTACAAACTGCCAAACGGCTCAACTGGACAGGCTTCTGCCTATAGGTTTAATGCATTAAAACGTATTATCTGGGCTGTTGAAATTACAGAAGATGAATATAACCGTATTAATGGCATATTATCTAAACCAACGCCAAAAGTAGAACCGGCAAAAATAATTGCACCAAAAGTTATTGTAATTAACAAGGAACCAATCTTCCAGACAGAGCCACAACCAACGAAAAATAAAGAAGATATTAAAATAGTTGCCAAAAAATCGGGCAAAAAATGATTTATGATATTAACATACTGAAAACTAATATCGCTGACGTTGTCGGCTGGCAAACTCCATTGTTATCGGATTATGATATTCTTGATTCAGGCGTAACGGTTAGTGAGTCAGGTTTATATTTTGAAGATTTCCACCCTATTTGCCAAATTGACAATTTAAAAAACGTTGCTCCCGAACTCGATGATAACGATTTTAGTACTTGGTTAGTCCGTGAACGGGAATCCGCAATCGCTAAAATGCTGATAACAACCTTTCAGGCATACAAACCACAGGTTAAGTCAATCATCGCTTATTATAATATGTATGATTTGTCTGTAAATATTGATGATACCATTGGTAATACAGGCGCATGGGTAGGTTACAGATTTCAATTAACAGGCAATAATACAAGATTAAAAATTAATCGAGTATTAGCCGATTTTGATGAAGACGACACAATAACGCTTCAATTATTTCATTCCAGCCAGAAAGCCGCAATTAAAACATTTGATATTGACACTAATAAAAATGAAGAAATTAAGTTAGACCTTACGGATTGGAATTTAACGTATAATTTAACCAACTCAATCGGTGGTTACTGGTATATTGGCTACAATCAGAATGCAATATCTTCACAAGCGATTGACCGGAACCAGAAGATTAAACATTTGCATCATGCTAAAATAAAATCAGTTATATCAGATAGTTACACTGGTTCAGATATTCCAACAGACTTACAAGATAGTCCATACACTCACGGTTTGAACTTTGAAATTATTGTAGAGAGCGATTTAACCCAGTTGTTCATTGACAACAGATTAGATTTTGCAAATGCAATCGGTTATCAATTTGCTTACAATATGCTGGAAAAAGCCCTATATTCCAGCAGAACAAACGAGATTGAAAGGTTTAACAAACAACAGTTACTCATCGAGTTAAAGGGTACAGACGAGAATAAAAGTATTGGACTTGAATATAAATTGAACCAAGCAATAAAAGAGATTAATTTCGATTTATCGGGTTTGGATAAAATAAATTTACCTGTAATAGATAAATTTCCTTTTATAGATTTGTAATAATATGAAAAATTTTATTTAACTTTACAATAAAAATTAAAATTATGGCATCACAAGACCTCTGCAATTGTCCTATCGGTTCGATAAATTCGATTCCGGCAACGGACTGTACCGAAACAATCGGCGTTATCCGGAAAATGGCTATTTCCAGGGAAAAGAAATTCCAAGCCAAAACACCACCTGCCACACTGAATAAGTTGAAAGATTTAGCAGAATGGGCAACAACTCTTGGCGCAACAGATGATACAAAAACGGTCATTACTGATTTTATCGAAAATGTTGATATTGCCCCTGGTGATTTTAACACTGAAACAGTATCTCAGTTTGATGTTATCAACGGTAAAAAGCCCGCTAAAGTTACCGGTGTAATGATCGGAGCCAGCGCTGACACTATTGACGCAATGTTAAACATCGCCTGTGAAAAGAAATTATTCGTTTACTTCATCAACGATTTGGGACAGATAATTCACACTTATGATACCGATGGAACAAATCCGTCAGGTTTTAGAATTATGCCAGGAAGTTTCGGAGTTCAGGACAAATCAGTAAACGGAAATTCATCAGATTCTGAAAAAAATATAATTCAGTTTGAAATCGAGCGAGGATGGTCGGCAAATGCAGTCATTACTACTCCATCTTTTGACGCACTTTCAGACTTAGTAAACACTGTCTCTTAGTTAGTTGTTCATTTGATTTAATATTTGGAAGGGGGTGGATAGCCCCCTTTTTTTATGGAACTCGATAAGAAAATATTGAAAATAATCCAGTTAAAAAACAATTTGAACAAACTGTACAGGAGAATAATTGAGCAAAACAAGGATAGTTGGGAAATGATGCTTGCTAATGATCAGATGTATGAACAAGGTATTGACGGCAATGAAAATAAGATAGGAGAGGGATTTTACAGTAAAAAAACCCTGAAGATAAAACAGGAAAAAGGGCAAAGAACCGACCATATAACGTTAAGAGACACGGAAAAGTTTCATAATTCGATCTCATTACAATTAGATAATAGTGGAATTACAACTATAGCGCCCGGAGCTGAAAAAGACGATGGTAACTTAATGGACATATACGGGGAGGATATAATTAAGCTAACGGATAAAAACAAAGACAAATTAATTGAAAATATATACATTCCATCATTAACACAAATAATTAAAAATGAATATCTTTGAGTATATCGAACAACTGAAATCTGATGCTAATGTACAATTCTTTGAAAGTTGCGAAGAGGAGTTATATATTTTAAACGTAAAGAAAAACAATAAACAAATAGTTGATTATAAGATAATTAAATGCAAGTGTGAAAATTGCTACAGAACGAAAAGAAGATACTATCAAATCCTTAAAAATAAAATGTCATGAGTTACTTAAACCCTTCTGAACTAAACATCACTAATGCCAAAGGCTTAGACCTGGCTATACAAAGATTGCAAATACCATTACAATCAATAATCTGGCTCGAAAAGGTATTTGAGCGGGCCCGGAAAAACAAGGATTCAAAAGGTAATGACTTCCCGGAAGTTTGGCAGGGAAAAGGATTAGACTACTACAATTGTTTTCCAAATGATAATTTACAGGCATATTCGTTTTTTTATGCCAAAAATGATGAGAATATAGGCACATTAACCACGTCATTTGGGGCATTTAGCAGAAATATAGATTTAATAATTTTCGGTAACCTGAATAAAATAGATAGTTCGAAGGATTATATTTTCACTGAAATATTAAAAGTTGATATTATTTCGGTACTTGCACTTAAAATGAATACTAATTCAGTGGTTACTAATTATATAGATACAATCGAGGGTGCATTTTCTGATTTCTCAACAGCTTACATTAAACCTCAATTTATGAACAAAAAATATTTCGCAATGAAGTTTTCGATTACTTTGCAGTACACAAACGATTGTTAAGGAGTGAATAAAACTCAAATGTTGTTGATTCTTTTACGTCACGCCCAAAGTCTTTTTGCAAGGCCACACAATAAGAGTAAAACATATTTATAATTTTCTCTTGATCTTTACCCTGTATAAAATCAAATGATTTTTTGTTTTTTGCTAAATACCTGTCAATATCATCCGTGTTTATTTCGACACCAAGTATTTTATCGTACTCAGCTATTATCTTTTTCTTAAGTTGTTGATTGTAGTTTAGTTGTGATGAATCGGAAAAAAGTTTAGGGAAATATCGGCTTAACTCCTCATTGTAAATTGATAAGTGTTTTATTATTTCTATTTGTATTTGCTTTTCCGTAACGCCATTTTTGGAAAGCTCCAGTAAAATAGCATCCTCATCGCTTTTTTTTTTAATGACTTGATCAAATCCAGAAATAAATAATGGATAGGGTTGTTCCCTGTTTGAATATTGTTGAATAATATCCGTGTATTATTGATTTCGTTTAGCAGTTTATTTTTCTCGCCGGCATTGGCGTAAACTATCATATCCTTAAAATGCTTGTCAAAATCAGTGATATTTGAGCCTATTCCGGCATTAATAAGCCACATTTTCTGTATTTTAATGAAATTGATCGCTGGTAATTCATAGATTGAATTATAAAACTCGACCACGTTTCCTTTTATTTTCATTTTAAAAATGTTATATTTGTTATTAAAGATACAAAAATGCGCTCAGAATACAAAGATTTTTTCTCAGAAAACATAGAAACGGGTGTTGATGCGCTCATAGGAAAATTAAAACAACTTGAAACACAGCATATTAACACGGCAAAAGCTGGTAAGGCAATTGCAAGCGGTACAAGTGTATCAGATACCGCTGGACTTGAAAAGCAAATAGATCAGACTCAAAAGTTATCTACCGAAATTAAGAACTTACAAGACCAGATTGTAAAGTTACAAACAGCAAAAGAAAACTCAAAAAAGGCTACTATAGAAGAGCAGGAAGCCAGAAAGCAAGAGATAGCCAACTCTCGATTAATTGCTAAATTAAATATAACAGAAGAGGGAAGCCGTGCCAGACTCGTTGCAACGGTTAACGGGTTAACCAACGAGTTGAATCACTTAGGTAATGCCAATACAACGAACGCAAATAAAGCAGCATCCCTACGAAAAGAAATAGAAAGTACACAGAAACAAGTCGACAAAATGGGTACCTCAATGCAAAAAGGAAAATCTCACGTGGGGGAATATACACAAGGGATTAAAGATGCTATTACTCAGAATGTTCCTTTTGCCGGCAGTATTATGAATATAGCCGGAAAATTTACCTCGCTTGCTGGTGGTGGTATTGCCTTAGCCGTTGGAGCGTTGGCAACATTTGCAGAGGGTATTAAATTAAATGAGGAGTTATCAGAAAAATTAGGTTCGTATGTTTCGTATATGAACGGTTTGTGGCAATCTTTAGCTTTAAACCTTACAGGGGTTTCGAGCAATATGTTTGAAGTTGCGGCAGCATTTAGAGAGGCTCACATGGCTGAGAAAGACTTAATTTATACACAATCCGGACATCTCGTCTTACTGGCACAATTAGAAGAAGCGGCTGCCAAGTCAAGACTCGAATCGTATGCGGAAGATAAAGGATATACGGATAAGCGTTCGGCATTGGCTGACTATATGAAAGATTTAGAGAAGATAAAAAATATAAAAGTAACCGATGCGGAAAAACAAGCAGAAATAAACGAATTAAATTTAACCGCTTACGGTATAGATGAAAATACAAGTGCTCAATTAAGATCTGGTTTACAGGTTTGGAGCGAAACCGATATTAAGAAAATTAAAGGACTTGACAAATTAATTGAAAAATACAAAGATTTACAAGGAACTATTTCAGGAATTAGTTTAGGGGAGGCAGCTCATGTTAGCGGTATGGGAAATATTTTTGAAAATGCGCAAAATTATGCACAACAAAATGATTTAATTGATATTTCTGGAAATACAAAATTAAAAAAAGTAACTGATGATAAATTCAAAATATTACAACAGGGTTACGCAAATATATTTCAATTAAATGCTGATTTTAATAGTTCGCTAAAAAGAGTATATAAACAAGATCAAACATTGGCGGCTTCGCAAGATAAATATAAAATCGATACCGAGGCCGAAAACCAAAAGAACCTGAATAATCTAATTAAAGACGCACGGACAAAAGATTTAGCAATTGAATCGGCAGAAAATAAAAAACTAATTGCCGAAAAGAAAAAACAAAATTTATTAAACGGTGATTTGGCAACAACAGATTTGAATTTAATCGAAAAGAATTACTATCAGAAAAAAGCTGAAATAAATTATAAATACAATAAACTTGAATTTGATTTAACACAAAAAACTGAAAAATCAAAATTTGAGGTTATAAAACATTCTGACGAAGAAATTGCAGAACTTACTTTACAACAATGGCAGGCTAAATTAGCTTTCGATGAAGCGCATCCGGATCCATCACTAACGATAAAGAAACGTAAAGAAGTATTAGATGCCGATAAAACGGAAATATTAAAAGCCACCAACGATTTAAACCAATTGAAATTTGATGCATCACAACAATTTAATAAGGCAGTTTTTGAGGAAACAAAAAAGAATAAAATCCAGCAATTAAACGAAGAAATAATTGTTATCAATCAAGAAATTGACTATCAGCAAAAACAGTTAGGGAAAGAATCAGCGGAATATAAAAAATATTTAGAACTTAAAAATGCTTTAATTATCAAATATCAAAATGAAATGATTGATATTCAAAGAGAAGCAGAAATACAACTCGAAAAATCCAATGAAGAACGATTGGAAATGGATTTAGAAGTAACGGCCAAAACACAGGCACAGAAAGATGCTATTAAACGAAAAGGCCTTGAAAACGATATAAGAATGGCTCAAATTAATTATGATTACGAACTGACTAATAATGCAGCCACAACGGAAGAAAAACAAATAGCCGCTAATAATTTACAGATTGCAAAAGATAAATTATTGATTTGGGATAAAACTGAACAGGAAAAAGCTAACAAAGAATTAACGGATGCCGCAATACAGGCAACAGAATACATAGTATCTCAGGCGCAGGAAGCAACTAAAAAGAAAATGGCTTTACT
>QGNH01000294.1_pt1 | contig 14450 bp, 16 predicted proteins | sample 1735481 | NCBI WGS metagenome assembly QGNH01 (sample SAMN09239004, study PRJNA386568) | Viral metagenome, whole genome shotgun sequencing project. | reverse complement strand
ATACAGATATTTGATATGGAAAAAGACATACAAAACTACTTAAGAGTTAAATTGAAGGAGAAAGGATGCCTGGTCATCAAGATCATGGTGTCCTCAATTATTGGTACTCCAGACCTATTAATTATTGATCCAGTAAAAGGTGTTTATATGATCGAAGTCAAATCGGACACTGGTCAACTAAGCTCCGCTCAAATTCTCATGATCGACCGCTTGCGAGTTCATGGTATGCCTGTTTATGTGATTAAAGGCATGGCAGAAGCTAAAATGTGGATAACTTGTGGATAACTAATACTCCTTTCATACGTTTTACAGTAATGTATGGCCTATTTGGGTCGTTTTTGGCATTATCTGGAGATAAATCAAAATGTGCGCGGGAAAACCTCCAAAATTTACCAGTGTAAAACAGCTTGAAAAAAAGATGGATGAGTATTTTCTGGATTGTGATAAACGGGGAAAACGTTCGAATGTTGTCGGACTTAATTTGTTTTGTGGTTTTGGAAGCCGTTTCGGTTTATACCAGATGGCTCGAGATAAATCAGAATATCACAACGCGATATCGCGTGCGACAATGCGAATTGAGGCTGATCGAGTTTCCGATCTTGTCAGTCCAGGTAATGGAAATGTCAACGGGATGAAGTTTGATTTGACCAATAATTTTGGTTGGGTTGACGAAAGAAAACAGGACATCAATCTCGGCGGTCAAGCAAATAATCCTCTGGAGTTCAAAGTAACCTTTGTCAAGCCGGAGTAACATGATCAATATCGAGATGCCAGTCGCCTACAATTTTCTGTTCGAGAACGCGAACACTAAAGTGAGTTTTGGCGGACGGGCAGCTGGTCGCAGCTGGGCATTCGCTCGATACCTTCTTTTAAAATCTCTTGAAAAGAAACGTCTCATCCTCTGTTGCCGTGAAATCCAAGGTTCAATAAAAGAAAGTATCTACCGGCTCTTGGTCGAGCAGATTGAACTCCTGAAATTATCTTCCCAGTTTGTAATCACCGAGAAAACTATTACATCCAGTTGCGGTTCAGAATTTATCTTTCGTGGATTGTTTCGAAATATATCAAGCATCAAAAGTCTTGAAGGTGTTGATATTTGCGACGTCGAGGAAGCTGAGTCGGTATCTGAGGAGTCATGGCAGATTTTATTGCCCACGGTTAAACGTAAACCCGGATCCGAGATACTCATTAAATTTAACACACGTTATAGTGACGATCCCACATACCAGCGATTTGTCGTAAATCCCTCTCAGGATTCTATTGTTAGGTTTACTACATATAAGGATAATAGGTTTTTTTCAAAAGAATCGCGTCAGGAAATGGAAGCTGATTTTGCGTTCCGTCCGACAGAGGCTGCAAACATCTGGGACGGCAAACCGGTCGGTGTTGGACGTAAGTTATATCCTGAGTTTGTCGAGGCTATCCACGTCAAAGAATTTGACATGAAGGAAATAAGTAATAGGGCCCAGTGTTATATGTCAATGGACCCGGCGATGCATTATTATCCCGCGTGTTTGTGGATGGCTCGTTTCCCGGATGAAAATGGGGAGATTATTAAATATGTATACAACGAATACCCAACACGCAATGACCTGGGAGATTGGTTTCACAAACTGCGTACGGTCACAAAGTTTTCAGGTTCCCTGTCGGATCTCGCAAGGGAAATATACGTACGTGACGGCATTGAGTATGGACTCAAAATCAGTAAACGATCTATTGACACACGCTTCATTAAAGGGACAGGGTCCGGTTCATATTACAGCGGAGATACTGTTGGATTGGTGAGCGAGTTTGCTAAAAAAGAAAACGGCGGGTTGCATTTCGTGCCGCCTTGGGAAAAGTCCATTGATATGGCGCTTAACAGCATCACTACCGATTTACAATACAATAAATTGATACCGATCGCAACGTACAATCATCCTAAATTATATATCAGTCCCAAATGTTTGAATTTGATGGAATCGCTGAAAAACCATAGGTTGGAAGAAAAATCCGAGATGGAAGCTCCAAAGTACAAGGATTTTAGTGATGGCCTTAAAATACTCTACGCGGGTCTTGATGAGAAGTATGTTGACAAATCGGGTAAGACCCAAGTAAAACAAAACCCTTCACCGATGTATGCGGGTGTTGGTTTTAACCAAAACAATGGCGGCACGGGCTGGATGGGGATGTAACGATGTTACCATATAAAATTATACAGGGTTCATGCGGTCCTGATCTCGAGGCACGAGTGAGGGCAGAGATTGATAATGGATATAGCCCTGTTGGTGGGTTGACGATGCAATCTGGGTATTATTTACAGGCAATGATTTTAACTTACAGAACGCCACTGGCACCTATAACGGACCCAATCGCATCAACGGCCATTAAGCCACCTAGTTTACCGCCGGGGGCTATAACACAGCAGCGAACCGGTCAATATAATAAGAGGAGATAGCATGGCTAAAGTGCAAAACGATCAGGCGTGGTTTGAGGGTGTGCAGAAAAAGAATGCAAAAAAGTTATCCAGTACGCTGGTCTCTTTTAATGCTGGTACACTTAAAAACGCTTCCGGCAGGGTTGTACGAGATAAAACCACTGCTGTAGCCATTGGGCGCATGGGTGGGAAGAGGGGCAAGTAATGCCATTCAAAAGTAAAGCCCAACGCAAATTTATGTATTCACAAAAGCCTGAGCTGGCTAAAGAATTTGAGGCGGCTACGCCCAAAGGCAAGAAGCTGCCGGAGCATGTGAAGAAGAAAAAGAAATGAACCGAGCTCAACGTAGGTTAATTGCTCGAGGTGTTTACCCGAGCCAGGTTAAACCTGATAGCCAGGAAGAACTTATCATCGCGCAGGAATACGTCGAGGAGTGTATGGCTAGAGCGGCAGAGACTGGGGAGTCGATTAAACTGTCCGAACATGATTTTATAAACAGATTACATGAGGCTGTTACAAATGCCAATTAATGATAAACCTCCATCTCAGCAATTCGAAAACCTGACAGGCGATGAGAAGATTTTGGCCATTGCCGATCAGAGGTTACGGTTTTGTGTCCAATCATTAGACCGCATCCATCGTGAGGGGCTCGAGGACCTGATGTTTTACGACGGCCAGCAATGGCCTGAAGATATCCTTCGTCAACGTAATGACGATCGTCGCCCCTCCGAAACTGTCAACAAAATTCCCGCGTATGTCAATCAGGTCGTCAACGATATGCGGCAGAATCGGCCACAGGCTAAGATTCGCCCTATTGATAACGTGACAGATCCGGATACCGCCGAGGTGATTGATGGTTTAGTCCGTGGGATAATGAACAATGGTAATAGTAAAAACGCTATTGATACCGCGACATTTTACCAGGTCGTCAATGGATTTGGTTACATACGCATCCTTACCAAGTATGTGGATGATGAGTCGTTTGATCAGGAGCTTTATGTAGATCGTATCGAGAATCCGTTTTCAGTTTATGTACCTATTGATCTTATCAATCAACTGGACTTTAGTGATATGCCTTATTGTTTTATACGGACTCGGATGAGTAAAGACGATTTTGCGGAACAGTATCCGGACTCAGACATGAGCTCGTACGACACGGCAGGCGTAGGTGAGGACTATTGGATCGGCGGAGACTTTATTTACATTTGCGAATACTTCGAGCGTAAATGCGAGTATGAGACGCTTTATCTTATGAGTGATGGTACGACGACTACGGACAAAGAGCAAGTCAAAGCTTTGAAGGCCAGTGGCGTGACTGTTACGAAAACTCGTGAGGTAGAGGACGTAAAAATAATCTGGCGTAAAATTACTCGTAAAGAGGTTTTGGAAGAGAAGGAATTCCCTGGAGAATTTATCCCGGTCATCCCTCTCCTTGGTCAAGAGATTAACGTTAACGGTGAAAAGAAGTGGATCTCTTTGGTCCGCTTTGCTAAAGCCCCTCAACGCATGTATAACTATAATTTTAATGCATGGATCGAAGTGATGGCGTTAGCTCCGAGAGCCCCGTTTGTGGCGGCTGAGGGGCAGATCGAAGGGTATGAAGATTATTGGAAGAATGCTAACTCTAAAAATTATGCATATCTGCCGTACCACCCGATCACGGAGAGTGGTAGTTTATTACCGCCACCGCAACGTATGAATCCGCCTGAAGCGGGCTCAAGTTTATTTAAGGGAATTGAATTAGCGGCGGAGCAATTGAAGGAAGTCACTGGTATCTTTGATGCGTCATTAGGAGCTAATGGTCAAGAGACTTCAGGTAAAGCGATAATCGCTCGTCAACGTCAAGGAGACACGTCTAACTTCCACTTCAGCGATAATCAGGCTGCGTCTATCAGACATGTGGGTCGTATCTTAATAGGCATCATCCCGGACATTTATGATATGCCACGGGCGATCAGGATACTTGGTGAGGATATGACTGATAAAGTCGTTGAGATTAATAAAGTACACATGGATGCCGAAGACCCTAAAATGCTTTATGATACTTCAGTGGGTAAATATGATGTCATAGTTGACATAGGGCCAAACTATGAGACTAAGCGGATGGAGACGGCTGAGTCGTTGATGCATATCATGCAGTCAAATCCTCAAGCGGCTATGCCGATTATGGATCTCTTATATCGTCAACTTGACTTTACTTATGCTGGGGAAGCTGCTGATCGGATGAAGGCTTTAATCCAGAACCAATTCCCTGGTATCATCCAAGAGAAAACACAGCCTGGTGGTAAGCCGACAGAGCAGCAGGTGCAGGCGATGGTAGCAGATATGCAAAAGCTTATGCAAGCGCATCAGTTGACTATGCAGGAAAACATGCAGATGCAGCAACTGATACAAGGATTACAGTCTGCACTTAAGTCCAAGACGGATGAGTTGCAGGTTAAGGCGGATGGGCAAGTGCTCCGCACACAGGCAGAGGCGCATAAAGCGGATACCGCGTTACAGGGGACGATCGTACAGGCCCAAGCGGATTTACATAAACACGCGGTGGATACTGGATTACAATTACATATGCATAATAACCCCCAACCCGCACCAGTTACGGCTGAGCCGGGAGCAGGGGCTTATCAATATAATCCGCAATAAGCGGATTACACGACCGGGCGTAACCCCGAGGCATTGGACAAAGGACAAGCATTATGGATAACGAAACGACTTTGGTAGAAGACAAACCTGTTGACAAAGTAGAGACGGCAGTCACTGAGGTGGTTACGCCAGAGACTGAAGTTAAAACTGAAGCAACAGCACCTGAAGAAAAAGCCACAGACCAGGCTGAGGAGAAACCGAAGCGGGAGGCGCATGTAGTACGTCGTTTATATAAGTACATGGAGAGGGCGGCAAAGGCTGAACAGGAGTTGGCGGCGATAAAAGCCAAAACAGTTACAGCTCCAGTAGAGCCTCAACGTGTTAACTTTGCAAACGATAGTGATTACGTAAACGCTGTGGTCGATCATAAGATCGCCCAGAAGTTGCCCCAAGTGCAACAGGTACAAACACCGACGACATCGGTGGAGGAAGTCAAGAAGGCTTATGCTGACTATGACGAGGTGATGGAGGATGCTGAGGATGTGACCATCCCAGACAACGTTGTTCCGACTGTCACACAGTCACCGGTTTTTGAGCATTTGCGATATTACTTGACAAAACACCCTGATGAGGCGAAGGCGCTATACACGATGTCTCCCGCTCGGGCAGCGGCAGCGGTCGGTAAGATCGAAGCCAAGATCGAGGGGGAGCTTGATGGTACAAAGGCCAAGCCTGAGGTGAAAGTATCGAAGGCTCCAGCTCCTATAACACCGTTAAAAGTGCAAGGGGCGAGTGGTAAGGTTGATGAAAATAAATTGTCCGATCAGGAGTGGTTTCGTTTGGAGAGACAGCGGACAATGGAGAGAAACAAAAAACGATTTGTAACTAACAAAGGATAAACATTATGGCTGACACTCGTATTACCCCGTTGGAAATCACCAGGAAGTTCCTGGCGGTTTTCCATAGTAATTGTATTCTGGCCAAAAACCTGAATCACGATTACGAGAAGAATTTTGGTTCACAGATGGGTTTTGACGGTCAGAAAATAGGACCGACCCTGAATATCAGAGATCCTATTCAGGCCAACGTCCGTAGCACATGGGCGATGCAGCAACAGGACATCACGGAAACTTACCACACCTTGACAATTGATACAGTACGCGGTGTGGATTTAAAGTTTAGTGATGCTGATCTTGCGTTGAGCATCGATGATTTCGTTCCCAGATATATTGAGTCTCCTGCGAAGAAACTTGCAGCAGTCGTGGATCAGTACTGTGCTACGTATATGCTCAACCAAATCGCACACGCAGCGGCTGTTACAGCGTTTGCCGTGCCGGTTACAGTTGATGCATACCTTGGTGCAAGTGCGATGCTTAAAGATGCTCTCGTGCCGTGGGAGGATGGGATTTCGGTAGGTATATCTCCTACGATGGAACGTAAAATAGTCGGCGGACTTGCTGGTCAGTACAACCCTCAGATGGTTATCTCTGAGTTGTTTATGAAGGGCCAGATGAGTCAGGCTGCAGGTCTCGATTGGTATATGAGCCAGATCATCCCATCGATTACGGTTGGTACCACGCTTAACAGTGATACGCCTTTGGTTGGGACTTTCGTGGCAGCGTCTCCAGCCGCTCTTCCATACACTAGCTCAACAGCTGGTGGAACATGGGCTGCTGGACAGACGTTTACGATTGCGGATCTGTACGATGTTAATTTCGAAACGAAAACACCTTTGGCCAATCTTAAGCAGTTTGTTGTTACTACTGCTTACACCGATCTTGGCGGAGGTACCGGTACTTTGGCTATTAGCCCGAGCATCGTTTTTGACACGACAAGCCCAGTCCAGAACTGTTATGTCGCTGGTGGATCGATTAACAGCAAGGCGATGGTGCTGGGTTGTCTTGATGGTGTGACATCCGTACCTAACACTGCTGCGTCTACCGTTTATCAACAGGGTCTTGTATGGCATAAGGATGCATTTGCTTTTGCTTCAGTGCCCCTTATCCAGCCTAAGGGTTTGGACATGGCGAGCACGGTAACGGTTGACAATCTGTCATTCCGTTTCCTGAGGGGTTATGATATAGCCAATGCCAGGATGCTATCCCGTATGGATATCTTTTTTGGTATCGCGGCTATCAGACAGCAATGGGCGGCAAAGATTTGGACGATATAAGTGACGGCGGGCAGGTAGCCCGCCACTTTTTAACTTAGTTAACAAAGGATAATATCATGAGTGACGTCGAACAGGTTGGAACTAACACCCCCGATGGGACAGTGCTGGGATATCTTAGCACCGATAAAATTGCGTTTTATGGTGCAACACCATCGCTTAAAATTCTTGTGGGCGCAACAGCAACAACCGCTCCCACATCTACGAGCCCCTTTGGTTTTACAGCTGCACAGGCTCAGGCGATACTCAATGCAGTATTGGCTATAGAGACCCTGGGACTTATCGGTACGGTATAATTGATAGAAGGGCCGTAAGGCCCTTCTCAACTAAAAAAGGAATTTTATTATGACAGATATCGAACGTTTAGGCGGAGGCAATCCTGATGGGGAATTACTCGGGTATACTGCTGCGGCTAAGATTGGGTTTTTTGGACAGACACCTATTGTCAAGCCTTCTGGTAATATTGCTAATGCATTGGATGCGTTGGGCCTGATTACCAGTCCGGTCGACGTTGGTGGGGCCAGTGGTTATTCGGGAAAATCTGGATACTCGGGGATTAATGGTGTATCGGGATACTCAGGTATCGTTGGCTATAGTGGATATAGTGGCGCACCGATCGGCGGTGGGGTGATAGGTAACAGTGGTTACAGTGGAGCAGCAACCGGTACGGTTTCTGCCGTTATTGCCGGACAAACCTATAACTTATTGTATGTGTAAACGCCATGAAATTAGCTATCGCAACGCCATTTTACTCGATGACGGGTTATTCGCCATATATTACAGCGCTTACCCAGACTGCTCAAATACTGTGTAAAACAGGAGTGGATTGGGAGTACTGGGACTATAGTGGAGACGCCTACATAGATAGAGCACGTAATATGCTCGTCTATCGTTTCTTCACGTCTGATTGCACGGATCTGCTATTCATTGATTCCGATTTGTCATGGGACCCTATGGGTCTCGTGCATCTTTTAAAATCCCCATACGAGTTGACAGGTGGGGTATACCCGATAAAAAATAACTGGGAACATTTTACGGAGTCCATCATTTATGATGGTAACCATGCTCCTGTACAGGATTTAAGTACGGGACTGATCGAGAGTGTATGGCTCCCCGCAGGATTTATGCGGATTAGGCGTTCATGCGTCGATAGGATGTATGAGGCATATAAAGATAATTGGTTTTATTCTTCGGCGGGGGAGCATATCCCCAATTTATTTGAGTGTAGCGTAAATCACGAGCATTATCGAGTTGGGGAGGATGTTGAGTTTTGTAAGAAGTGGACGGATATTGGGGGTAAATGCTGGATCGAGCCTCGTATCACGTTTAATCATGCCGGGGTTAAATTGTACGAGGGGAACCTGCACGAGCATCTGTTACGATTAATTGAGGAGCAGCGGGTAATTAATGCGGTAAAACAAGGATAATTTATATGGGCGTATATGGTTCCAATTTTGATTATGGCGAAAGTGACCTTTACAAAGACGACGGTACGCCATTTATTTGTAATGATGGCTCCCCGATCGAACCCACGACGTGTCTCGATATCATCAAACGAGCTTTACGGCTCCTATGCGTGTTGGCAACCGGGGAAGATCCTGATGCACCTGAGTCTGGGGATTGCAAACAACAACTGAATTGGATGATACAGTCATGGACAAATGAGAAACTGCTTACCTGGTATGTAAAAAATGAATTGTTTGATTTGCAGGCAGGTAAGAGTTCATACACGATAGGTCCTGATCCTTCGCAGGATTTCAATACCTCCTTGCCTATAAAGATCTCTTCGGCGTTTGTCAGGGATACGACATCGGGGTATGCCAATGACTATAAACTTGAGATGATCCCTAATGATCGGTTCCAGGATATTTTCCAAAAGGGGATATTGTCGACATATCCAAGATGGCTTAACTATGTGAGATCGTATCCTTATGGTACGATTAACATTTGGCCGGTGCCGTCGAGAGCGGTACAGCTCAGTATATCTCAGTGGGTACAGTTTGAGCAGTTTATTAATCTTACGGACATCGTTTGTTTGCCTCCGGGGTATAAGACGGCGTTGGCATATGGGTTGGCGATAGAGATGGCACCAGAGTATGGGGTTGATCTTAATCCGGTTATTAATGTGAGGGCTCGCGAAAGTAAAGCTATCTTAAAGACTGTTAATTTTGAGGCTGTGCTGATGGCGACGGACAGCAGTCTACTCCCACGCAGGGCGTTTAATTTACTTTCGGGACTATACTCCACATAACAGGTAGAATTTATGTTAGTCTTTAGAGCATCGAAAATTAGACCCGTATTTTGCTTTTCTGTGGATCCAAGCAAGTCTCAAGGGGGAACTTATTAATATCGACTTCGTGGGATCGAGTTACAAGAGTCGCTCCATAGCAGTTAACGGGCAGGAATGCGTTAACTTCTATCTGGAGTATGTGGGTATCGTTGCTCAAATCCCTGATATGGTATATGGTGCTCGGCAAAAAGCAAAATCACCCATGGCGTTATACCCCACTCCGGGGTTACTGGCGTTTAATATGGCTGAAGGGTTGCCCGGGATCGTCCGTTGTCTCTATACGACATCGACGGGCAGGATGTTTAGCGTTACCGGAGATAAACTTGTTGAGTACTCGATCTATGGACAAAAAACGATCCGTGGGCAGCTTAAAACCCGTGAGGGTATCGTGTCCATGGCTGATTGTGGTAATGGACCAGGCCGGGGTTATGGATTATGCATCGTAGATGGGCAATTTGGCTACAACTATAATCTAACTAACAACCTTTTTGCACAAATCACGGATACAAGTTTTCCCAGAGCGTCTGTAGTTATTTTCATGAGCGGTTTTTTTATTGTAAACCAACTCAACTCTCAAAATTTTTGGTTCAGCCAGCTTTATGATTGTATGGATTGGAGCGATCTGCAAGAAAATTATGTCATAAGCGCTTCCATCCCATTACAGACTGGGTTATTGACGGTTATATTGACCGATGCTACAGGACAACCCGTGCTCAATTCTGATACTATTACGGCTGGGATGTATTGTACGATATCATCCAACAACGCTTTTTTATCCGGTACGACTCAGGTGTATGACCCAACCACGGGGCAATTGCAAATATCCATAACACAATTTGGAGGGGCGGGTACATCAACTGTTTGGACGGTGAGCCTCTATGAAGGGTCTACAAGATTTTATGCAGCGGAAGGTACGCCTGATAACCTTAAAACTCTTGCCACGATTCGTAATGAGCTTTGGCTTATTGGAGATATTTCTACGGAGATATGGTATGTCCCGGTTGGAGGAGATCCCAATAATCCATTTACAAGGAGTAGAGGAGCGTTCATTAATAACGGTACCGTAGCTTCCAACTCAGTCGTGACAAACGGTAATAATCTATTCTGGCTTGGGTCATCGGCGGCAGGACATGGGCAGGTGTGGATGACTAATAACTATCAACCGATAAAAATTTCCACTAATAGTATCGATCATGAGATCGAGTCGCTGCCTAACATCCAGGATGCACAGGCGTTTTGTTATACGCAGGAAGGACACGAGTTTTATGTACTCAGCTTTACTGAAGGTAACAAGACTTTTGTCTTCGATATTTCCACGAATGAGTGGCATGAGCGGGCGTACTGGAATGCGGCAAAGGGGGAATATACTCGTTACCTACCCAATAATCATTGCCTGTTTAATGGCGTTAATTATGTGGGGGATTATCGCAATAATAATAGATATAGCCTGGATCTTAATACATTTACCGACAACGGCGATATTGTTCGCCGGGTAAGGACCGGTCCGCATATCCACCAAGATCGGCAACGGCTTTACTTTAGAGAATTTGAAATTGACATTGAGCGTGGTGTGGGATTAGACGGTAACGATCCCAATAAAGATAACCCGATGGCGTTTTTAACGTGGAGTGATGATGGTGGGTTTACGTGGTCAAATGAGTATTGGAATAAATTAGGAGCTCGTGGTGAGTATAAAAATAGATTACACTGGCATAGACTTGGCTATAGCAGGGACCGGGTTTTTCGTTTGGTCGTAACCGATCCGATTAAATGTGTTTTGATTGCTGCAAGAGCGGATATACAATTGGAAAGGGCGTAATATATGGATGGATTAACCGGTTGGGGTATAGCTTTAGAGGCGATAGGTAATTTAGGTGAGGGTATTGCGGGAGTCGTAGGTAGCAATCAAATAGCCGGGATACAAAATCGAGCTATTGATTCCGCAACTGCTACTTCAAATAAATACTATACTGAGGCCAAGGGTTACCAACAGCCATATGCGGATATTGGGATGCGGAACACTCAAAAAATGGATGAGATGGTTAATGCTGGAGACTTTAAAGATCAAAGTAAATTCCAGTTTTCGCAGAATGATCCTGGGTATCAGTATCAACTTACTCAGGGTAATCAAGCAGTGCAGCAGAATGCAGCGAGTATGGGGCAGATGTTTTCTGGAGCGACAATGCGGGCTTTGGCTAAATATGGTAATAACATGGCTAATCAGACATATCAGCAGGCATATGGCCGATATCAGGATCAGCGTAATTTTAATCAAGACAATTTAAACAATCAATATTTGCAAATGAACGGCTTAAGTAATATGGGCATTAATGCCAATAACAACTTAACTGGTATGACAACTGCACAGGGCCACACCATGGCCGGACTTGACATATCAAGAGGAAATGTTAACGCGCAGCGGGTTGCAAGTAATGTTGGTAATACTCAGGGCGTGTTTAAATCGATTGCGGATGTGGGTGGTGGATTGGCGGGTAGTAGTAGCGGATCTGCTGCTACGGGTGGTGCTCAGGGCCAGTATAATACAGGAATGGGTGGCACCAATATGAGTAATATAGGCGGTGGGGGTGGTCAACAAGGTCAATTTGGTGTTGACAGTATGGGTAGTTACGGTTCGAACATGGGATAACAAAGGATAAATTTATGGCAGATTTAGCAAGTCTTGTAGATTATAAAATAGGCCAACAAACAGTAATGCCGACTCCTGATGTCATGGGGGCTGTGGTTAAGGGGGCTCAAGTTGCACAGCTCCAGCAGCAGACTCAAGCGGGATATCAGCAGCAAAACATTGAGCAACAAAATATGCAACGGCAGCAGCAGCTTAGGGGGGTATATCAATCGTCGGTGGACCCTACTACTGGTCAAGTGGACCCGGATAAGTTGACGTATAATTTATATGCTGGGGGATTTGGTCCGGAGGCGATGTCAGTTAATAAAGATTTTTTAGATCGTAAGCTTAATGCCGCTCAAGTACAAACCGCTCAATTATCAAATTTAAATACAAAAAGCATGATGGTAGCTAATGCGATCTATGGTCTTAAGCTACATACGGGTGATTTATTTGATAATCCTGATAAGTATGTACCTGGGACTACTACTAACGTTCCGGTGCCTGCTACATCTAATGCACCCCTTACAGATGCTCAGCGGATGCAAGTAGCACAGCAAGCTATAAATAGATACCCCAATTCGGATATCACAAATATTAATAGTGGTATTTTTACTAAACCTATGACTGCTGCATCTATTGCAAATCCGGGGGCAAACACAGCTCCTTACACAGTTACATCTCCGACCACGTCTACGGGGGTAACTCCACCACAGATGGGTGCATACCAAGCCGCGTATCAAAGATTGGCTGATTTAGGTTTTGCTGATAAGATTCAAACACCTGAGCAGTTCCAAAACGATCCCGCAACTGCAGTTAATCAGCTTAACAGTTTATACGACGAGTCGGGACAATATTTTAAAGCTGCTCAGGCTCAAGCGGATTTGGCCCTTAAAAATATTGATACTCAATTTAAACTTTCGGGGATTAAAAAAGAGCAGTCACAAACAGATTTAAATAATGCTAAGGCGGGTGCTGTTACATCAAAATCTACTGGGGGAGTATCTGCTACTCCTGATGCTAGCGGACTAGTCAGTGTAGATCGTTTGCCGAAAGATAGTGGAGTAAAAAAGTTAGTGGATAATTGGATTACACAAAGACAAAGTGGGTCTAGTCGTAACATACTTACTAATCAAGTTGCTGCGATTAATACTGCAAAAGAAGGGCTATCGTTGTTAGATCAAAATCCTACTGGTTTACAAGTGCAAAAGGTCATGCAGGATCTTGGAGGACTTAAAACCGATCCTTGGATAGGATCTACAGCCGCTAATGTGTTAGCTCAAGTGACTGGTCTCGAAAAAGGGACTTTGAGTCAGGATAAGATATCGGATTTACGGGGCTTGTTTAATTCAGCGATAATTAAAGCTCAGAATGGTATAAAGCAAACTCTCACCATACCTGCAGGGTATGCGAAATACAAAGAAGTGCAGGATATCGTACATACGTATGATGGGGCTTTACAGCCAGGTGCAAGTGGCGGAATGGTTAAAGTGAATTCGAAAGCTCAGCGTGACGCATTACCTGCGGGAACTAAATATATTGGTTCCGATGGTAAAACTTATACAAAGGGTATCTAATAATGGCAACAAATGATTGGGGGGATGAAGTTATAGCAGCTCCTACGGGTAATACTGCTAATGTTAATGAATGGGGAGACAAAGTTTCTACAGTCGCGCCGCCGTCTCCTCCTATCCAATATGAACATAATCCTATGGTTGCGGGAGCTCAGGCTCAGCAACAATTTATTGCCAATACATCTCAGACTGGTCAGGATGTGTATGATGCAGCAAAAGGTGGCAATATACCGTTGGCGGCTCTTAGATTGGGTGGAGGTTTGGTTGGAATGGTTGGTAATGCTGCAAATATACCATTACAAATGGGTACAGCGGTATTACACAATATTCCGGGAGTAGATCAAGCTAGCAATTGGCTATCCCAAAAGGCTGTACAACCTACAATGCAAGCTATCGGGAATCTACCTGTTGGTCCAACTACTTTGCAAGGACCTCCGGAAGGACCTCTTGTACCTCAAGGAACTTCCCTATCTCAACTTTATCAGAATATGTCCCCCGAAAATCAGCGGGATATTGGATATGCCCTCAATGTTGGATCGCTTGGATTACCTTTGGCCGGTCGCGGAGTGGCGGAGGCTGTTGGAGGAGTTGGTAAGGCTATCGAAAGTAGCGCGGTTAAAGCTCAATTACAAGATGTTGCAGATATGGCAACAAAAATCCCCCAAAAGTTTTTGAAGAAATTTAATGGTGCTGATGATATAGAAAAAAGACAACAGTTTACTGCTACAGTACAAAATAATGGGCTGCAAGATCTTATCCCTAATCCAAAACAATTGGCAGATGTGGCGGCT
>QGNH01000055.1_pt1 | contig 14452 bp, 18 predicted proteins | sample 1735481 | NCBI WGS metagenome assembly QGNH01 (sample SAMN09239004, study PRJNA386568) | Viral metagenome, whole genome shotgun sequencing project. | reverse complement strand
TCCTCTCAAGTCATCATGGGCGAGGGAGAAAAGACGGTATCGGCGATTGAGGCGCTGTTCCACGGCCAGGTCGCTGTAGGCTGGCCGGGCGGCACCAATGGTGTCGCTCATGTCGATTTTTCCCCGCTTGCTGGCCGTCGGGTGGTGATCGTCCCAGACGCTGACGACCCAGGCCGGGCAGCGGCGGCGGTGATCAAAAAAATACTCGAAGGGATTGGCTGCCAGGTCAAAATTGCCGACCCTGAGGCTGATCGTCCCAAGGGTTGGGATTTGGCCGACGCTCTCGCGGATGGCTGGACTCAAGAGCAGGCAAAAGAATGGATTCGCGCCAGAGTCCCCCAGCCTCCACCGGAGCCAGTTAAAGCGGCTCCTGATCCCAAAGATGACAGGGCTTGGCTGCTGAGAGAGTTTAGCGAAATCGGGCTGTCTGAGTCCTTCACGGCATCTTTTGGGGAAAATTGGCGGTATGTCCCAGAGTGGGGAAAATGGTATGAGTGGATGGGTGACCGCTGGCGATTTGACGAGCTATCTGCTATCCAGCAGTCCGCGATTTATCACCTCAAGTCCATCGAGTCTGACAATCGATCATCGATGCTCACGCCCATCCAAAAAAGGGGTATTTGCAGCGCAAAGACCGTCAAAGCCGTGCAAACTTTGTCATCTTCGGCACCTAACATCGCCACGCCTCATGCTTTGATGGATGCCAATCCGTGGCTTTTGGGCGTGCCAGGCGGTGCGATTGATCTGCGCACCGGGCACCTGATACCCGCCGACAAAAAACACCTGATCAGCAAGCAGTGCACGGTCTGCCCGGTGCGCTCTGAGCCGACCAGGTGGCTGGCTTTTTTGAATCAAGTCATGCTTGGCCGACAAGATCAGATCGATTTTTTGCAGCGCTTTGCCGGGTATGCCCTTGTCGGCAAGCTATTCGAGCCCGGCCTTGCCTTTTTGCACGGCGGTGGTGGGAATGGCAAGGGGGTGGTGCTCAATACGCTGATTGGCATCCTTGGCGATTACGCGGTCAGCGCTGATTTTTCGACGTTTGCAGAGCAGGAATATGGCGAGCGGCACTCGACCGATGTGGCGCGTCTGGCCGGGGCCAGGCTGGTGGTGAGCGAGGAGGGCAAGCAGGACCAAAAGCTCAATGAATCGCTCATCAAGAAGCTGACGGGCGGCGGGAAGATGACGGCCAGATTCATGATGAAGGACAATTTCGAGTTTGAGTTCGCCGCAAAAATTATCGTGGCATCGAACCATAAGCCTTCTCTCTCATCAGTCGGAGAGGATATGAAGCGCCGGATCAACATGATACCGTTTGACTTCACGGTTCCCGAAGAAGAGCGCGATCAGTATTTGGGGGAAAAGCTCAAAGAAGAGTACCCAAAAATCTTGCATTGGATCATCCAGGGCTGCATGAAGTGGCAAGATCTTGATGGCCTGCATGCGCCCGATAGCATCAAAGCCCTGTCCCGTGGCTACATCAAAGCACAGGACCCAATTTCAGAATTTATCGATGATACTTTTGAAATCGGCTCGGGAATGGAGACCCCGGCGCTAGTTTACCGCGAGTATCAGAAATGGTGTGAGAAAAATGGCGAGCGGGGAATGTCGAGACGAAAGCTTCTGGAGAAGATGGAAGGTCATTCAGGCATCAATTTCAAGATGACTTCGATGGGGAAGATGGTAGACGGTCTGAATCTACGGCTACAATGACGTTTTTCGCCTTGGTAGGTTTTAAACCGGTATCGCAAGATCACCGGGTTTTTTTCGTCATACGTTCAAAAGCGCCTTGATTCTGCTTAAAGTTTCGGTGATGACGGCCCCGGCTGATGCCTCAAGTTTTGCGGCATCAGCGCCGATCTCATCGATCAGGCGGAAGTGATTGATTTGACGAAAAACGCCAGGGCCATGAAGCCAGCGACACCCAGCACAATCCAGATTCCTGACCAATCCGTGCGGCGTGCGCGCTCGATGCTGGCGGCGTAATCCGTCCCGCTGAGTCTCATCGTCCTCGGGTGCCTTAGGGTTGTTGGGTGTCCGTAGCTCATGTCAGACTCCCGACCCGTCGGATTCTTTCGTCTTCACCTCGCAATTGTTCGCCTCGTCTTGCAGGTGCCCGGCCAGCTCTCGCGCCTCATTCGGCTTCATATTGATCTGAAAACGGACGCTTCCGCCTTCGCAAATCATCATCACGCTGTGTCCGCCATCTGTTTGATCAAGCGTGCTTATCTGCAAAAAACGCCCGTGCGATTCTGTGTTTCCTATGGTTTTCATTACTCATTCCTTTGCTTTATGGCTTCAATAGCCGATGTTTTTATGAGCGACTGGACGCAATCCGTGAAGATGCTCGTCACGTCTGTTCCGTCGCTTGTTGCTGCAATTTCCGACAAGTACTCTCTCCCGTCATCAAATTCAATCGTTACAGATAGATAGAGCCCGTCGTATTTGATATCCACTGTTTCTTGCTGGACTTTCATTTAATTTTCCATTTTTTCAGCTTGTGTCATGATTTTTGTTAGATGTCGTCGCTATCGTCGTAAGCTGGTTTGACGTGATTCGGCTTCAGGCTTTCGAGCGTAAACGCAGGCGGCACAGACGGTCTCTCGGCCATCATGGCTTGATCAAACTTGATCTTCCTTTGCGGCGTATTTTTAAGCCCGATGCCTAAATAGTGCATCATTTGAGAAAATTTCCCCATGTATTCGAGCTGTGTCAGCCTTTTTTGGCACGTGAGGCCAGGTACATCTCTCAGGTATCCTCCGAAAACGACTTTGGATGCAATGTCTCGGTGTGACGATGCGCACCAAGCCAGATAGTCGGTGTACATGTCATGGACCATCGAAACCGCGTATTGATCAGCAGTGCATCGCTCCATGGCCCATTCCGCGATGACTTTTCCATGCTCTCCCGACCTGATGGCAGGCACCCCGACCCACTCATCCAAAAGGGCCAGCCCAAGCCAATACCGAACCCCGTCTACCATTGCACGAGGCACACGATGCTCAGACAGAGCCAGTAAAAACAGCCTCTGGCGCATAGGCTCATCGCCTTTAGTCCCCGCGAATTTGCAATAAGACGCATACAGACGTGCTCCAGTCTCACGTGCCCCTTCTTGTATCTTGCAGGCCACATCAACCCATGCATCTATAGATGCCGTCGCATTCCCGATTCGGCCTTCTTTTCGCATCGCATTAAAAATATCCCAGTTTGTTCCCATCACATATCCTTTGTAAAAATGATTGTCAATGATATCACGCTTTTTCCACTGTCTTAAAGACTTTTGATGCGCAGTGATTCAAAGCGATTTTTCCATTTTCACCGTTGTTTTTATGCCTAAACAATCACTGTTACTCTGCAAATATCACATTAAATTCTACTCTCACTAGTATAGCGGAGGGGCTGTATAGGGGACTTGTATATCCTCTTTAGTCATGAGTACATGTCATCATCACTAGGGAAACCTTATGCTGTAGCAGTGATACGAGCGATTGTAGTGATAATCACAAAGTCATTACGATATTCAACGATGATTTAATTGGGGACAGATCAAATCTTGACCGTTTGGTCAGGTTTGACAACATACATTTGCACAAATGCATCGTGTTTTCTATCGTTAAACCAAGACCAATAGTTTTTACCTATTGGATACATTTGTTCAAATGTATTGACAATGCGGCCTTCAAGCCAATCAGGTATGGGGCTTGCTTAAATGTCTGTAGTAGAAACGACGGGCGTTATGTTAAGTACGTAATGGGGTTTTCGAGGCCCGCCAGCGAGTCAAAAACAGGCGGTAACAGGCGGTTTCAGGGTGATGGGTGGTCGGGGTGCCGATGGGTGGTCGACTGGGCGGGTGGCGCGGCGATGGGCTGGGTGATGGGCGGCGAGCGTGGTTGTGGAGGTGCACCTCACATAGCCGGAAAAAATCAGATTCGTGTTTTCCAATATCTTTTATGGGGTAGAATTAACCCATGAAAACATGCACAAAGTGTCACCAGGTTAAGAAGCTTGAGGATTTCAGGGTTCAGACTGCGAATGAAGATGGTCGGGCTTATGCGTGCAAGGAATGCATGAAGAAAGCCAAAGTGGTTGAACGTCCTGCGGACTGGAAGAAGAAAACGGCAGACATTTCTGCGTACAACAAAGCATGGCGAGCTGAGAATCGTGAAAAGGTAAAGTCGTATGAAAAAAAACACAAACGTACTCCAGAAAAAGAAAGGGGAAAATACGTTAGGTTGATGATGCGTTTGCACGGTCAAGACTGGAAACCAAGGGTTCTGTTGACTGAGGAAGAGAAGCTGATCAGGAAGAAGGAAAAGTCTCGAAAAAAACATATTTCCAGAATGGCTAGACCAGAATCAAGGCGAAAAGAGAAGGCGAGAAAGTCACTTAAAATGGCGTTATCTAGAGGAAAATTGGAAAAGCTACCGTGCTTTGTCTGCGGAAGTTCTGACGTTGAAGGCCATCACCCGGACTATGATCGACCTTTGGATGTGGTTTGGCTGTGCCAAGAACATCACAGGCAGGTTCATGCCATCATGAGAGAATGACCCAATGACATTCAACAGCAAAGGCTTCGAGGCATTCTGTAGTGCCTTACGGGTAGATACCAAGGATTACGGCCTGATCAATCTTGCGCCTGAGAAGTGGCTTGGGACTCAGCGGTACTTTATTGACGAGATTGAGGGCGGGATGAATGAAGGAGTTCATGAGTTCGTTATTTTGAAAGGTCGGCAGGTTGCGATCACGACGATCTGCCTAGCACTAGATCTGTACTGGTTGTTCAAACATTCCGGGGTAAGCGGGTCACTGGTGACGCACGACGAAGAGACGCGGGACATGTTTCGCACGATGCTGACGCTGTACATGGAGGGTTTGCCGAAGTCGTACCGAGTGCCGGTGGACACGCACAACCGGACGCAGTTGTCATGCCGGAACCGAAGCAAGTTCAGCTATCAGGTGGCGGGTACCAGGAAGAACTCGTCATTAGGCAAGGGCAAAGCGCTCATGTTCCTGCATGCAACCGAGGTGAGCGCCTACGGGGACGAAGAAGGGATTGCATCATTGAAGGCATCTTTGTCGGAGCACAACCCGAACCGTCTCTACATCTACGAATCGACGGCCCAGGGCTTCAACCACTACGAAGAGATGTGGGAGGAGGCAAAAAGGTCGGTGTCATCACGGGCGATTTTCATAGGGTGGTGGCTGCGAGAAGACTACCGTAAGGAACCCGGATCGCCGGAATATGAGGCGTACTGGGACGGGAAAATATTGCCTGAAGAGCGTAAGTGGATCCGTGACATCAAGCGGCTTTACGATTTTGAGATCGTGCCGGAACAGATCGCATGGTGGCGATGGTGCCTGAATGAGAAGATGCAGGACTCGGATTTGATGTATCAGAACTACCCGCCAACAGAGGACTACGCATTCATCCAGTCGGGCAGCAACTACTTCAACTCGACGTTTCTGACGGATGCGATGCGAGAAGTCAAGAAGGGCAAGGCTACACATTACAAGTTCGCGCTGGGTGAGAAGTTTGAGGACATGGATTTGCTTGAGGTCGGCGCCAAGAATGGTCAGTTGACGATATGGGAATACCCAGTGGCCGGGGCCTATTACGCGCTGGGCGCTGACCCGGCCTATGGGTCAAGCGACTGGGCAGACCGTTTCTGTTGCAGCGTGTGGCGGTGCTACGGGGATGGGATTGAGCAGGTGGCAGAGTACTGCACATCAGACTGCACGCCGCACCAGTTCGCATGGATCATCCTGTACCTGGCCGGGGCCTACGGACTGAGCGGCAAAGCCATGCTGAACCTGGAACTGAACGGGCCTGGCATGACTGTTTTGCAGGAGATCAACGGGCTGAAACAGCGGGCGTTCATGACTTCGACCAATGACACATCCCGGAAAATCATGGCTGTTGTTGCTAACTTGCAGAACTACTTATATAAGAGACTGGATACTTTCGGGCGTCCTAATGCGTACCACTGGCAGACCACGGCAGGCACCAAGGAGCGCATGCTTGGCATCTACAAAGGTGAGTTCGAGCGTGGCACCAGCACTGTGCGTTCTGTTGAACTTTTGAACGAGATGCAGAAGGTGGTTCGTGACGACGGCATGATCGGTGCTCCAGGCCGGGGCAAGGATGATCGGGTCATCGCCGCCGGGCTGGCGCACGTGGCATGGGCTGACTTCTTGCGCATGCAGGCCATTCAGATGGGCATCACCAAGCCGCTGACAGCCGAAGGCGCGGCCCAGGTGGCGATGGGTAGCACGGTGAAGGGCTACCTGAAGCGCATTGGCATTCCGGTATGAGCGACCCGACAAATCTGCCCATACTGCGCGTTCGGATGATGAAGTACGTGTACAAGAGTCAATCCACAACTGGATACCGTCAGAAAAATGCCTTCAAGCATGCATCAGGCCCAGGTATCGACGAATGGACACCGAAGAAAATATGGAACTTGGCCAAGCTGCCATGGCAGGATTTGCTCCCCTTCCTTGAGGGTCGGTATGAGGCCATGTTCATAGATCGCAATAAAATCGACCGACTTCGCCGCTTGATGGATCGCATTGAAAGTGGCATGATCTCGCTGGTAAATGGCGAGGTGGTTGAGACGATAGAAGCCACACGGAAGCCGGACGCCATCCACAAAGTGGCATTCTTGCTCAGTGGTCGGCCAATTCTTCGGCTGTCCACTTCCCCGGCGTTACCCGCAAAGACATTAAGAAATCCATTTAAAAAGGGCTGATATGAAAGTTATAGCGCACACGCCAAGGGGCACGTTCCACAGCATTGACGAACCCATACCGCCGTTTGATCGTGCCGCCGTGCGGGCACACATGGAAAAGGCCGTTGCTGTTGGCGGGAAGATGTCCCTCAACACGGCCGACGGATTCATCATCCTGCCCGGCCCACTTGTCTCCCAGTCGATCATTGTGGTTGAGAACTTCACCACGCCTGGCGAACCGGTAAAGCCTGACGAACTCATGGGAGATGAGTGATGGCAGTCATCAAGGAATTCGAGTGCATGGCCCATGGCTACTTTGAAGGCACTGAACCGGTATGCCCAGAAGGTTGCAGCGGTGAAGCTATGGTCAGGCGCGTGTTCCTGACGGCACCATCCATTCAGAGCACCGGCTACAACAACATCAACGACACGTTCGAGTCGCTGGCCGAAGAGCACGGACTGTCCAACATGAGCAACCGAGGCGGTGACGGCATGCGCAAAGCTGACTACGCCACGCACAAGCGCCTGAACCAGGTCACTGAGATGATTTCCCCCAAGGGCACCGACGTGAATCAGTATTTTGGCGATATCCGTTCACGCGCCGGGTTGAGTGTGAGCAGCACCGCCCGCCCGGTGGACGAGGTGGTCAACCCCCTGGCCGACACCCGAGGCATGAACGGGGCCATCTACCGAGACCAAATGACCGGGGCCATCGCTGTTGGTGATGGCATCAACCTTTTGAAACCCAAGGTCCGGCTTGAGGCCCCCGGCTTCAATGGATCTGATTCAGGTTTGCCAGCGGGCGAAAAATGAAAATCCCAAGCGAAGACCAAGAGCGCGAGCAGTTTTACCAACAGGTCACTGATGACTGTTTCGCATCAGTGCAGCGCCGGAAAACGGATTACGACCTGATGAAGTCCTACTTCATGCATGGAGGACCGCCTGAAGAGCCAGCGACCCCCTACAACAAGATTTATCCGCACATCGATACCTTGACGGCCTTCTTGTTCAGCGCCGATTCCACGCGGTTTGGGTGCCATTTGCCCGTGTCTGTGCACGATGACGAGTGGGCGAAGGTTCCCCAGGCAAACAAGGCCATCAATGAGGAGTGGATTGACTCGAATGGCGATATGGTGTTCGGTCAGGCGCTCACGTGGGCGATGGTCAAGAACACGACCATCATCAAGGTCATCGTGCGCGACGGCAAGCCGTGCCCGTACATCATCGAGCCGGAATGCTTTGGCGTCTACCGGGAGGACTTGAACTACCTTGACCGGCAGGAGGCCATGGCGCACCGGTACTACATCACCCGGTCACAGCTCGATGCCGATCTTGAGTCACACCCGAACCGCGAGAAGATCATTGCCAGCCTGGGCACCAAGCCCATGCGTGCCGCCGACTCCATGCCGGACTCTCTGCGCCGCATCATCGTCACCAACTCGTCAGGCACGCCGCCCATCTCGCCTGGCGGGACCATCCGTGGCAACGGCATGTACAACAACGATTCACGCATTGACTACACCGCCCAGGTGAGCGCGGACGTGGTGGAGATGGTTGAACTCTGGGTATGGGATGATGCCATTGCAGATTACCGGGTTGTCACCCGCGCCGACGGGAATATCACGATCTACGACCGACAGAATCTATTTTTGCCAGCCATGATGAACGCTGACGAATCTGAAATCGACCAGCGCGGCGAGCATCCATTTGTCCAGATTTGCCCGAACCCCATGAACGGCTACTTTTGGGGGACAAGCGAAGTTTCTCGCCTCGTCGGGTTGCAGCAATTCAGAAACGAACGCATCGGGCAGATTCGAGATTTGTTGGCAAAGCAGGTTAATCCGCCCGTGGTTCTGTTCGGTATGTTTGGGGCGGTTGATGAACTCGACTTTGCACTGAACAAGGCGGGCGGCGTGCTACCTTCTCAAGACCCCATGGCGAAGGTTGAACGGCACAAACCAGATATTCCTACCGACATCTGGCAAGAAATCCACATGATTGATGAGATGTTTTCGGAGGCGTCCGGCCTACAAAACATTCTCATGGGAAAGGGAGAATCTGGGGTTAGAAGTGGCCGTCAAACGAGTGAACTGGCTCGAATGGGCAGCTCTCGCATCAAGAAACGGGCGCTTATCGTTGAAGACAGCTTGAGTTCATTGGCGACCAAGTACTTCAAAGTCCTTCGCAAGTACGGTAAAGACCGTTTGAAGATGGACGACAAGGCAAAAACAACGTTCATCCTGGCGCAGATGCCAAACGATACCCACGTCATGGTTGACGCCCATTCAAACAGCCCTCTTTTCTCTGAAGATCAGAAAAACCTTGCGGCCCAACTGTTTGAGGCGCATGCGATTGACCGTTCTACCCTGATCAAGATGGTTTCACCCCCGATGATGGAGGTAATGCTGCGTGATCTGAAGAAAATAGAGGCCAACGAAGCGGCCCAAGCAAAAGCAAAAGCCCAGGCCGAACAAGCTGGGGCAAAAAAGAATTGATTCTCATTGAAAATATCAGTTAATTCGGGCATACTTATGTTACGGCTCTGGCTGCATTGCCGTAAAAATGTGGCCCTAACCTGAAGGAGATGAATATGGCTCGCAAGGCACGTAAAGGCCGTAAGTCCCGCCGTTAATATCTGATGGGAAACCATCGGGGTTAACTCCGGCTTGCGCCGTGGGGTGGCGTCAGACACCCCACCTACAACCCACCATATCATCCAAAATCAGAAACAAACATGAATCCAATTGCAACCGCCGGTGAACAAGTAGGAAGCGCGAGAACCAACCTTTTCCCGCAAGACGCGCCCGTGTGCGGCGTCCGTCGGTTGATTGGCGTGGTTCTTGGTGCCAACCTGAATCAGACGAACACCGACATCGCTATTCCGCTGATTTTGATCCCTGGCGCAAATTTCATCGTATCTGGCGTCACGATCAACAACGCCAGCGTCAGCCTGACGACTGCGACGTTCGGCGTGTTCTCGGCTACTGCCGCTGGCGGTGTGACCATCGTCACTGCTGGCGCTGTTCTGTCCGGCCTGACAGTCGCAACCAGCAACCTGAATGCATCCTTGGCGGCAACGGCAATCACCACCGTCCTGAATCAAACCACGCAGTCTAACCAGTTGTACTTCCGCGTTGGCACTGCCCAGGGCGCAGCGGCCACGGCAGACATTTACGTCTGGGCTGACGTTCTGACATGAACCCAGAACTGATGAAACTCGTTGGCGGTGGCGGCATGGGCGGGCCACAGCCCCCAGCAGCCCCCCCAGGTGGCGGCGGTGGCCCAACTGGCGCACCGATGACCACGCCTCAAGTCCCTGAAGGCGAGAAGCAAAACGCCATGGTCACCGTCTCGATGGCAATGGACTTGCTTTCTCACTGCTTGCCCGGTCTGGGTGCCAAGTCTCCAGAAGGCCAAGCGGTGATCGAAGTTTTGGGTAAACTCGGCAAACAATTCGGAACGGCCCGCACCAAGTCACAAGACCTGATCCCAGCTGAACTCATGCAACTGATGAGCGCATTGCCTCAAGCTGGCGGGATGAGTCCCGAAGCTAAGGCCATGGGCCAACAACCACAAATGCCGGGCGGTATGCCGGGCGGTATGCCTCACTAAAGGAGTTTCAATGTCCTCTACATCAAACAAAAACACTTTTGCCCCTCGCTCTTACCCCGTTCGGCATCCGCTTGAAACAGGTCGGCGTCACGGCCAAGTGATCAACCCCCCCCGCCTGCCTGAGATTGGCGGAATGACCAAGAGCAACGCCGACAAGCGTGAATCCGAACTGAGCATTAAAAAGCCCGGTGGCACGAAGTAATTTTTAACCCTGATCCGTCAGCAGGAAACCCATGAATATCCCAATCCCCGGCAGCATTGTCCAATATCACCCCATCCCTGATGATGGATTGGCGCAAGTCAACTCCCAGCCGTTGGCGGCAATTGTCACATACGTTTTTGAGCAAAAAGTTCACCTGTGCGTGTTTGACTTGTGGGGGATGACCACAAGCCGCTTGTGCGTCGATATGGTTCAAGCTGGTGAAACACCTCCTGAAGGTAAGGCATACGCTGCCTGGCCTGATACTTCTCCATCCACAGTGGCCCAGGCCACAGCGCCAGCCCAACCCGTAGGAGTCACAGCATGAGCCTCGAAGGAAAAACAGCGGAAGAAATCTCTGCGCTGGCTGAATTGGCCGAAAACTTGGCAAGCGACCCCAAAACCCGTGCTGGTTTCCTTCGATTGACAAAAACAGCGAACCCAGGCGCGAACATTCCAGAAGTTGATATCCCGGCTGGCTTGGTTGCGAGTTTCCAGCCCCATCTTGATCGCCTGGCACTGCTTGAAAAGCAATCCCGTGACCGCGACACCCAAGACCGGATCAAATCGCAGCGCAAGGAAGCTCTCCAGGTCAAAGGCGTGAGCTATGAGGACTTGCCACAGATTGAAAAGATGATGCTTGAAAAGCACATCCCTGACCACAAAACGGCTGCTGAGTTTTACGCCATGCAGCGTCAAGCCGCTGAACCAACACCCGCATCATCCGCAGCAAATAGCACATTCGGCATGCCAAAGCAGCCAGATTTGAAAGAATTCGGCGGAAACATGCAAGCATGGGCGCGCAAAAGTGCGTTCGATGTGATTGATCAACTTCGCGGCCGTCGGGCTGCTTAACAAACCTAGGGCTGGGTACTTATTTTCATGGAGACTTAAATGGCATTACCCGGCGTAGGCATTACCCCCAGTGGATCAGCGGCGACTGAACTAACGGCAATCACCCGCCGTGCGTTCTTGCCGACGTTGACCGTCCAGATTTACAACTCTTCGCCCTTTCTGGCGAGCCTGATCTCCAACGCTCAAATCATGAGCGGCGGTATCAGCCCGGTAACGGTCCCTGTCCAGGGTGCGAAGATGACCACCCACCAGTGGGGCGACTACAGCGCTTCATTCGCGACACCCAGCCAGCAAAACGGCATCCAAGATGCTGAATTCGCGGCCAAGCTGTCCATGGTCCCGATTCCGTTCCTTGGCATGGAAGCGGCGGTTCAGGTGGACTACGCCATCATCCCGCGCATCGAGGCCGTGATGAACGACGCAGGCAATGCCGCATCGGACGCCATGGCGACCAGCCTTTACACCAACGTGAGCAACGTCCAGGCGTTCAACGGCTTGGCGGCTCTGATTGACGATGGCACCAACGCGGCCAGCTTCGGCAACATCAACCGCACGATCAATACATTTTGGAAGTCCAAGGTATACAACGCTGGTTCAGTGAACCCGACGCGCCAGCTTGTTGCCCAGTACATCAACGGCGCTGTCAAGTCGTGCGGCGAAGTGCCAACCTATGGCGTCATGGGCTTCGGCACATGGACACTGCTACAACAAGACTTCATCGGCCAAGAGCAGTACAACATCTCTCCCGGTTCGTCATTCAGCAGCGACGGAAACAGCCCGAAAAGCTCATTCCGCGCCTTGGAAGTCAGCGGCGTACCAATCTTCCCCGACTTCTATTGCCCTGAAGGCGTGCTGTATCTGAACAACAGCCGGTACATGAATTTGTACCTGCATGAACAGGCATCGTTCGCTTTCACCGGCTTCGAGTCCCTGCTGTCAAACAACCAGCTTGGCTACATCGGCCTGTTGCTGACGATTGGCGAGCTGATTGGCACAAAACCATCATCCATGGTGCGGGTCAACGGCTTCAACAGCGCAACCATCTAAGGATTCATCATGGGCATCAACCAAATCTCTGCATTCGGCAGCGCACCCGCGCCCCGGACCCTGTTTGTCAACAGCAACCCCGGACAACAGCAAGTCCTGACCCAGACCGGCGGACCGGTTCAGTTTCCCCTGAAGCCTACCCAGGCCATTCATGTGCCGCTGGGAAACTTCATGATCCAGGCGGGCGCGTACTCGAACTTGCAGGTCTGGGACCAGCAATCATACTTGTGGCGCTTCATCACCGGCTTCGACCAGGTACCGTATCAGGTTTCATCGGACGGTTCAAACTACCAGGTCGTGAACACGACTGGCGGCGTCATCGGCGCGGTTGTGACCACCAAGGGAACTGCTGTTGGTACGCCGAACGGCTTCTACGGCTACAACCAGAATCTTCAGTTCGTCACCATCGTTGGCGGCGCGACCACTCTCGGCCTGACGCCATCGACTGCGGCAGTTGGCGCGACCACCACCGGCGGCGCTCTGCTGAATGTGTTCATCGGCGGCTCTGTCAGCACCGTGACGGTTGTCACCGGCAGCGCGGGCTTCACTGAAGCGCCAAATCTGGTGTGTATCCCGCCATCCGGTCAAGGTTCGCAGCCGTACATTCCTGCGACGGCAACGTGCGTTCTGTCGGGCACGGCAATCGGCGCTGTGACGGTCACCAACCAGGGCGCGGGCTACGTGTCGGCACCAACATGGATGGTCATTCCGCAAGAAAGCGACGTGGCGAACAACTACAGTTCTGTGACGTTCACCACGGTTATGACCAACGCCAACCAGGTGTCGGCTGTGACAGTGGCGGGCGTTGGTACTGCCCAGTTCACCGCTGTGCCTACCATCACGTTTGCAGGCACGTTGCCCCCAACGTCGGCAGCAGCCACGGCGCTGATGAATTTCAGCATCACGGCGGTAGCATTGAACGCCGCTGGCGGTGCCTACGGTGCGACTCAGCCAACCTACACCATTGCCGGTAACTCTGTGTTGCTGCCCACGGCGACAAACACCAATCCGGCAATCGAGGGCGGTCTGGTGCCCACCATCGTTCAGCCAGTGATTCAGGCATTCTCTGCGGCTGGCGGTACGATGACAGCGGGTTCAACGCCTACGGTGCTGTTCGGCGGCTACGGCTTCTACAGCGTGCCCCAGGCCAACGTGCAATCGTTGCTGACGATCCCGACTTCCTACGCAACATGGACTGTGACTGCTGGCGGCAACACCGACAACATCTACATGTACCCAATTTGATTTTTTGAAGGGCTGGCTATGTTCAAAGTAACAAACAAAAACGATTTCGACTTCTCTGCACGCTATGACGGGAAAAATTACGTTTTCCCGGCTGGCGAGACGCGGAGCTGTCCAGATGCGGCGGTGATCCACATTTTCGGTTTGGCTGACACAGACAAAACCGCAATTGTGGCGCGGCACGGCTGGGCAAAAGTCACTGAGCCTTTGAGTGTCGGACTGGAAAAACTGAAAAAGTTCATCTTTGAGCAGTTGAAGCCCCAGTATGAGCACCCAATGGCCTCTGAAGGCTACGGACCAGCCCCCGTAGTGAGTGGAACGGATGCGGTTAAAGGGTCTGACGGCTCTGAGACTGCATCCGGTACGCGCAAGGGGATCATGCATACACAGAAACCGGCATAAGGTCGTGTGTCTACCCTACAAGATTACCTGAATGCCACCCGTCGGCTGTTGCATGACGCGCTGGGGCGGTATTACACCGATTTAGATCTGACGTTCTACATCAACAGCGCTTGCTCACGCGCTGTTGCTGATAGCACCTGTTACCGGGTGCTTCAGACAGTCTACCTGTCAACGGGTCTTGAACAGTACGTCTACGGCGGCGTTACCGGGGCGCTGGTGAGCGCTGGTGGTTCTGGGTATACCAACGCATCAACCGTCACATTTTCAGCGCCACAGACCGCAGGAGGCACCACGGCAACGGGTACGCTGGTGGTCACCGGTGGCGCAGTGGTTGACCTGCTGATCACCAATGTCGGCAGCGGCTACA
>QGNH01000932.1_pt1 | contig 14459 bp, 13 predicted proteins | sample 1735481 | NCBI WGS metagenome assembly QGNH01 (sample SAMN09239004, study PRJNA386568) | Viral metagenome, whole genome shotgun sequencing project. | reverse complement strand
CTTGTGTCTGCGAATCGCGAAGCCCCCACCTCAACAGCTTCCAGCGGTTAGGTGGCGGGTAGTTCACGCCCAACTGTTCCATGCGCAGAAGATGGAAGCCATCGGACAGCTTGCCGGAGGAGTGGCACATGATTTTAACAATATATTAGGCGCGATCATGGGTTTTGGTGGCCTAATACAGATGAATATTAAAGAGAAAGAACCGGAAAGTAATTATCTGGACCAGATATTCGAACTGGTAGAAAAAGCTGCAACTTTGACTAAGGGCCTGCTGACATTCAGCAGGAAGGAAGAGATCGATATGCAGCCAGTTAGGCTTAATGATATAGACGGTGCAATCAGCAAGCTTCTTCCCGTCGTGATGGGCGAGGCTGTGAAATTTCGTCTGGAACTTTCAGACACGGATTGCATGATAATGGCCGACAGTGGTCAGATAGACCAGGTATTGATGAACCTTGCGATCAATGCGCGCGATGCCATGCCGAATGGGGGAATACTTACGATAAGCACGGATTGTATCGAGATGGACGGTGGTTTTGTGGCAATGCACGGATATGGAAGGCCCGACAAATATGGCGTAATTTCAGTAGGAGACACGGGAGAAGGGATGGACGAAAAAACAAGGGCAAGGATCTTCGAGCCCTTCTTCACAACCAAAGGGGTCGGCAAGGGAACAGGGCTCGGGCTTGCTATTGCATATGGGATTATCAAGCAGCATAGTGGGTACATAAATGTTTACAGCGAACCTGCAAGAGGAACTACATTCAAAATTTATCTGCCGTCCTCAGAAATGCAAGCAAAAAGCCCTGATGCAGTGCAATACAGTCCGCTGGTCTTCGGCAGCGAGACAATACTTGTGGCCGAAGATGAGGACCTGTTAAGAAAAGCGACGAAAAACATACTGGAGAAATGCGGATATTCAGTCATCGAGGCCACGGATGGTGAAGATGCCGTAAATATGTTTAGAGAATATAAGGATAAAATAGACCTTGTTCTGATCGACGTAATAATGCCTAAAAGGAACGGCCGAGAAGCGTATCAGGAGATACAAAAAATGATGCCCCATATGAAGGTTATTTTCGCCAGCGGATATACGGGCGATATCATATCAAAAAGCAAACTTCTTGAGGAAGGGTTCGAATTTATATCAAAGCCGATTTCACCGGGGCAGCTTCTGCGTAAAATCAGGGAGCTTCTGGACAAAGGGGTAAAAGATCGATAGATCATATTCACATCTGCAACTTAGTGCCGTCGGTCGCACCTTTACATCAACGCATAGCAAGGACAGTATACAGGTATGTAGTAGCAACGCTATATCGGATTCAGGGATTGCGACAACGGCTGATCCATGCCGATCATTGTCAGTCGTTCACCAAGTCAGCTGAACTTTCTCAATGGCTGCGGATAGCTCCTTTTCAGTAGCGGTCTTCCGCTTTTTCCCTTGTATCTTTTTTAATCCTTTTAAAAGTATGTCTATAATCTGGTTTATCGGTTATCAATTTGATCAGCAAAGGTCCATGTCCTGTCATTATTCAGTTCCCGCCGGGGTTGAGTATGGTATGCCTTCTTATTTCATAAGTAGGTTAACCATCGCATAATATTTCTTGCCATATCAATGGATCGACAGGAACTGGCGTTTTAAATATTGTTCGCCTGCGCAAGCACAAATAAGGGTATAATCCTTATGAAGACTTTGCACTGGCAGGGTTAATTGATAGTCGTTAAACTAAAATAAGGGGGTTTGCAATGTCTATAATCACAATCTCGAGAGGTTCATATACCCGGGGGAAGGAAGTCGCGGAAAAGGTGGCAAAAAAGCTGGGGTACGAATGTATCGCGCGTGAGGCGATCGTCGAAGCTTCTCAGGAATTCAACATACCTGAAGTAAAGCTCATCAGGGCGCTGCATGACGCGCCTTCCATCCTCGACAAGTTTTCCTATGGAAAAGATAAATTCGTCGCATATTATCAGCTCTGCTTTCTGGAGCATATGCTGAGAGATAATATCGTATATCACGGCTTAGCAGGGCAATTCCTTCTCAAAGGGATTTCTCATGTGCTCAAGGTTAGGATTCTGTCGGACATGGCGGATCGAGTTAAATTGGAGATGGAGCGGGAGAATATTCTTGAAAAAGAGGCTTTTCGCATACTAAAAAACGATGATGAAGAAAGAAGCAAATGGAGTCGGCATCTTTACGGGATCGATACCGACGACACGAGCTTGTATGACCTGTTTCTTCATATTAAGAAAATAACTGTCGATGACGCCGTAGACATAATCTGCCATACGGTCAGGTTGGACCACTTCAAGGTCACCCCGGAGTCGAAGATGGCCTTAGAAGATAAGCTGCTTTCAGCACAGGTGAAGGTTGCCATAATAGATCATGCCCCCAATGCCGAAGTTATGGCAAAGAAGGGCGATATATATATAAAGATAAGTTCCTCGGAGTACCGCGAAGAACAACTCATCAAAAAAGTAACCGAGACGACACAAGGAGTGATGGGGGTCAAAAGCATCGATATCGATGTGGTATCTCACATGGCGTTCGGCGACTGATTGGGATTGCGGCTTCAAGATCCATTCTCCTCCGAATCATCCTGATAGCACATTGCGTTGGCCAAAGGCCTAAGCAGATGCTGCTGAGGTTGCTGAACATCAGAGCATGAATGTTTTGAAGCGGCAGGGAATGGCGGCACAAAAGATCATAGGAATTTTTGGGCAGTAGATCCTCGCAGGAAGCAACATCTGGGTGCATTATCTACAATGTCATAGCAGACGCTTGTGTCTGTTTTCTCAGCAGCTGCCCCTTCACCACGCCATACAAAGGCTGGAACGTCGCAGAGGTCGCAGTTTTCTATTTCTCGGAATATAGCGAGCTTAGGTAAACGCTTGAAACCTTCCTGGCTTTGATCGAAGCTGGTAGAAACCGGATGAGGCCCATTGTCATGACGACTTTTGTCCGTATTAATTAAGACATTGCTGCCGTTGGCAATCGCAATTATTTCAGGCCTGCTGATCCAGATTCCGCTTTCGCTCATTGTACTTCGAGCGGTATTTCACTAAAAGACCAACCGTAATCCCTCTGCCTAAGTTCACCCCAGAGGCAGAGAGGCAATGGAACCAGTGCCGGAACAAGCAAAAAATGACATTATGGATTTTGTCTGGTGCGCAAAATGTCTGACTGGAGTACCGATTCAACTGCGCACCGGCGAAATGGTGGGACGGTCACTCGTAATGAGGGGCACCTGCAAGAAATTGGCAGTGAAGTTGCTCGGGTGATAGAACCCGAAGAATAATACTATTGGCGAACCCAACGAGCCATCGCAGTGGTCGGTTCTCGATGTCACCTAATAATCGCGAGTGTTCGCAGTCTGACAAAATCGATGATTAAAAAAAAACTATCATAGCCTCTTTGTCGAGTGTCTCCTTGTAATAGCCTTGATTTGCATCGCTGCATCACTGAGAAATGTGGTGGTCAAGAAGTCGGCTTCAACTGATGATCACGGAGAATGCTCCTTCTAATGAATTTTACGGCATTTCTCATGTTCGTGAAAAAGTGATACTGTCCTTTTGAAACTCCTCAATAATATCATCGGTCAGGGAAGAGCGAATATTCGGTAATATCTCAATAAAAGTATCGGTTGTTACCCGATAATCCTGTTTGCTAGCGAGCTCTCGTTCAAAAGCGAATTGAGCCACCTGTTGAAAGAGATACTCAATATCTGCAGGTGTAAATCTTGACGTCATCTTCACAATGAGATTGAGATCGACACTTTCTGCATTGAGCTTAGTAAGGAATTGTTCAAGTATAGTCCTTCTGCCATCTTCATCCAGACCACCAACAGGAATAATACAGTCAAACCTTCCAGGGCGAAGCAAAGCGGCATCCAGTTGACGAATATAGTTGGTGGCACAAACAAAAAGTACTTTGTTACCCTGATTCTTCAGCAGTGGAACCTGCTTTAAAAACTCGTTGGTAATAGATTTGTCAATCCGTGTTGCTTCATCCCTACTACCTGCGATTTCCTCAAACTCGTCAATAAAGATAACTGCGTCCTCCACGCTTCGCGCCTTTTCCATGATGTTGTGAAGATTGGCGCCTATCCTTTCTATTCCGTCCACCATTAGCATGCTTGGTAATATCTCTATATACCACCACGAGAGAACACCTGCTATCGCCTTTACAAAATGAGTTTTCCCAGTTCCTGGGGGTCCAAAGAAAATAATCGTTTTGGGCAGAATAACGCCGTGCTTTTTAGAGAGGTCCTCTTCCATAAGCGGAAGAATGATTCTACGTTGAACTAACTGTTTCGGAGGCTGGGTGTCAGAGATGGTATCCCATCTTTCTCTTTCAATCCTCTGAGCTCCCATTTCATCTAATATGTCTTTGCGCTTATAGTCGATATATTCTTTGAGAGCCTGATCCATGTTTTCTAGAAAGTCGATGCACGCAGTCCGCAATCCAACATCTCGGCCAAGTTTCTCAGACATCAGCCATTTGTGCTGCGATATCTTCTCCCATAGGTCCAATGCTATATCAGGTTCCAGCCTTGTGCCACTAATTTCGAAGATTTTATTGGCGCAAAGGTCAGGTGATGGCTTCTCTATATAAGCACTATTCATAATTTCCTCCTCTTCTAACGAAGCGTTTCTATTGTATGAAAACGATTCTTCACGTTCGGATTAGCTCTGGTGCGCTATAGCTACTTAATTGAGATAAATTACATACTCCGTTGGCCTTGAACCTCCCTATGAAGTTGTAGTTTAGTCGAAGAATACTAGCCCTGAGAACTATCTCCTCTTCCAGACTTTATCCGCATCATTAACATGTAATGCGCTATGGATCGCCGTCAGAAATCAGCCTTCAGCCTGGGACCAAGCACCTAAAGCATTACCATTGAGTCTTTCCATGTAAACACCTAACTGTTATGTCACCTCTTCAATACTATGAGGCTGAGCCGTGCTGTAGCGAATAAATTCCAATGCTGGTTTTAATCACCTGAACATCGATTGCTGCCAAGCAGTCGCGGAAGATGGAGCACGCACAATATTCATCTTTAAAGCAGAAACAACTCATTTCATCGATACCCGGGGTGTGGGTGTCTGACGAAGCACCGCAGACTCCTATGTCATTTTTTATCTTGAAGTAGAAACAGGACATATATGCCTCCGAATGTACCATGATACTGTCGTATAATGGCTCATCTTGTATTTTTATCTTAGGCCGACTCAAGCAGAAAACATTCACGATTGTTATTCTGTCATCTTATTAATTCTATGAATAAGATGACTACAAATATCAGAGATGAATCTTTCTAGGATGCGATGGTCTAGACAGTTGGAGGTGAGAGATCGGTGGAAAAGGGGAAAAAGCCTTTGAACAGAAGATTCTTACTCGTGCTAATTCGGCAGGTTGAGAATACATACGCATACAGAGTAGCTTGGGCCGAGACACAAGTTGCATAAATATCTTGCAAACTATATGCCTTTGCATCTTCTTCTGCATTCAAGGTACGGCATTCAGTATAATGGGGGTTGAGCGCATTTTCAGCAAGAAAGATAGAAGAAGGGGACTGCACAGTCAGATGGTCGCGGAAACTCTCGATAGGCGCACAAATTATGCCGGCCAACAAAAAGACAACAAATGACAATGTTGCGGGTTTGAAATGTTGTTTGTCTATTTTCCTAAATGGCATTTTGATAAATTAACTGGTTATGTGTAATTTTGTCATCAGAAATGGCCTGATTTTCTTGTAAGCCATATTGCATTTTACCTGTCGGTAGAAGTCTTACGTGTATTTTGTGCTCTCCCTGAGACGCGATCACAGTTCACTTAGCCTCTTGTTCAGAAATCGTTATATTTCGGGTATTGCCAGCTTTTATGACCATTGAAGCGAAAGCCGGTCGAAGCGCTGGTGACTCCTGAGTCATTCCCTATTTTCAACATAGATCATGTCGCCTATTCGTTACTGTTACATCTGATTCAGACTCTGAATAAAAGCATACCATATGATTATGAAGAAGTGGTGAAAGGATAATGACAAATTGTGAATGTATGTCACGTCTTTTCATATTTAAATCATCTCAAGCCGAAATCTATTCCTTCAAAGCGCTCTTTGACGGGGAGTTCCATCTTGGAGATCTTTCGAAAAAGGCTATCAATAGATTATTTACTAAAGGTACCAGTCCGCTACGCTAAGGACATTGCTTATGTATGGCCTGGGACTGAAACCTGTGAAGCCGCGAGCCACTCGCCGGGGATAACCACGGCGGTGACCCGATCGACTTCAACAGAAACTGCGCTATGATCCTTCCGTGCTCGGTTCGAAGGCGTCTATGTCGAAGATATTTTTGATATGTTTGTTCCGCGCCAGCATACCTCTTATCAACTGCTCGATGTAGTTTGCATGTTTGCCCTCTGTTGCCACCGACCGACTGACTTCGACAATGAAGTCGCACTCTACAAGCACCTTCGGCTCCTGGAACCTATTTTCTACAGTTTGCGGAGCCTTTTGAAATGATTTCTTCAAGGCATTTGCACCCATCTCTTCATCTCGAAACGCAATTTTTACATTATCTTGTTTTTTGGACAGTACCATATTCATATTTCGCCTCTTCTCCATGCCTCTTGGATATTCAAAAGGTCGTTCTTCATTATACATTGCATTTAACCGCTCTTCGGCGTTTAATGAGCTGAAACGGTGGCGTAAAAGGTCGATCCATTTCTAAATATGAGCAAGAGGATATCTTCGTTGGACTTGACCTCAGATGCCGCCTTCTCATAGTCCTTCAGCGACCCAATCCCATGCTTGTTTATCTGAAGGAGTATGTCACCAGCGGTCAGTATGCCTTCTACAGCACTGCCCTCTTCGATGTTCGAGACTATGACGCCATTTACTTGTTTTGGTATGTTCAGTTCCTTCCTGATTTCGGGAGTAAGGTCCTGTACCTGGACACCCTTAAGAAGATTGTCGTATTCCTTGCCTATCTTCTGCAACGATGCTGGCAATTCACCTACAGTCACCCTTACGGTGTGAGGCTTCCCGCCACGCAGCAGCATGATCGAAACCTCAGTATTAGGTGCAGTCCCTGCAACTAGGTTCCTGAGCATCGCCGGATCGGTGATCGAGTTCCCATTATATTCACTAATGACATCTCCTCTTTTCATGCCCGCTTTCTCCGCTGGACTATCCTCCGTGACATCTCCGACAAGGACTCCCTTTCCCTCCTTAATGTCGAACTGTTTTGCAAGCTCAGGAGTGACCGGTTGAATCGATACTCCTAGCCATCCTCTAACAACCTTTCCACTCTTGATGAGACTGGTCATTACTACCTTTGCCATATTGCTCGGGATAGCGAAGCCAATTCCCTGGTATCCACCCGAAGTACTGAATATAGCAGTATTGATCCCAATGAGCTCGCCATGAATATTGACTAGCGCCCCTCCGGAATTGCCGGGATTGATAGCCGCATCAGTCTGGATGAAATCTTCGAAATCGGCTATGCCAACATCCGCCCTGCCGACTGCACTAACAATTCCTGACGTCACTGTCTGGTTCAGCCCAAACGGGATCCCGACGGCCAGAACGGTCTCTCCAACCTTCATCCGTTCAGAGTCTCCAAGTTGTAACACCGGCAGGTTATGAGCTTCTATCTTGACGACTGCGAGATCTGTTTTTGGATCAGTCCCGATGACTGTTCCCTTAAATTCGCGTTTGTCCGAAAGCCTGATCTTGATATCATCGGCGTCTTTAATTACATGGTTATTTGTGAGGATATAGCCATCCTTATTGACGATAACACCCGATCCGAGACTGGCCTGTTTAAATTCGCGAGGGTGTCCAAAACCGCCGAATTGGTCGCCGAAGAATCTCTTGAATAAAGGATCGTTATTAAAAGGATTGGCAATGCCCTGCGTCTTTACCGTGTGCGTGGATGAAATATTTACAACTGCTGGCTTGACTGCAGCAGCCACTTCGGCCATCGCCCGGTCTGTTTTAGAAAGCAATTCAATGGCATCCCTCGAGATCTTCGACTCTTCCGAATAGGCAATAGAATTGAAGTTGAGACCCACTGAAATTCCAAGTCCAACAACAGTTATCGCAATCATAATCATTTTTTTTCGCGCAATCATCTTTACCTCCTGTTATTCTCATATCGTTACAAGGATATTCTGCCGGATAGGCACGATATCCCGTACGGCAGAAGCGAATCTTCTGTACTACAACGCTTTATACTACCGGGATCGCGGCCGTTGTTTGCAAGCCTAGGATTCCTATGGAGTAACTGTTTAACTATCCGATTCATTTACACCGCATCTTTCAGTAGTCTCTGCTATTGCAGATTATTTCTTCACATACCTGCACAATAACAAATGAATGTGAACTCCCTATGAAGGGATTATGAACAATTGTGAATTATGTGACTCGGCCGTGCATTTTCGTAAGATTGCCAGCCAGACGATCTTTCAGGCAAAGCCAAATCCAGATTAAGTGATCGGGATAGGGGACGTCCGCTGGACGCGCCCCTCCCACACCACCCGGCATGCACATCTTCATGACACCCTTTGCAGAGATAAGCCTTGTTCTCGGCAACATTAGTGCCGCTGTGTTTCCTCTGGATCAGGTGGTGCGCATGCAGGTCTTTGCCGATTCCACATAGAAGACACTCAGGAGTCACACTATCAGTCCGGAGAGACTGCTGATAGCCATTGCCGTGCGTTGTCCCCCACGTCATAGTACGGATATCAAAGACATTGTCTTCCATGGCTTGAGTTGTCTGGAATACCGGTAAAGGACAGAGCTTATGCATCTTGCCGTACAGAGCCAGATGCGTATCGACCCCGTGCTGCAAGGTAGCGCTACTCTTGTCCAGAGAGCGGACATTGCGGGGTTGTTTGAACTTGGTCAGCAGACGACCCTGCTGCATGGAGAGACGTTTCATCTTGAACCGTGCAATAGTCCGTCCGGTTCTGCGATGCATGAGCTTTTCGTCCATAAGTCCCTTGATCTCGGCAATTCGGGTTGTAAGGGTCCCTCTGCACAGAACCACCAGCGTGTCGCCTTTTACCTCGCAGACTGCAAAGCCGATATTGCCATAACCAGGATCCATGACCCGGACAAACTTGCGAGTAGCCACATTGTCTACGTCAAACATCTTGTACAAAAACACTGCTGTTACCGGCTTACCGGAAACACCGCCGCCAATGATCCTGACCTGACGGCGCTTAAGTAGCTTGCGCAGTTGGTCGAACCGGCGAGTTGGATGCCCTGGGTTGCCGTTTCTGTCTACTGTAAAAACCATACTGCCTTCCTCCTGTCGCTTAAAAGCGCCCACTGTTGGTGGAGCCCTTGTGATCGGGGCATCCGAAGATGGTACGTCTCCCTGAGGCATGCCGTTTCACACTACGTATGGGTCAAGGGGTTGCACCTTTGTCTCGTAGAGCTGGGAGTGTCGCCCTACAACGCCATGTTCAGATACCGGCATTAGATACCCGTGTACGTTCAACTACTCCTTCTCAGGAATCAGTAAGAACTCGCCTTGACTCTTACATGCCCCGACTGAAGGTCCTCCGTCAGTCGGGGGTAGTTGACGGGATAGCATATTAGGTCAGATTTGACGGCATTGCAAGACCTGCACGGGATCATGCAGGTCTTGCAATGCTTTGTTCATAATTTTCTCTTCATGGAAAGCAACTCTTAGGTTTTAATTCAAAACAAAGTGATCTCTTCTGTTTTTGGTCCAGCACTCCTCTGTGCTCTGGGTGCAGAGAGGCTTTTCTTTCCCATAACTGACAGTGTCAATTCTAGCTGATGGAAGGCCTGCAGAAATAAGGTATTGTTTAGCAACACTAGCCCTCTTGTCTGCAAGCGCCATATTATACTCTCTTGTGCCCCTCTCATCGCAGTTGCCCTCAACAATGACTTTCAGTTTCGGATGCTTCGTAAGAATATTCGCCAAATCGTTGAGTACAGGTTTTGCACTGCTTTCCAGATCAGATTTGTCAAAATTAAAATGAATGTCCTTCAGTTTTGCTTGCAGTTCTTTTTTTAAACGCTGCATCTCTAGGTCTTTTTCGTTTATATTTTCCTGTGGAGCCACCTGTTCCGTTTTTTGTACGACAACCGGTTTGCTTTCAACCACTGTCGGCGCCGGTTTTTGTAAGGGAGCTTCACTCTGTACAACTGCTTTTTGAGAACATCCGAACCCGATGATCCCTACTAGCATCGAAACCACAATAAGCTTTTTCATTGGTCCTCCTAAAAAGACGAATTCAATTCCGAACATTGACAAGAATAATATTCATGACAATTGTTGGACTGTTCCATAAATGGCATATAGATCTCTTAAAAAGAGATGTAATACATTTTGTGAAATTAGCTGATCATGTGGATTGTGGCGGAGACAGACCTGAAAATAATAGCTGGAAATTCTCGCAGGAGTTACATACAGAAAGCACGGATATTGAAAACGAGGGATCACTCAAAAAAAGCAAATGCTCATTCAGCTTTGCTATATCTGCAATGCAGATACGATTTGAGGCCTTATCATCGGATAAAACTGCTCTCTTCTTCAGGAGTAGAATTCCAGCAATTGGCTCTGGGTTCTCCTTGCTATACTTAGAGTTGAAAGTCGCGTAAATGAGATCATAAAGAAAAATATGTAAGTCCGTTCCATATGCTGATTCGGTTCCTACTGCATGAAGACCCTCAGACAGCCTTTGTTTGGCACATACATAAAAAAGAGGCGATGCCGCATAAATGGAAAAATATAGGACGATAGCGAGACTGAAGATTCGCTTTCTATTACAAAACGCTAGCATAGGCTCCTTAATTTTCTTAAAATGCCAAGTCAGACAAGGACATAATAACATAGAATCTTTTTTCAATAAAGTGAGGATTATGTCTGCAATTATTAAAAGCTAATTTTTTTCTCGAGGATCGGGCCAATACTTGGGCTTGGCATTTCATCGAGTCTGAATATGAATTCAAATGCATATTCAGAGGAACCTAGAATACTCAATGAGGCAATAACTATCCTCTCAAAGACGAATAATGCAATGGCAGAGGTCGCTGCAGCAGTCAAACCGTATCATCTACTCAAACCATAAAATAGCAGGGCATAGGGACTCCTTTACATGATAAAGGCAAGGGGTCTCCGGAATAGAAGGGCAGAGTTCACCGGAATAAGCATTAGTTGCCTTACAATGTGTCGAGTGGTGGGAAACGGCTATCTGTGCGTAGCCGCTGCCATCTTGTAACGATCAATGACATCCGCATCAATGCTCCGGTCTTGCAGCCCCAAACTCTTTAGAACTTTAACCACATCAACGCCAGCTGAGATCCTCCGAACGGCATAGGTATCTCGGAGGACCGATACTGGCACCTTCATGTCGAGCCCTGCGCGCTCTGCAATCTCCTGACTTACGTAATTACAGCCTCGAGGCGACAATTCGAACAAATTGGAGGTTTTGCGTGGGTTAGCAACATATTCTCTGAAAGCGTCAACGAAAAATGCCGGCAGCTCACATTCACGCCGATGTAATCTGTCATGCCTGGCAATCCAGACAGTGGGCCTGTATCGACTTTCAGCGTTCACGTCAGCCTGGTCAATGAGGACAAGCTCACTCCTCTTAGGTCCTGCTTCCAATGCAATGATTGCAAAAACCAGGTCGCGCACACTGCTTTCTGCAGCTCTCAAATATTCATCATATTGGCTTTTGCTGAGTACAACAGGCTCCCCTTGCTTTACCTGTGGCGGAAATATCTTAGCCATCGGGTTGCACAGAATGATTCTTTCTTCTGTGAGCCAACCGAAAAAGTTACGCAGCGCGTTGATCCGGCATGCAACCGTTTTTTCGTCCATGCCAGCGCGCTTCTGGTGAGCGATGAACGATTCGATGGCCTGTTTCATTTCAGCGGTTGGCTTCCCGACCTGTAGATCCCCTTTCCCCCTCGAGAAGGTGCGTATCGATTTGGCGTAAGCGTCAGCGGTGGACGTCTTGTATCTGCCAGCGATAAGGTGGTTCTGATATTTAATCAAGGCCTCGTTTATTGTCGATTTGCCTGTAAGTGGCGCATGCGGCATCATCAATAAGGGCTCGGTCGGCGCAGCTTTCCGTACATGGTTTATGAGAGATAATTGCTCCATTCACTATTTTACCACACTGGGGAACGTTCGTTCCATAGCACGGCGGTCAGTTGCTGGCGTAGGTCTGACAGGTCGAAGTGGGCAGCAGGAGGGCCGAATCAATTTTGCCGATATCGTTATTTGCAGCTCTCCATGCAAAGTTGTTGCTAAACACTTCGTCCCACCATGTGTAACTCTCCTTATATATCGGCCGTCGGTCCTCACTGCGAGCCTTGATTCTGCTTCCTGGCGATACTGTTTAGCCACTCAAAGCGCTCATTATCGGTTGGCTGAGAATACAGAGGTGCATAGTTTGGGGTAGAGTGCCCAAGCTCCTTCTGGATATCGCCCGGATCTGCGCCGGCCATTTTCAGATTATAACCCCGCTCATGTCGTAACCTGTGCGGATGAATCTTGGCATAATATCCTTCTCCCAACAGGGCACAAGCCTCACGCCCTATGCGATTTAATATCACTCTGACCGATGACGTAGACAATCTTGCTAAATCGTACTCCCGCATGGTAATGTCGTCCCCAGCCGGCTTCTTCTTTTGGCGCTCACGAGCTGAAGGTAATAGGGGGCCTTCCCCTCTGTTCCTTTCATGATCAAAAAACTCCTCGAGACCCTGCGTTGCGACCTCGTCCAGAAAGATGTCGCGTTCCTTATTCCCCTTACAGACTACATCTCTAAAGATGCGCGCCTTAGCGTAAGGGGCGGACTGCATATGACCATAATCGAGATTGCAAACCTCCGCAACACGCAGCCCCGTATGGTAAAGGAATTGCAACAAGGCCCTGTCCCGATACGGCCAAACTCTTCTTGGAAAACGAACGACTCCATTTTCAAGCTGGCGTTGAATTATGCTGTTGGCTGCTGACAGGAACTGGTCATATGCTGCAGGCCCTTCCATAAACAACTCGCCCCCAGGCCCATATATAGCGATGTGCTTGGGCTTCATCAGACTGCGGGGTGGCTTTTGAACGCCCCAAAGAGGATTGTCATCAGGGTTGACGACGGATTGTCTTTCGAGATAACGGGCAAAACTGGACAGTGTGGCGAGGATTCTGCTGATCGAGGACGCTTTATATGTCGATGATCTAAGATTATTTATAAAAGACTGCGTAACCGGCTTGCGCCACGACGACACTGGTTTATCCCCGATCGCTTTTATAAAGTACTCCAGAAATTTCTCGAGATCCTGGCGCTTTGCTTTCTGAGTGAGTGGAGCTCCTATACCGTCGACTTGCGACCTGAAATACCATCTGGCCCAGTCTGACAGCAAGCCGTTGGGCGTTGGCCGTTCTGGTAAAGCAGCTGAGGCGATAGACCATTTGTCCATTTTTTTATTATACCACAATACTGTCTATAAGAAATGTTATCGCCAGTATATACCTTGCTTACAGCCCTGTAAACTGCTTCTGGTCACGAAATTCAGCCACTGCGTGTTCCGAGAAAAATGATTCATCCCTCCCCGTACTTTAGGTCTGCCTAACAGCCATTGCTATTCGTATACTGTTGCGACAGCGTGATTACGGCTCCTCGTCTTTTTTGCAGCAAGAAAAAAATTGTACTCTTTTCTTTAGCATAGTTGCCTTCTGGTTGTTTACTTTCCCCGGGCAAGTCACTATCTATTCCTTATGATAAGAAATGATAAAAACATCACAACTGACTGCGAAGTAGTGAAGCTTGAGCTCCTTGACAGGGGAAAACGACTTAACTACATCAGAAAGCTGCAGGCTAACCTGAAAGGGTTAATGATTATGGAGTGCATTGTTTGCAATAATTGTCTTACTTTGGTAAATTCACTTTCCGAAACCGTTCCAGTAAATGTAAGGGAAATTACTATCGGCAGCAGATTGGTTAAGATCCTCGAACCGCAATGCCCCGTTTGCGGCTGCTTCATCGATTGCGAAACGTTCTTCCACATTGAAAACTGACAAGGATGTGGGGACATCGTAAACCACCACTGCGGTGGGCGCGACCCGTGAATGAACATATACACGGTAAGGCGGACACCATTGCAGTATCGGAGAGCGTCAAGCTCGGTGCGATCACCCCTGTGCGACAAGGTTGGTGCATAAGGGAATCCTGACAATGTGGGAGTGTCTTGCCGGGCAATTGCCGGAGATGAAACAAGCCTGCTACCAGTGCTGCTAATGCCTGACGTCCTTCATGCTACCTGAATCCAAGCGTGTAGGCGATATCGAAAATCGCCCTAAAACTGATATCGACGGTCATCAGATTAAGAGGGTTACACCGACAAACAGTGATTTTCAGTTTTCTTGAGGTATAATGATTTCCGATCGAAGGACTAAACCGCTGCGCGGTG
>QGNH01000931.1_pt1 | contig 14466 bp, 21 predicted proteins | sample 1735481 | NCBI WGS metagenome assembly QGNH01 (sample SAMN09239004, study PRJNA386568) | Viral metagenome, whole genome shotgun sequencing project. | reverse complement strand
TACTCGCGGTACGGGCCGTAGCTCGACGCGACGACCGGCCAACCGCACGCCCCAGCCTCTAAAAGCCGAAGCGCGGATTTTGAAGCGTTGAAGATATTGGGCACCAGCGGCGCGATCGCTATGTCCAACTCCATCGACAGTAGCCGATCGAAGTAGCGGGCCATGAAGGCGAACATCTGCTCGCCAGGGTCCGGGTCGATGTAGGGGTGGTACTCAATTCGGGCCGGGTCTACTCCTGGGAGAGTCGGGGGCTGGCCGAAAAAGACGAGCCGGACGTCGTGGTACTTCTGGCAGAGCTTGCGGAGCGGTCGGGCGACTAGGGCTAGGTCGCCGCCGTGGGTTGAGGACCCCGCGTAGCCGACCCGTATCTCGCCAGGCCGCTTCGGCGCTCCGGTGATTTCCGCCGGCGAGAGGCGTTCGAACACTTGGTCAGGGATGAAATTCTCCACCACCTCAATTCCCGGCCGCCACTTCGCGTACTCGTCAGCCAGCCGCCGAGTCGAGCAGGTGACGACTGTCGGTAGAGGGAGGGCCTCCTCGAAGATGCGGGTTCCCCACTTTCCTGTTCCGTACACCCCGCGCGCCTCGGGATTGTGCTGGCGCTGGTGTAAATTGTCGTCAAAATCCTGAATTGTCGGCTTCCCGGCGCCCCTGAGCGTTTTCAGAAGGTCTAGCATCGGCTGGGTTGAGACGCGCGACGTAACTACGAGGTCCGCGCTCAGGAAAAACGCGGGGTCGAGAACGTCGGTAAAGAGGACGGTGTGCTCTGGCAGGCGGGAAAGCGGCATTATCTGCCGCCAATAGGCTTGCCCGCTTAAATTAAATCCGAGAGCGCGACTAAAATCCGCACCTAGTATTCCTCCATCTCCTACTATACACGCCTGGGGGGCCGCTTTGGGCACGCTCTGCCTTTCCGTCTCCGAAGCAAGCGAGAGCGGCCAACTGCTTGCCGGTGAAGATAGGAAGTAAGAACCATTTGGATCCGTCGCGCTTCAACGCTCTGGACGCAATCCCGAAGTCTTCGACGGCAAAAAGCCAAGCGGGCCGTAAAGCCCCTTCGCCGGGCGACACTCGACATTCGGTCGAAGTTACGGTAAGCTGGGTCCCAGAGACGACCATTTAGCTGCCGTTATCATCAGCGCACTTACGCTCGCCGGAATCTGATTCCTGCGGGCGTTTGTGTTTCGGTTGACAGCGTATGCCAAGATGGTCGTAACGGATTCGGCCCGCCGTCGCCCCGGTCAAGCGCAAGCCCCGGAGCCACGCGGACACCCGGAACCACTAGCAGCCCTCAGGCGCGGACCTGAACGCTCGCGGGACACCCGGGCAACCGGCCTCGCTCGAAGCGCCAGATACTCCGAAGCATCGAGGACGATAACTCGTCTTTGCTTTAGGAGTTTTCGTTGCCAGCACCAGGTTGGAAATGGGTCGCCGGAGCCTGCGCCAAGTGCGGAGAGCCCCGCGAAAAAGGCGCGCGCTGTAAGCCGTGCCGCCGTAAAACCCTGGCTGCGTGGTATGCGAGCAATCCTCAACGCCAACTAGACGCAAAGCATCGGTATCAAGCTAATCATCCAGAGCGAGTAGCCAAGCAGCGCTCAGACTACAAGAGCCTGCGAAGCACCAAGCTAAAAGAGGTTCTATACCTTAGCCGCGCCAGAACCAACGGAGTCCCGGCTGTTAATCCGTGGACCGAGATGGATTATTGGCAACTTTTCCATATCGCCCAAGCGGCTCGTTGCGCTCTTTGCGGGCGCATGAACGATGACGCTCCCTTAACCGTGGACCACATCGTTCCCGTTTCTAAGGGCGGCTCAGATGATCGCGACAATATCCAACTGCTTTGCCTCTCTTGCAATTCGCGAAAGGGTACAAGAATTATGAGTGGCATCGTCCACAAACTCATCGCCGCCGAAAGTTGGTCATAACCATGGCGGTTTATTCTGGCGGGGGTGGGTATGATCAGGAGAGCGCAGTCCTGGCTGAAGCGTTTGTTCCGTATGTGACGGACAACGTTTTCCAGTCAGCTCGCGTCCCGAAGATCGCCTACGATTCGGCCAACCGCGTGGAAGAGGGGCGCTACCTTGCGTTGCCTTTGCTCACCGCGAAGAACCAAACAGCCCAAAGTTTCGGGCAGTACGACACGCTGGCTTCCGGCCCGCAGTCGCTGCTCTTAGTGGCGGCCTTCCCCTGGTCCTGGTATCAGGCAGCCGTCACTATCGACTATCAGACGCTCCGGCTCGTGCGCGGCCCGAATATGCGTGTGGACAACCTCACGCTCCAGGTGCAAGCCTGTATCGCGTCGCTGTCCGACCTCATCGCGGGCGACCTCACGAACCTAACGAAGGGCGCCAACTCGCAGACCGGGCAGCCGGCCTTCGGCGTGGTCGAGGCGTCCGACAACGGTCAGCTTTACAACGTGTACGGCAACATCGCGAGAACCGGAACGAACAGCCTCGCCAACTGGCAAGGAAACGTCATCTCGCTGGCGACCAGCGGGCTGGGGAACGCCACCAACGATCTTTCCCGCGCCAACATGCTGCGCGAGTTCACGGCCTGCGTCATCGGTGACGCCGCGCCGACCCACATCTTCTGTCACCAGCAAGCTGTATCGTCCTACATCTTCACGATGGACTCGATGATTCGCGTGAGCCCGGGCGATTCGGCGAACCCGTACACCGGCAACCCGCATCTACTCGGTGCGGAAGTCGTTGGCGACAACCACTTCCCGGTCATCACCAGCGTTTCAGGTGGTAGCACATACCTGGGCTACAACTACTACCTTCTCAACATGAATCACACCCGAATGCACTACTTTGGATTTAAGGGCTTCGACTACGTTCCGTGGATCGATACGCCCGGCGTCCTCTCTAAGACGAGTCGTTACGTGATCGCCTTCCAGTTCGCTTCAGACGAACCGCGTCTGAACGGTTGGATTGGCGCCGTTAATGATCTCTCGAATTTATAGGAGGAAATATGTCAGCACCAAGAAGCCGCCCCCACAATCCGAAGGTTCGCACGGGAAAGAACGTCGGCCCCGATTATCCCGTCGATCGCTTCGACGTCCCGCAGAACGCGGGCATCGACTACCCGATTGGCGATGCGCGCGACGACAAGGCGATTCAATCCGAAGCCGGGTCGCAGTTTGAGGGCGGTGGCGCACCGCTCGAAAAGGGCCGCTACAACGAACTGTGGGATGGTAAATAAAAATGGCCTTACTGAATCTCTGGAACATCAACTTTAGTTCGGGTAACCCGTCGTCGCTCACGTCCATTCTTCCCGGTGGCGCAGGCGGCAACGCCGTAGCGGGAACCACGACCATGCCGATGATCGGCTTACCAACGCTAGAACCCATCGAGCGCATGATAAACGACCAAACGCCCGCGTATGTGGCCGCCAATGGCGCACTGCAAGGGAACCTCGTCGTGCTCGGTTATGCTTTGCCGGCGGGTATCACGAGTAACAACGGCGGCGGTTACTGGACGCTATCGCAGTTCTACGGTCGCGCCTATCCGCCACTCGCCTACGGCATCGTCAGTGTCGCCCAAGGTCTTGGGCTTGGCGGCGAAGCGAAGATCGTGTGCAACGGGCCGATTCAGGCGCTTTGCACGGCCACGACCAACGCAATCGCGGTCGGTACGCTGCTTTGCGCAGACGGCCTGGGGAACCTTACGTCCTTCCAACCGCCGAGCGCAGCTCCGACTCCAACCATTACGCCGGTTGGCACGTCGGGTTCCACGACCTACACCTACGGCCTTGTAGCCGTTGGGGCCGATGGAACGGTTTCGACTATCACGACCGGGACAACGGCTGGCGGAAACGCTACGCTGTCGAACACGAACTACAACCAAGTCTCGTGGACTCCGGTAGCAGACGGTTCTCAGTACATCATCGTAAGAACGTCGTCTGCCGGTACGCCATCAACGGTCGGCGTTATCGGGCAAGTACCATCATCCGATGGAACCTTCAACGATACTGGCCTAGCGATTCAGCCGCTCACGTCGGCCACGCAGTTCTTCCAACGGTTGGCGGCACCGTCCGCGCCCACGGTCACGACCTCGGGCACGGCTGGCACGACATCGTACAGCTACAAGATAACGGCGGTTGCGCCAAATGGCGTGTACTCGGCGGAATCGACGACTGGCACGGTGTCTACCGGAAACGCTACGCTCTCGGGCACCAACTACAATCACATCGCCTGGAGCGCCGTTACGGGCGCGGTGTCATACGTTATCGACCGCACAGCAGCGGCCGGCACGCCAAGCACGCTGGGCACCATCGGAACCTTCTCGGTCACACCGGGTTCGTCTCCGACCTATGCCTTCAACGACACCGGGCTTGCGGCAGTGGCGTATGCGGCGGTAACAACGCCGTCTCTCTCGCCGCCCGCAGGAACCACCCTGGCGATTTCGCTGGGAGTTCTCGCGGCCAGCACGAGCACGCCGACCTTGACGCCGGTTTGGGTTGGCGGGTTTTAGTTCAGCAGTAGCAACGGAAGGGCGCCGGTTCGTCTCTATGGCGCCCTTCTTCACTCAACGTTACGAGACGGTCTAAGGAGGAACAGTGTCAGCACCCACCATCACAGAGATTCAACGCGCTACGGATAAAGCGCGCATTGGTAATTTTAACCCAGAAGCCGAAATCATCGCCTCGCTCAATTCCGCTCCACTTGGAACGCTCGCAGGCGAAGCGAATCTTCAGACGCCGTTCAACGCCACCGCGAAGCGCCCCAACGTGTATGTCGTGAACCACTCGCGCAAGAAAACTCGCCGGGTGTGCATCGTCTCCGTTTCGACCGTTAGCGGCGCGGAAGAAGCCCTTACGCACCAAAGCGCAAAGGGCAAAGAGTACCGCACGACCTACGGAAACGCCGAGAACCTCTATCGTGCTGCCGCGCGCCGCGATATGAGCATCTATGAGGATAAGGTCGAGCCTGCGATGCTCACGATCAACTTTGACGGCCAGCGCTTTGTGATTCTGCCGGCGACCGAGGACGACCCGGACAATCCTCCGGTGGAGCAAATCCCCGAAGGCGCGTGGGATCTGTACTGCGGCAACTACCAACGGACGCACGCCCTGCTTCCCGATGGGCGCCCGGACGAGAAGGTTCGCGGCGAGGAAGTGCAGCGGCTCGCGTTGACCTGGAACCGCAAGCACAATCCTACCTGGCGCATCATGGACGACGGCGTATCGAGCGACTCAAAGAACCCTTTTGGGTTTGTAGAGTTTATTCGCGAGATTCCGAAGGAAGCGCCGATTCGCGTTGACGGCCGGTTCGTGTCCGCGATGGAACTGGCGGAAGTCGAGTAATGGCCCGTAACAAACCTGCGCGGTCGCTTGGCTTCGTGATTCCTCCCGAGGACGTTCGACCGCGCGGGCCTTTAACATCCGATGACCGCGGCTGGGGTAACGACGTGACGCGCGGTGGCGACATCGAATGCTCCGGCGTGCTTGGAGATAAGGGAGGTCGCGAGATTGGCATTCGCACCGTCAACGCTCGCGAGATGCCGTGCAACCCTTACGGCGTAGGCTCGCACGGCGAGAATAACGATGAGCACCAAGAAGCCAAATAATGCCTCTTGCGCCAGGTGAGGATGTAGGAACGGCCATTAGCGAACTGCATGGCGGTAAAACGTACTCTCGCACCAAGAAGAAGTTCGGCAAGAAACGGGCTCAAAAGCAGTCCATCGCTATTGCTATGCACAACAAGCGCCGCAGAAAAAAGAAGCAACATCACCGCCAAGCGTCTCGTAGGATGACGCATCGGTGAGTACACCAACGGGATACAATGCTTCGCAAGCAATCGCGATGGCAAGACTTCGCTCGAATGAATTTACGGCGCAAACCGACTCTCAGGTTCTCTCGTTCCTAAACGCGGGCGTGGAACAGGTCGAAGCGGAGCTTGGCGGTATCCGTCTTTACGTTGCCATCCCCGTAACGTCCGGGCAGCAGGTCATTACGTTCGGTGAGGACATCCAGGATATTTTCTCGATGTCGTTCTCGACTGGCCCGCTCACGCCCGCGCCTTCGACCGCAATAGTTTATCCAATGCGGCAGTTAGAGCCGGAACAATTTATGTCGCAGTGCTCCGGCTTCCCAGGCGTCGGCGCTGGACCGCCCACTTATTACATGATTTACCAAGACGCTAACAGCGTAATGACCGCGCAGTTATATCCGCCGTGTATGCTCGGGCAGTTAAATGTTTACTACCGCGGGCGCCCCCAACTGTGGGCCGATACCACCGTTCAGTCAACGACGAACCTCGATACGCAGGCGCAAGAGGCCGTCATCCTTTGGACGATTTGCCGCATACTGGAAACGGTTCAGCGCAGCGATGAGAGCAAAGATATATTCAGCCCGCAGTACGACGACCGTATTCAGAAGCTCAAAGAGTCTATGGCTCGCCGCTCCGTCCCGAGACGAGGGCAAGTGTCCGACGTTTCAAGCATGGGTGCCTATAGCTCCACTCCCTGGTGGCTTGGATAATGCCGTTTCAACGCTACGGCAAAATGCGCCGCGATACGGCTGGTCAACTCGACTTCGGTGTTTACGACTTTAGCGGAGGCTTAGATATAAAGAGTGCTCCGCAAGAAGTCGCCGACAATTGCTTGACGCAGGCGCTCAATGGTTACCTGCGGATGGATGGCGGGTTCGAGTCGCGCCGCGGAATGAACCTGTACCAAACGCTGCCGTCTCGTGCCCCGGTAATCGGGTTGTTTCGGTTCGCGCAAAACGTCGTAGCTGGCAAGAACGTTCAGGTAAGAGAAACGCTTGCACAATGCGGTGGCATCCTGTATAACCTCGACTCAAAGGCTGTGCTAGGGACGTTGAGCGCTAAAGGTAATGACGCTCCGTGGAGCATTACGATCGCGTCGGACCCGCAAGCCAATCCGCGCCAGCTTACCAACGAGTCGGGAATTACCGACGTTGTGGTGATATGCACGGGCGAAGCGGAGAGCGGTGTTTTCGGCAGCCCGCATGGCCCGTTCATTTACGACGGGTACAGGTTGTACCATCCCCAAGGCTGGGACAACGCTAAGGGCGCGCGGTGGTGCCAACTTATCAACGGCGTCGTGTGGTTCGGCGGGATTAAAGGCTTCCCAACTCAGGTAATGTCCACGGGTAGCGGCCAAGTCGCTGGCGATTCGTTTGAGAAAATCGCCGGGTACAGTATTTTTGATTTCGGGCAGCCGGTTGTTGGCATGAGTTCGGTTGGAAGCGGCGCGCAGGCGATGCTGTGCGTTGGGCTGCCGAACGGCTTGTCACTCATCTATGGAACTGGCCCAGCCAACTACACGCAGCAGAATGTGCCGATGGATAACGATGGGGTTGCCTGCGGGAACTCTATGCAGAGCGTAAACGGTATTCAGTATTTGCTAGGAAACAATAACGCATATCAGTTTACTCCAAGTACAAGCCTAACGAGTCAATCACTAACTCCCCTTTCAACTAAGGTTCAGCCGTGGATTACGGACGACCCGTTCGTCACCGGCTACCCGATGCAAGGGTCGCGTCAGAACTTCTTTGCGTTCACCTACTACGACCGCTACCATATAGCGTACTCATCGGCAAACGCCAACGTGCTCGATACGGTGCTGGTGTACGATACAAACATTCAAGGCTGGACGGTGCTGTCGCTTGGCGAGCCTATTACCTGCTCGACCCTGATTAACGCGCCTGGGGACCCGTCGCCTTCGGCCTGCCTTGTTGGCGGAACGTTCGGTCGGGTCTACACTTGGGACCCGTATGTCGGGCAGGATAACACTCTGTGGAACGTGGCGGCTTGGGACGGAGCGCTTTGGGACGACACGACGGCGAACAACGATAACGGCGCAACCATTCAAGCATGGGTCGCAACGAAGTTCTTTAAGGTCGGCGAGCCTGGCACGGTCAAGACGCTGCACCGTCTGTACCCTGAGATTATCTACCCGGTGTCGTTTGGCGGGACCGCCACGGTGCAGACCGACTACGCGCAAGAATCGGTGTTCACGGCTGCGGTGTACGCAACGCAGCAAAGCGGTTCGCTGTGGGACGTATCGGTTTGGGATAACGCTTTCTGGCAATCGACTCCGGTGGCGCGTTCGTCATGGAACGCGCCTGCATCGCGTATCGACGTGTTCTCGTTGCTTCCAAATAACAGCGGCAACTTCTTAGTGTGGAACCTCGGTAGTTGGAACCAAGCCCCCTGGGGTTCCACCCCACTCCCTTCGATTCAAGCGCCTGGAATTCAAGCTGAGGCTTTCTCTTTTGGCATGCAAAGCGGAATTGGAACCGGAGGAGCCGTGTGGGATTTATCAACCTGGGACAACTCTTTATGGAGTGTCGCTGACCAGTTGCCTTGGGTTCTCAGTGGATTCACAGGCAGCTTTAGTCAGGGAGGCCGCCGCTAGTGGCTAACATCATTATCCCCAACGTTTTTACGCCAGCCACCGTCGCTGATGCCAATGCGGTCAACGCAAACTTTACGGCTGTCGCGAACGCCATCAACGAAGGGTTGACGTCCTACCCGACCTTTATTAACGCGGTCGCTCCGCCGTACGGGATGGCCGTCGCCAACACCCCAGCGCAAAATACCACCGCGCTCCAAGCCGCAATTTGGGCCGCTATCACGGCAGGCGGCGGGACGGTGTTCATTCCAGCCGGCACCTACAACATGGCGTCGGCTATCACGATTAGCGGGTTGACAGGCGGCATCATCATTCAGGGTGCGTCAGCCGGTACGAAACTCGTCGTGCAAGGCAATGGCGACCTGTTCGATGTGACCGGCAACAACGGAACGTACGGCGGGACGCGCTTTCGCGACTTGCAGCTTGTCTATGCGTCCGCAACGAGCGGCATAGCGATCAACGTGCAGCAAGGCGGAGAAGCAACCACAGCGGAGTTCTGTGAGTTCACCAACTGCCCGCAAGCGATGGCGCTCGGTGGAGTACAAGGTGGGATGTTCGGTTGCCGCGTTTACCAAAACAATATAGCTAACACCACGCAGGTTACAATTTCCCAGCCGGAATGCTACGTCTCGCAGTGCTTACTATTGCAGCAGCCCATCTCCACGGGCGGCCCAGTGGGGTGCATTGGCATTAATGTCCAGAGCGGGGCGGATCAAGCGTGGATTATCAACAACCACATCTCGGACTTCAATCAAGGCGTTGTGATTAGCGGTGGCAAGTTTACGTTCATCACCAATTGCGCGATACAGTCGTGGACGAACTCCGTTTATGTTGTACCCAAATCTGGCGGCAGTGCAAATTACGTGTTCCTCGTTGGGAACCATCTAGCGGCCTCCGGCGCCACAACGGCGCAAAGCTCAGGCGTCTACATCGACAGTAACGGCGGCCCATCCACGAACGCTTCAGGAATCTACGGGTCTGGCAACCTTATCTACGGCTGGGGGAACGCTGGGCTGCAGGTGAACGTCGCGCAGGATGTCGTGTTCAACGGCGGTCAGATTTCCAGCAACGGCTTGAACCCTTCCGCAGCGAACCTCGGAGCAAACGTCGTCGTGAGTGCTGCAGCATTGAGAGTCGCACTTAACGGCGTGGATATGTCGGGAGAAGTTCCCTTCATCGGAGCCGCTTCGCCGTATGCGCTTTCGGTGTTTGGCAGTGGTGCGTGTTTGGCAAATCTCTGCGATATGACGCTCTGCAGCACGGGGCCTCTGCTCGCGAGCAGCCCCGGAAGCCTGAGTCTTACGAGCTGCAACGGGTACAATAACATTGTTTCCATTGTCAGTACAGCAACTCCGGCAAACGGCGCTCAAATCACTTTAGCATCTTTAGGGCACTACGGGCCAGGCACGATGTACGTTTCGGGCGGCACGGTATCGGCTATCGAACTTTTTGGAGTCTCGGGTNNCGGGTCAAGTTCTCGGGATAACCTCCGGGACGGTTGTTATTCCAAACCCGTACACTGCATTTTCGATAGCTTGGTCCGGTTCGCCCACCGTGGCAATCATCGGAAGCTGATGCCGCTCTATACTTCGTTGCTTACCTCGGTATTGTTCACGTTATCTCCTGGGCAGTATTGCAAAATCAACTCCACGGGCAGCCCGTCATTCGTGATGGTCGGCCGATAAAGGAACGATATGTCACTCATTACGATACCGTTCGTTTTCGTCCCGGGGACGACCATCTCGTCATCTCAGGCCAATGCCGACTTCGCCGCGATTACCAACGTGGTCAACGGCAACCTGGACGGGACGAACTTTTCGACGGTGTTTACATCGCTCAGCCTGTCAAACAATAAGGGACACGCGACCTTCCCGGGCGGGTTGATCGTGCAGTGGGGTTCGCCAAATTCCGTAGCGTTCGACAACTCCGCCGCATCGGTCATCACCTACGACATCCCGTTCGTAAACCAAGTGTTCGGCATCTACACGGGGGTATCGGAGAACACGCAAAACGCGGCGACGGCAGCGGCGATCAGCGTTGCGACGAACACGAACGGTATTAGCCTACCGCTCACGCAGTTCAACTTGACGGCTAGCGGCGGTGCGGCTGGTAAAACCGGGCAAATATTCTGGCTGGCTACTGGATACTGAGGAGTACAATGACTAACGCACCGTTGACCGAAAACAGCCGAGCATGGGTTGAACTCAAAGTTCGGCTCGCCTCCGTTGAGAGTAAAATCCTCGATTCTACGGTGGTTGCTCTCCAAACCAAGAACGCAATCGTTGGGAGCTACGATGATTCCGGTACGATTTGGCATGTTGGCATCCGCGAAAAGGTTGAAATGATCGACAGAAAGGTCGATGCAGTTGACGTTAAAGTAGACGAAGCTAACGCAAAGGCCGATACGTTCAAGGCGCTCGGCTATTGGGCAATCGGGGGCATTTGGCTACTTGTCAGCGGCCTAGCGCTTGAGTTCGCAAACAACTTTTTCGGCTGGTGGGGAGCCTCCCACGCCGCGGTTACGATTATGAGAGGACATTAATGAAGTGAAGTTCGCAGTCCTCGCGTTTTTCATCTTCATAGCCGGTTCGGCGTACATGATGTCGCCCTGGCACCAGCCGCCGCCCGACTCCATCCCGCCGCCTCACTTCGGTTTTGCCACCGTCTCCACGGTAGCCGGGGTGATGCTCTGCGCCGGGGACTTCAAGCACTGCCGCCTCCAGTACGCTCGGGGGGACCACGGCCCGAGGGTCACGGTGTGCCATAATCAAACCGACGTCTACTGGTTCTGCCCCGTCTCGAAAGGACGCCACGGATGAAATTCCTTCGTTTACTCAGCCGACCGCTTCCCGGGTGGTTCACCATCCTGCTCTTTGCCGGCGGTGTCGCCACGGCGGCTACCGTCCTTCCGACCTGGTCGAGCGGCACGGCAACGATGGGGCCTGGAGGCTACTGGGACCTCGGTTCGGTGGATGCCTCGATTACCAGCCCTGGCCCTTCGGACCCGAGCATTTGGAACGGTAGCGGCGGGAACGAGAATCTCATCGTCCCCAACGGCGGCAACATCAACCTGCGGAACTGTACGACCGCAACGTGCAACACCTCGGCGCAGCAGATTACCGAGCAGGTGACTGCCTCACAGGTGGCCGCGCTCGTACCTGAGCTTTCGATCTACGGCAGCGCAACGGCGAACACTTCGCCCGGGCCTATTCCGCCATGCTTCACGGCTGCCAACGCTCCGTGCGCCCTCGGATACCACATTCATCATGGCAACCTCACGATTGCCATAGCGTCCGCGTGCCCACCGAATGCGCCGTGCGCCATAAGCACTGCTCCCAACAACGGGGTGGTTACCTTCACCAACGGCGCCGGGTTCACGAGCATATACTATAGTTGTAGCGCGATTAACAACGACCCGACCGGGGAACTAACCTTCGCCGAGTACATTAACGGCCTGTCGTTTCAAATCAACGTCTACAATGCGAGCGCCACGACCCTGGCAAAGTCAGCCACCATCGCGACCAACTGGGAGTGCATGGGCGTATGAGCCAGCAGGCCAGGAACGCGCTCGTTTCCAAGCAGAGGAAGATTCGTGCCGCAAATTAATCAAGCCGGGCTCGACCTTATCAAAGATTTTGAAGGGTGCCGCCTCGACGCATATGACGATGGCACGGGCGTCATTACGATCGGCTGGGGGCACACTCCCGCAACGCTAGGTGAAGCGATTACGCAGGCGCAGGCCGACCAAATGCTGCTCGATGACCTCCAGCGTTTCGAGCAATGCGTCAATGACGCGGTGTCGCACGACATCAACCCGAACCAGTTCGCGGCGCTCGTTTCGTTTGCGTACAACCTCGGCTGCGGGTCGCTCGACGGCTCGACGCTGCTGGCGATGGTCAACAGCGGGAACTACGATGGAGCCGCGCAGCAGTTCGGCAGGTGGACGATGGCGGGCGGCGAGGTACTCGAAGGTTTGGTCCGCCGCCGGGCGGCCGAAGCAAATCTCTTTGAAAGGGAAACTACATGATTTCATTACTTATCGCGCTCATCATTATCTGCGTGGTCGCCGGTATCGCATACTGGATACTCACGCAAATCCCCGGCATCCCGCCAATCGTGCCGAACCTCGTCTGGGTTGTCGTGGCGCTCATCATCCTGGTGTGGCTGCTGCAGAACCTTGGCAGTCTTAGTCTGGGGCACCTAGGCAGGGTCTGATGCCCTGGTGGTTTACACTCTGCGTTTTCATCGGGCTCCTCATGGGGCTCTACTGGCCGCACACCAAGCGCGGCAGACCTGCTAAACTAGCGTTAGTCCTTCCTGCACTCACAACCAAAGGAGATAAACCCGTGCCAAACTATGAACTCAACGTCGGAAACACCGCTTACGTTCCGATTCAAACTCTCGACGTCAATCAACTCCCCGTGCCGCCTCCGTCAGGCGACGTGTTTACCGTCGTATCGAGCAACCTAGCGGCAGCGACCGTCACGGTTGGCGTCATGCCGTCCGGGCCGCTCCAGGGCGCAGCCGCCGCTGTGGTCGTGGGGCTCACCGTCGCTCCAGGCATCACCGTCACGCTGACGGATTCCGACAACCTCACGGCCGACATTCAAATCGTTGATGTCATCGCGGCCCTCGATCCGCCGACGACCGACTTCCTCGACATTTCGGCAGCGGTTGTCGTACCGACGGCGTAGGTGAAACCCACCGATATAGTTTCAATCTGTACGGCGGTTGCAGGGTTGGCTTCGGCCATCTCTGCCCCCGCGCTCGAGGCCGTGTTTCCCGGCCACGGAACCTACGTCGCCGGGATTCTGGCGCTGTCGGGCATCGTCGCGACAGTCGTCATCCGAACGCTTACGAATAAAACCGGGGCACCGACCGAAGCGATTGGAGCCAACGCGGTTATCGTGCCTCAGGGGACGAACGTCGTGACCGACGCTACTCCCGTTCTTGCAACCAACGTAACCACCACCTCTACCGCGCCGATTTTGGCGCCACAGAAAGCGAGTAACACATGAACTGGGGTTCAATAGGCGCTTTCGTACTTAGCATGTTCATGCAGTACGAAGTAGACCAAAGCATTATCCAGGCGGGTGGCGTTGCGACGACCACGCCGGTACAGGTCGGCAGCGACGGCGGTAAGCCGCTCTACGCTCGCGCGCAACTCTGCACCGATAAGACCTTCCCGGGCGGCTAATCCTTGTCCACTAGCTTCGCCGCTCAAATAGCGAATACAACGGGCCTGCCTATCTCGAAGCCGCTGGTTTCGGGAAGCAAGGTGGGCTCGGTGTATCCCGTTTTGGGCGTTGAGCTTGGGACTAGCGATGTAGCGGTTCCTATCCAGCTTGGAAGGATGCCGTCTGGTTTCATTACCATCAACGCTCCGGTGGGCGGTGGGGTCGTGACGGCTGGATCCAACGAAGGTTCAGACTGGAATCCGAGCCAAATAGTCTTGCAGGCTACCGTCGCCGGAACGTATAGCGTGCTAATCCTGTGATGACGCGGACGATGCGCGTGCGGGACGCGCGACCGGAGGACCTCGAAACCGTTCAGGCTATAGCGGCCGAGAACGGGCGCCCTGGCTATCAGTGGCCCTGGGGAGGCGCGTGGGGTGCTATAGCGATTCTCGATGAACAGGCTGTCGCGTTTTGCGCGGGTCGCGATGTTGTTCAAGGCATCCTAATAGAAGATTTATGGTGCACGCAAAACCAGGATGGCGTGCGGGGACTGGCTGCAATTTCCGACTGGATTGAGGAAACCGCTAAATCTCTGGCGCGACAAATGGGTCATCCAGTAAATCTCGGAGGAATTGTGTTCCCGTTAAACGTGACACACCAACGCGCCTTGGAACATCGCGGGTATCGGCATTACGCCAACGTCTTAGCAAAGGTTGTAAACCCATGAGCGAATCAATGTTCTCGTCACCCTCAAAAGAAGCGCAGCAAGGAGCGAGCGGCGTTCAGGGCATCGACCAGTCGATGATAAACCAGCTTGAATCCTACACAGGCCAGCAAGAGCAGGCGGCGCGCGCCGGAATCGCTGGGGTGCAAAATCCGTACTTCGATGCCGCGCAAAAGATGAG
>QGNH01000198.1_pt2 | contig 14466 bp, 19 predicted proteins | sample 1735481 | NCBI WGS metagenome assembly QGNH01 (sample SAMN09239004, study PRJNA386568) | Viral metagenome, whole genome shotgun sequencing project. | reverse complement strand
ACTTTTTAAAAAAAATTACAGCAAATAGACTTTTTTTAAGAAAGGAGATTCCAAGATATGGTAAAAATGGCTAGATTTGAACTGAAGCGGCCTAAAAAAAGGCAGATTTGCTTGACATTTGGCGAAGAACCGTCAAAGCTTTTTAAAAAAAGGCCCGATGATGGAGGCGGAAGAGTTCGCAGTTCGGAACGGTGGAGGCGTCTCAGGGTCTGCGTCTTGAGTCAAAATCCTCTTTGCATGGTCTGTGGACATTTAGCGCAGGAGGTTCACCACATAGTGGAGCTGGCAAAAGATATGTCTTTAGCCTATGAGTTCTCCAACCTCGCACCAATTTGTGAGGATTGCCACAAAAGAATCCATTCGGCATATCGCAGAGGGATCGAACCGGAGATGTTTTTCCCAAAAGAGAAAAGGTTGAAAAAACAGGATATAACGATAATATAATCGAAGTAAATATGAAGGATGCAACGCCATGGCAGGAGTGAAAGGACGGAGCGGAGGCCATAATAAATCGACCCGGCGCGACATGGAGCTTAAAGGCGTTGCGAAACATCGCTTAGGCACTTCAAGCCCTCCCTCCGTCATTCCAGTCATTGATAAAATTGACGGTCTTGGAGAAATTGGAACTAAAGTTTTTGAACACTATATGCCAATGCTTCTAAACAATGGAACGATGGGGCAGACCGACTCGATGGCGTTCCACAAGCTCTGCCGGGCATGGGAGGAATGGTATTTGAAAGATAAAGAGCGGCAGGAGAAGGGGGACTATATCGACATTTATGGAAAAGACGGTAGAGTCTTAGACACAAAGACCTCTCCCTGGTTCAAGCAGTGCCTCGAACTTGGCGACCGCCTTGACGCGCAATTGGCAAAGTTTGGACTTAACCCCCGCGACCGGGGAAACATTGAGAGAATATCAAATGGCGAAGATGACTCTGAAATAGGAGGTCTCACTTGAAGGTCGCCAAATTTTGGAGGGAACCATTGGTGGGATATGACCCCTGGCGAAGTCCGCACGGGGCAACTTTTCATCCAGAAATCGCAAGGAGGATTCAAAAGTTTATAGAGTCAGATATAAAGCATTCGAGGGGTGAGTTCGCTGGCAATACGTTCAAACTTTCGCCTTGGCAAAAATGGATAAATGGACACCTTTTTAGCTGGAAAAAGGCGAACGGGACACGGAGATATCGCAAAGTCTTTATCTATATCCCCAGGAAAAATGGAAAGACTTTTTTCGGAGCCTCGATAGGGATAATCCTTTTTGTTTCAGACCGCGAGCCTGGAGCCGAGATATACTGCTGTGCCGCCGACAGTGATCAGGCGGCACTTATATATAATGAGGCGTCTAACATGGTGCGTCAATCCTCAAAGCTTTCCAAGCGGATCAAGATCCTGCCAGGCTATAAAGTCATGAAAGACAATAAAACCATGTCGTATTGGAAGACGCTTTCAAACGAGGCCATGACGAAACATGGACTCAATCCCCATGGATTTTTCATCGATGAAGTCCACGCTCAACATAATTCAAATCTTATAGAAGTCATGGAGACGGGGACAGGCTCAAGACGCCAGCCGTTAGGCATATACATGACTACCGCCGATGTCCTTGGCGATTCGCCTTGCAACAGAATGCTCGACTACGCAAGGAAGGTGAGGGACGGCATCATAGACGATCCTGAATTTCTTCCAATAATATACGAGGCAGTAAATGGCGTCGATGACTGGATGGATGAATCCGTCTGGGCGAGGGTTAACCCAAATCTCGGAGTCTCCCTAAAATGGGATTACATGCGATCGCAGTTCAAGAAGGCGCGCGAAGAGCCTAGTTTTGAAAATACATTTAAACGACTTCATTTAAACATGCAGACGGAACAGGAGCGCCGCTGGTTGAAAATCGAGGACTGGGACTTATCGGGGCAGCGGATTGAAAAGGAGTCCTTGAAGGGAATGAAGTGCTTTGCGGCCATCGACCTTTCCAGCGTCTCCGACATCACTGCCTGCGGATTGTTCTTTCCAAATGAATGCGCGTTCCTATGCTGGTTCTGGGTGCCTGAAAAAACGGCTAAAAAGAGGATTGAATATGAGCGGTGGGCGGCGGAGGGGCATATCGAAATAGTAAAAGGAAAGACAGTGGATTATGAAGCAATCAGGGCGAAGCTTCTTGAGCTGAAGGGCGAATACAAAATAATGGGAGTGGCCTACGACCCGTGGAACGCATCGCAGTTGGCTACGAGGCTGGCAGACGTGGACGGCTTCGAGATGTTCGAGTTCCGCCAGGGATTCAAGAGCATGAACGAGCCTAGCAAGGCGACTGAAAAAATGGTGATAGAGCATACGATTGTACATTTTGGAAATCCCGTCCTGCGATGGATGGCATCCAACGCGCAAGTTCAGGAAGACCCAGCTGGAAGCATCAAGCCGATCAAGCCGAGCAAGGACAGTCCCCTTAAGATCGACGGCATAGTTACTCTTGTAATGGGGATTGGAATGTCGATAGCGCAAAAGGAGGAAGGCGAATCCTTCCTTAAGATTGACGATCAGGATAGTTACGATAAACTCATGAAGGAGGTCTATGGCAGCACGGGGAGATAATGCGGAGAGCCTTAGAGACGGAATAGCCTGTCCGAGATGCGGGTCGAGGATGGGAGTCTATTATACGCGGAAGAAAAGTGGCTCCATATGCCGGGGCCGCAGATGCTTCAAATGCGGGAAGATAAAACAGACAGTTGAGAGATAGTTCCATATTTGGAATATCAATGTTATAGTGATTGAGTATTGATATTGCCAATGCTCTTCCGGAGTGCCATGATTGAGGCAGGCAACCGGGAGTGTCATTGCACAAGCCGAGCCTCACACAAAGAATTAAATGCGCGTTCAACGCCGTTTTTAGCGACCAATGGCCGCAACTCGACGCTCAAGGCTGGCCTGTCTTCGCATATCCCACAGCTGCCGGAATCACTGTCACACCTGAGAACGCACTCTATGACGCCACAGTGTATGCCTGCGTCGATTTGCTTTCCCAGTCAATAGCGTCCCTCGGATGCCGCGTCATGAATGTGGATCAGTTTACAGGCGAAGTCTCCGACGCCACTGGCAATCCGCTCTACTCTCTCTTGCGGTACCAGCCGAATCGCTTCCAGACGGCCCATGAGTATTGGGTTCAGCAGGTGAAATGGTATCTGCTTCGCGGATGCCATTTATCGTGGAAAAATGTAGGCAGCACCGGAAAGATACTTTCCCTCATACCGCTAAACCCTGATACGGTGATACGTCGCCAGCTAAACGATGGAACTGAAGTGCTCTCCGGCGCGGCGCAATGGGGCTACATGAAATGGATAGACTTCTATAATGCACCCCTCTCGGAATTCCTGTCATGTAAATATCACACCATCGACGGTATAACTCCTGTGTCCCCTATCCGATATGCCGCCGATGTCATTGGACTTTCAATGACGGCCCTCCAACACGGGAACCGAGTATTCAATAACGACGCCACGCCAAATGGAATCGTCTCTGTCGACGGGAACCTTGACGATAAGGCCTTGACAAGGCTTGCGCAGGCTTGGGCGGCCGGCGGCTCCTGCTCGAACTACGGAAAGACGCGCTTCCTTGGAGACGATGCGAAATATACTCGCATATCAATGTCAAATGAAGATGCTCAATATTTGCAGACCAGGCGTTATTCCAAAGAGGAAATTTGCGGGATATTCCGTGTGCCTCCACACCTGATAGGGGATGCGATCCGAGCAAAGGGCTGGTCGACGCTTGAACAGCAGAACGAGGAATTCCTTACCTTTACCCTCGCTCCGATCCTCCATGCGTTTGAGCAGTCATGCAATCGCGATTTGATTCCGCGCTCGCAATGGGGAAAGACCTTCATATCTTTCGACACCCGCGATTTCATGAAGGCCGACATCAAGACCCGCAGCGAGTTCTACACGCAGATGGTAGGCATCGCGGTAATGAGTCCCAACGACGTACGCAAGGAGCTTGGCATGATGAAGCGTCCTGGAGGCGATGAATATATACGCTCTACAAACACCGTTATTGATTCAAAATCGAATCCCTCAAAGGTCGATTCTGAACAGCAGATACAAGAAGAACAATCAGCTGAGGAGGGCGTCTAATGCCTTATGCCAATGAACATACGGCCCGTGTCAAGGAGCCTTCCGACTTCAAGGATGACTCGTTCAGGCGGAAGAATATAAAGGACGGAATCGATATCATCATGGGCAAGCTTAAGTCGGGCGGCGATTCAATGGTGACGCAGGCATACCGTTTTGATGCCTCCAAGTTCTCTGTTCAGGAGGCCAAGGATTGGCTTAAAAAAGAAGATGTCAAATACATCAAGTTCGAGACCGCATCTGGCGAATCCAGGGACGCGCTCAAAAAGAGGCTTGTCAATGTCGCAAGAAATCTTTCCACGCCTCGCAAGTGGTATAACATGCAGTCGCCTGATGATCCTGGCGACATTCCCACCGCGATAATCTACGATGCCATTGGACAGTCCTATCAGGGCGAAGGTCTTTCGCCAAAGGATTTCCAAAATGACATATCGGAGCTTGTCGCAAAGGGTCATAAAAAGCTTAACCTGCGAATCAATTCGCCAGGCGGCTACATACACGACGGCTTTGCAATCTATAACTGCCTCAAGCGGTCGGGGCTTGAAATCGATGTGTATATCGACGGACTCGCTGCTTCCTGCGCGTCCTTCATCGCTATGGCCGGCCGCAAAGTCTATATGCCTCTCCATAGCGAAATGATGATTCATGATCCCTGGAGCATAATAATGGGAGATGCTGAAGACATGAGGACCGAGGCCTCCCACCTCGACAGCCTCAAAGAGATGATAGTTGACATATATGCGCAGAAGACCGGGCTTGAAGACGGAGCGATAAAGAGCATGATGAACAAGCAGACTTGGCTCAATGGCGAAAAATGCGTAGCCCTCGGCTTTGCAGATGAGCTCATAGAAGAGTCAAAGGCGGCGGCATGCATGTTCGAGCTTGATTCCGACATGCTGCCTGGCCTGCCTGAAGGGTTTAAAAAACTACAGAACGCAAAAAGGAAAAGGATGCAGGAAAAAGTCCTTCGCGATGAAGGGCTTTCCAATTCGCAGGCTAAGGCGCAGGCGAATTCCCGCCGTGAGGGCGAGGCGTCCGATGAAATAGACGAAGGGAATGAAATCGTAAACGCAATAAAAGAAGGAGTCGGCTCATGGCTGGCGAACTAGACAAAGTGATCAAGGCCGAATTCGACAAGATCGGCACGGGTCTCAAGGACATTGAGATGAAACAGAAAAACGCTATAGACGCCTTTGAGGCGAAGATAGGTACCAAATTCGAAGTCATCGATAACCTTGAGGAAAAGATAAACCTCATGGCTAAGGACTCAGATAAGAAGCACGGTAAAAATAAAAAGCGCGGATTCGAGAACTCCGCCGAATTCTTCAGCACGGTCATTGAAGCCGGTAAGAATGGCATGCGTCCCGATCAGATGGATGCCAGGCTCCTTCCTCTGCTGCATGTCCCTGGCATAAAGGGCGCTCGCAATGCCGCTGGCAGCGATGACGCCATCATCGCCAGTAATCCGGACGGGGGATTTACCGTCCCTCCAGCCTTCCTGCCTACCATCATGAAGCTCGACCCTCTCGCAATTCAAGGCGACACCGGAGTTTTGACAAAGAAGATTCCGATGCAGTCCCAGATCGTCGTTATAAATGCCAGGGTTGACAAGGATCACAGTAAAGGGTCTGTGACTGGCGGATTCCAGATGTATCGCGGAGCCGAGGCTGCCACGATGACGGATTCCAAGAGTCAATACGAGCAGATTGAACTCAAGACGAAGAAGCTCTCCGGCGTCGCGTATGCCTCAGAGGAAATCCTTGCGATGAGTCCGATCAGCTTTGGAGCTCTCATTCAGGACGGTTTCGCGACCGAGCGTATCGCCAAGCTCAACTACGAGCGTCTCAATGGGAATGGCGTAGGAGAATTCCTTGGAGTTCTCAAGAGCCCCTGCCTGATCACAACAACCAAGACCGACGCGCAGGTTACCAAAACCGTAAGCGTCGCCAATCTCTTTGGCATTCGCGCCAGGGTTTGGGGGTATAAAAACGCCGTATGGATGGCGAATCAGGACGTGATTCCGGCCCTCGCCTCTTTGGACAGCAGCCAATATAAACTCTGGCAGCCGTCTCTACGCGAAGACCTGCCGGACACCCTCATGGGCAGGCCGATAATATTCGATGAAAACCTGCCGAGTCTTGGTTCCGCAGGCGACATCGGCTGTTACAACTGGAGCGAGTATCTTGAGGGTCAATACGGAGGTGCCACGTTCCAAGAGTCGATTCATGTGCGGTTTGTTCAGAACGAAAGGGCGTTCAGGCTAGTCACGTATAATGACGGAGCTCCCTGGTGGAGGACTGCATTGACCCCGAGGGTCAGCACTACGTCGCTTAGCCCATTCGTCATTCTTGGCGCGAGAGTCTGAGTAAAATAAACTATGGGGAGGGTTGAGCCTCCCCTTTCAAAAAAAGGAGAACTGCAAATGTCAGCTTCAAGCACGGCAGTTTCGGGCCTCACGGTCAAAAAAATGTTTACCATCATTTCGGCGAATCCCAAAATATTCGCTCCCAGCGGAACGAACGCCACGGCGGTAGCCTGGCTCGACATTCGCGACTATAACGTTTTCAGCGTTCAGCTTATTAGACTGACCGGAACTGGAACCGTCGTATTTAGTCTTGTCGCCAGCGATGACTCCAGCGGAACGAACACATACACCATCAAGACTAAGACGCAGGTCTCAGGAGCTTTAGGCCCGAATCTGGCGACAGCTGGAAGCTCGATGGTTCTGGAAGCCTTGGCTTCCGAAATTGCAACCGCGTCGGCGGCGGATGGAATCCACTACCGCTACGTATCTGCGGTTGTGACTTTGGGGACAGGATCGGACACTCTGTTCGCAGTCCAGAATCTCAGCGAGCCGAGATTTGCGCACGACGCGCTCACCACGGACGTAAGGGTTCCTTCCTGAAGGAGATTTCTCTATGGGGCGGAGCGTTTTGATATGTGGCCTCTACATGCCGGACTATCATGGCATATCCGGCATGGAAGCCCTTTCAAAACTGGCGGACGAGACATGGGTCATGAACGACTGGTATCAGTTCACCCCATGGCTTAACCGCCCCGCTCGCATATGGAACATACATGCGGCTCCGCATACGCATATTAGCGACCCCTCCCGTTTTCCCTGGGACTGGAAGGAATGGTATCGTAAATCGATAGCTAATGGCGCACGAGTCATAGTCACGGAACTAATTGAAGGCATCGATATCAGATGCCAGGAACTTCTCGACATGGAGGGGCTTCTTAGGGACTGCATCGACTATGCCCTTGGCTGCCAGGCGGCGATAATGATTTGCCAGGCCGCCAGGGAGGGATTCAAGAGGATCAATGTAATCGGCGCTAGATTTCATGAGAATGAATACGTCGCTCATATTCAAGCTATGATGCATGCTATCGTATTTGCGAGGTCGAAGGGCGTTGAGGTAATTCTGCCAGAAGGGCGGGAAGGCGAATGGGCGTTGAGCCGGTTCAGCGACGCCAAGAGCATGGATCCCTATTGGCTGGAGTCAAAGAAAAACTCTGAGCAGCTAAAAGTGAAGGTTACGGCATGAAGGGTGAAAATACGATAGACATTGATTTTGGCGGAACTATCTGCGCGCATGGCGACATCGCGGGAAAGCCTCTTGCTGATGACACCTTCGCCAAGCTGGAGTCATATCTTGACGCCGGAATCCTGGTCGTTATACACACCTCTAAGGCGGCAAAGCCTGAGAATGTCGAAGAGATAATCCAGTGGTTTGAAGATAATGGATTCGACCGCGTTGACGAGCTTATAATAACCGCTGTAAAACCCCATGCCCATATGGTAGTTGATGACCTGGCATACCGCAGCGAAGATGGCAATCTGCCCACCGTTGAGGAATTCCGGGCTTTTCGCCCCTGGTGGGATAAGAGCAGAGATGACAAGGCCGATGATGAGGCTAAGAACCAGGTCATTGAGAGATTGAACAACTTGACTCAAAACTTGTGGGGAGACAAATGATAACTCCACTGCTTCCCTACACCGGGCCGATAATAAAGACCCCTCCGGCGATTGAGCCTGTAAATGTCGCTGATTTCAGAATGCGTCTCAGGCTCGACGACACGACGCAGGACGCAATGCTTTTAGCCTTCCTGCTGGCGGCTAGAATAGCCGTTGAAAGCGCGACTCGCCGGACTTTGATAACGACGGAATACCAGATGTTCTATGAACAGTTTCGCGCCTATTGGGACGGGATCGACCTCTTGAGCTACTATCTCCCATTCATGGAGCTTCGCAAGCCTCCGATTCAAAGGGTGGAGTCTATAACATATGTCGACATCGATGGCGCGACACAGACGCTTGATTCTTCACTTTACCAGGTTGACACCTCATATATAATGGGCCGCATAGTCCCAGCCTCCGGCGCGGACTGGCCTGCCGTCACAGTCCAGCCTCAATGTGTTACGATAACATATCTAGCTGGCTATGGGAACACGGCGGCGTCCGTCCCGCAGCCTCTCGTTGAAGCCATATATTCCCTGGCCTGCGACATTTACGAGCATCCTGAATTCAATGTCGAGTCTAGACTTGAAGAGAGCCGAGCCGCGAAATGGCTTCTAAACTCCTATAAGCTCATAGGGTGCGAATGATGCAAGTCGGGAAGCTCAGGCAGAGGATTGTGATTCAGCGGAAGTCGAGCAATGTGTTCGACTCCGGCGAGGTCACTTTCACTTGGAACGCCTTTGCCACGGCATGGGCGGACATCCGCACTCCAAGAGGCGAGGAATTTTTCGCGCATGAAAAGTTTACGGGCATCGCAACCCATAAGGTAATAACGCGATGGATACAAGCTCTCACTCCTGATATGCGCGTATCATGGACTATCGACGGCGCGACCCGGATTTTGAACATCCTCTATTCGGAGGAAGACCGATTCCATAAGAAGATGCGCGTTCTATGGTGCAAGGAGGTTGCGGCGTGAAGACCTCCCAAAGTTTTAGCTTAATAGGAGATGTCCAGGTGAGGGCAAATCTCATGCTTTTAAAGGACGCCGCAGCAAAGAAGATCATGCGTCCGGCTATAGGCGCAGGCTTGAGGCCTATCCGCGATGAGGCTAGGTCAAAGGCGTCGCCTGGCGAAGTATTGAGCGAAGAGGCAAGCGGCCTTATGAAGAAGGCGATCAAAGCTAAGACATCAGGCAAAGGGGAGAACATCGTCGGCAAGGTCTATGTGGATAAAAGTGTTGAAGGCGAAATAAATGGTAAAAGGCATGTTCCAGGAAATGTCGCGCATCTAGTGGAGTTCGGGCATGGCGGCCCACATCCCGCGCCTCCACATCCCTTCATGCGCCCGGCCCTCGATGAAAAGAAGTCGGAGGCTCTGGCGGCGGTGGAGTCCACCGCAAGGGTCAAGCTTGATGAAGTCGTATTGAAAATGGGGGTCAAGGCGTTGAAATGAGCGCATCAAATTTCCAATCGGCCTTGAGACTATATCTTCTGGCGGACTCCGCAGTTGCGGCCCTGCTAGGGACATCCGTCTATGAGACTCCATCGCCGGAGGCCGGAGCCATTCCCTACTCGACAATCCATCAAATCAGCAGTTCCGAATTGAACAATGTCTATGCGCCAGACCAGATAGTCGATGAGCGTTTCCAATTCGACATCTTCACTCTGAATTTTGACCAGGCAGTTCAAATCGACATCGCGATAAGAAACGCCCTTCACTTCAAAAACCATTTAAGTGTCGGAGGCTACTATGTCTGGTCTATCCTGCGGCAGGGCCGCAACGCAACGCATGAGCCTGTCAATGACGCATCTGAGGATGTTTTTCATAGAGTTTCAGTTGATTACACGATAAGGCGAAACTACAACCCAAGCTAAGGAGAATTGAAATGGGCGAAATTTACGACGGCAGTGGCTCTAGCATCGCTTTTGCTACGACGGGGGTGAGCTTCAAGGTGGAGAAGTTTGAGGCAGGCCCGGCAGACAAGAAGAAAGAAATCGACGTGACCACGCTTGCGAATGCGTCGGTAAGGACAAAGAAGCTTTCCATTCTTCGTGAACTGGAGAACTTAAGCGTCACTATTCAGCATGATCCTGCGAAGCAGTATGCGACATGGGCTGCGAACGAGCTTATAATAATATCGTTCCCGTCCGGATCAGGCTCGCTCGCTTTTTATGGCGGGAAGATGGAATACAAGCCAAATGAGCTTGAAGCTCAGAATAAGACGCTTGCTACCGTGACTATCATGATTTCCAACCTTAATGGCAGCGGCGTAGAGACGGCCCCTGTCTATACGGCGTAAGGAGGAAAGAGCATGTCTGCACAGACGATATCGGTAGTTGCTTCTATTACGGGCGGAGGTCAGGTTCTACAGTCTAGCCGCAATGTCTCGGTTGACAATGTTATTGTCGCGGCGGAGGCGATAGCCGCAGGCAAGACGGGGACAGCCGGAGCCGCAGGCGTGATGACGCTTGGCACAGGCCATGGCCTTACGACTGCTAATGTGGTATCAGTGACTTGGGCCGTAGGGCGGAGGTATGATTGCTCGATCACCGCGTATGACTCCACTACTATAACTGTAGGGACAGGCGCGGGGGATTCCCTGCCAACCGCCGGCGCGGTGGTGGTTTCGTCCAAGACTGAGATCGACCTCGCCTTCAATGGCGCGGAGCTTCAGGCTATTTCTATAGGCGGCGATCAGCCGTTTATAGTAGCACTTGAGGATGTGTCGACCGTCAAACTTGAAGTCGATACAGTCGCCAACAGTACCTACCAATGGGACTCCGGCAATGGCGTGACGAATCCGCTTGCCGCAGCAGCACCTATCAAGGCTAACGCCTACGCCAAGGCCGCAGTCGCGGGGACGCTGAAAATTCTCGTAGGATATCTCAACGGCTAAAGGAGGCGCAAAATGGGATTGAAGGACAGGCTCAAGGCCACGATGGAAAATCTCCGCGTCAAGGAGGTCGCTCTTTTTGGGGAGAAAGTCCTTGTGAGGGTTCTTTCCATAAAAGAGTTCAAGTCGATCAAGAATGCAATATCGGACACCAATGGGAAGGTCGATGAAAATAGGGTTTTGGAGATGTTGGCGGCGCAATTCCTCGACCCTTCCACGAAGGCTCCTATATTCACAACGGAAGACCTTCAATCTAGACTTCCTGCGTCTGAGATAAAGAATCTGCTTGAGCTTTTCTATGCGCATAATGGCGCGGTAGATCAGGGGCAGGCTGAAAAAAACTTGCCTCCGACCCCATAAGGCTTGCCGAGTTCGCCTTGGCGGACAGGCTTGGAGTCGGAGTTGAAAGCCTTGAAGAGGAAATGAGTCATGCGGAGTTTTCCGAATGGCTCGCATACGGAGCGATTAAGGATAAGAGGCATGAAAAAATTGACTACTACCTTGCGCAAATACCCCATGCGATCGCCTCTATTTTTGGAGGCAGGCATTCCATTGAGGATTTCCTTGTCAAATTCAGGCATGGTGAAACCGTCAAGAAGGTGCCGCCTAAAGAGCTTGCCGCTGGCATATGCGGATGGTTTGGAATCAAGTCCGGGCAGGGAGGCATATAGCTATGGCGGGAGGTAGCTTGGGGACTCTCGCCGTCTACTTGACGGCGAATATGCTCGACTTCCACAAGGGCATTGACGGCGCTCTTGCGAAGCTATCTAGCTTTGCTACAGTAACGCCGCTCAAACTTGCCGTGGGGGCTACGGCCTTGACCGCGTTTGCGATTCATTCCCTCAAGTCTTTCGCCGAATCCGAAAAAGCCATAGCGCATTTCAATGAGACGCTCCGCGCGAACGGGGACTACGTTCTTGGCAACTCCCAAAAGCTTATAGCTTTCGCCGAGCAGACCGCAAAAGTGACGCTCTATACCAAGGCTCAAGTTCTTGAAACTATGGCCTTGGGCCGAAACATGGGCATCGTGCCGCAGAATTTAGATAGGGTGACACGCGCCGCCATGGGGCTTGCAAGCGCATACCATCTAGACCTTGAAGCTTCAATGAAACTTGTCGCGAAGGCGGCGGAGGGGCATACTCAAAACCTTGCGCGGTTTGGAATAGTTTTAAAGGAGACCTTGACTCCGCAGGAGAAGTTCAACGAGCTTCTCCGCAGGGGGGAGCAGGGTTTTGAGTTGACCAAGGGGGAGGCCGACACGCTGGCTGGAAGCTATGAAAAATTGAAGCAGAGCCTTGATGACGTTTGGAAGGCTTTCGGTTCATTCTTCAATGAACTTATGGGGGGTAATGAAGGGGTCAAGGAGCTTACAGACAACATACGGTCATTCTCCGACTACGTGAAGTCAAGCGCATTTGAATCTGCCTATGTTATAAAAGAGGCTTTTATTGGGATGGAGTATGGTTTCAAGCTCTTCTTTGAAACAGGCCAAGTTGGGTTTGAGAGGATATTCGTCTCAATAGACAACATGTCAAGAAGATTCTTCGACATATCAAGCTGGATAGGTGCTAATTGGACGTCGGTATGGAAGGGGATGGGCGATATTTCAATTGAAACTTTCATCAAGATAGCCGAATTTATAGATGAGGCTACATCCATATTCTTTGGCTCGGTAAAACACGAAATAGCCAATATCATGGAGGCGGTGAAGACTGGCAGCGTAGATGCCATATTAAAAGCAGTGAACCCATATGCCGCCGTGATGGATCAGATTGAAATAGTAACCGACAAGGCGAGGGAGTCTATCGCGGCGATATCGAAGGATTTGAAGCTTGCTCCAATCGAATTCCATGACGCCACGGCAGAGACGTTTGGGAACATGGTGGAAAGGATCGACGCCGAGCATGAGAAGGCTCTGTCTGGACTTGGCGAGCGGGAATTGAAACGAAAGCAGGAAGAGATAGAGAAACAGTATGGAGCGGCATTCAAAAAGAATCCGCTGGAAACAATAGGAACCGCTGGGAAAATGGCGGTGGAGCATAGTTTTTCAGCAGCATTGCAAAAAGGTACAGCGCAAGCTTACAGTCTTGCTCTTGGCGGTCGCGGCGGCGAGAACGAAGTGGCTAAAAAGACGGAGCAGCATACAAAGAAAATCTCTGACAACTCAGACAAGCAAGTTCAATTCATGCAGCGGATGTCTGCTCTGGCGGTAGCACAATGAGCTATGTGGCGACGATGATGGAGACTGGATTCTCCTTCCAGCAGGACGGCTACATTCGACGCTACTCTATCCCCTATCAGGTCATGTCGGACACTCCCAAAGATGTAAATTTCCTTGGAGCAACGGCGGCCCTCAACGCTCCGACATTGGGGACTCCCTACGCCTTCGACCCCGGCGCGTTCTTCGACAGGCTGGAGTTCAAAGGCATAGACTTTGCGGCGGACGGAACAACGGTTTTCAAATTTTCCGCAGAGTATGGACCATGGGATCAGAAGATGAATCCCAATCCTCTCAACGCTCCGCCGGAGATGTCGTTCTCCACAAAGCAATATAGCGTAGTCATGGCTTCCGCCTATGGAGGCGGCGACGCGCAATTCAATCCAACGACGCCGATACTCAACACTGCAAAGATGCCTTATGATCCGCCTCCTATGCGGATAAAGAGGAACACGGTTATTCACGTCTCCTATAATACGCTTAAATTTGAAGGTTCTTGGAAGGTCGCGCTAGAGGGGACATTGAATAAAACGGCATTTACAGTTGCTGAGAGCAATGTTCCCGCAGGCTTCGCAATGCTCAATGAGATCGGCGCGCAGGTTCAATTCGATCCCAAGGGAAATAAATATTGGAGGTTGACGCTTCAAATTGAGATTGACTCCGAGGACGGATGGGCCTATAAACTATTGTCGAATGGATATGAATGTGCGACGCCTGGAGGCATATCGTCGATATATGTCTGGACTGACGCATCTGCGGGAGAGTTTACGCAAAATGAACTATATCCTAGATATAAAATCCTCTACTCAGACATTTTGGCAGGAAAAGCTTCGTCTATCGCAACGCCATGCCGCCTTTCCGAGGCTGGCGGGATAGTCCAGCCGGCGGCTCCTGCTACGGATTCGTACTGGCAGACTTTCTCGCCATACTTTACAGCCGATTGGAGTCCCCTGGCGATTCCGAGATCGGCTCTCGGCTCCGTCGGCGGAGGATTGACGCTATGAGTCAAAACTACCTGATGGGCGAAAATTACAAGCTCCGCGTCGATCGCACTATTGGCCGCGATACATTGAGCCTCGCTCCGGGGGCGCGAAGATCGCATCCGGCGCAGGAGTTCATTTCATCCTCATCAGGCTACGTCGGCCCCTTTGCCGTAGTGATAAAAGACCCGACTACGATAACTATTCAAGGGTATAACGTCGATAAGGGAAGGTTCTTCCGAAACTATATAATTCTGGCGACGAATGCATACCTGGAGGTCAACGAG
>QGNH01000236.1_pt2 | contig 14486 bp, 21 predicted proteins | sample 1735481 | NCBI WGS metagenome assembly QGNH01 (sample SAMN09239004, study PRJNA386568) | Viral metagenome, whole genome shotgun sequencing project. | reverse complement strand
AATGGTAAGAATTCTCCATTTTCCCTATAATAAACCTTATCATTAAATGGAAGATCATTAACGTTGCTATATTCAAAAACATCTTGATTAGTCCATTCTCTCAAAGGTTGGACAAAGTCTGGTGAACCTGGAAGTTTTTTAAATACCCATCTTAAACCATTTGGTTTATGACCACTATGGGGTTTTGATTCATGCATCCTATGTGCTTGTATGCCAATATCCCAACAATAATTATAGCTACCTTTTGGTTGTAAATAAATATCTTTATAAGCACAGAGATATTCTCCATCTATAAATTCATCTGGTTTATATAACATAGCACAAAGAATCATATATGATGAACCACATGCAAAATGCCTAACAACCTCAAAAGTATCATTTTGATGAAAAATACTACATTTACTTGCAGGATAATCATAACAAATCAAATCCCATTCTGTTATAAGCCAATTTGCGTATATATATTTTTTAGGAAAGTATGGATCTCTATGAAACATAATAGGCCACTTGAAACCCNNACCCATTTCTCTTGTTATATGTAATAGTGTATTTGAATCTTTACCACCACCCCAATATATAATTGGTTTCAAATAATTCTTATCAATACTTTCAATTATTTTTTTAGTTTCATTTAATTTATTTTGTAACATATTTTCCTTTCAGGCTGCCGCAGCTGCTGCTCCTGCTGCTGTAGCAACACTACTTACTATTGTTGTTCCAGCACCAGTTGATGCAGGAGTTACAGCCGTTTGATTGTCAGTTGGTTTTAATCCAAGCAAAGACGTTAATAGTTGATCCATAGGTTGATCACCTGGAATATTCTGTTGTTGCCATTGTTGCAGTAAAGCATTTAAATCATTTTGATTTGTAGTTTGTTCTTGCGTACCCATATTAAATAAAGATGAACTCAAATTATTTTGATTAGTCAAAAAATTGCTAAAATCAGTAATACCAGATTGCTGAGTTGCCAATTTTTCACTATCTTCTTTAGCTTGTAAATTTGACCTTCCCATTGTAATAGCATCCATTAATGTTTCAGATTGCACTTGTGTTGCATCTCCCCTACTACCACTTCCAGCACCACCACCACTATAAAATAAACCTGCTTTTGAATATGAAGAATCAAGTTTGGGCATTATATCTCTGTTGAAATTCTCTATCATAGGCTTTTCAACACCTTCCGTATATGCCTTTGTCTCAGAAGTAGGGTCGAATGCTTTACCACTAATCATATTCATAATCTGAGATAGTGTATCACCAGATGCAGGAAGATTTGATAATCCCGAAACATTACTCATTGCACCAGTTTGAGCATCTGTCAACGGAGCAGTAAATTGTCCTGTATATGAAGGTATGGCAGATGGGTTTGCAGTATATGGCTGCATATACTGCATCAAACTTTGAAGCATTGACGACATTTCTGGTGTAAGATTAGATAATGAAGTTGTATTTACACTCGATGGACTTCCACTAAACCAGTCTGCCATTTTAAATCTCCTTTGTTAAAAGGTGTTCCACGACTTGGAATCCCCTATCTTTCCATTTTTTAGGATGAAAAGTAGAAGTTTGGCATATTTTAATGCCATTACTTTTTGCCCAAACCTCAGCCCCTTCTAACAGTTTAGCTTCGATTTCGGGTGTATCGCCAAAGAGTGATACTATCGTCAGTTTCTCTGATGTGAATGTAGGGTTTACTTGTACGATGACGTAGCCCATACATTTATCGTCTTCCAATGCGACCCATACAGCAATGTTAAATGCTGTTAAGGATGGCCTTAGCCATTTAATAAATAATTGCGAATCGTACTCTTTAATTTCCTCACGTTCAATGTACTGTTTGATCTTTTCATTGATGTAAATGATAACTGATTGATCTTTGGTCTTAATGATTTTCATGGCTTCCCTTTCCTCCGTTACTTCAGTATTTTAACCCTCTCCGTTGCCGCTTCAGCTTCAAGGTCAATCACAAATTTCGATGCCGTTGGTTGAACTGCAATCCATTCTCTGATTCCTCGGATAGACTGTTTGTCTATCAGTTCAAGTTTGGCAATGGTTTCGGCGTTGGTCTTTGCTTTGAGTTCTTCTGCTAGATACGCAGTCTCAAGAGTGTCATAGTTACTGATTACATCCTCAACGATTGCCCTGTTTTCGGGGGTGTCATAGGGTGAGGTGTGAGGTGCATCTACGGGCTTGTTGTTTGCATCAGAGTCGATGAAATAGACTTCCTCGCCCCTTATTTGGAACTGTTCCGGTGGAATCCTCTGTGCTAAAAGTGTGCATAAAGTGTAGGCATCCATATGTTTGTCTCCTTAATCTGTTCTCGTGAAACTTATATTTGTTGCTTTAAGATATTGGTTATCTCCTAATATTTGTCGTTGCCCCGAAGCGGCTGTCACGGCACAACCAAAATGTATAGTATCTCCTGCGTTTAGATATAGCCCTACTATGGATACACACCCCCCAAAGTAATAACCCGTAGCTATTTGGAATGTGCTCGCTGCCTGCGTTACTGCTGACCCAAAGGTCGCTGACCCTGTTTTGATTAACGGATATAAGAAACAATACCCAGCCCCGTCAGACCCGCCAGAAACATAAAATCCTATATTATAGGCCCCGCTTTGCTTTATCACAGCAGAAATAATGGACGACGCGGTGATATCTGCACCAGATGTTATCGTGGTTGCGAGAGAAACCGTTTTACCATAGGTGGACTTTGGATTCCACATCACCTGCGGGGCATCCAACACGGTTGCCTGAATGGTGTGATCAGGATTGTCTGCCGTGTCATACTGATAACGGATTTTACCTACACAGACACAGTAATCGGTGATAACTTTCGTGTAGGTTGAGGACGCTTCTAAAAGAAAGAAATCATCGTCTGTTGCCGTAGTGGATGCAGGACATCTTGTGAACCCTGAATAGCCGCCCAATGCCCATACAATTCCCCCTGCTGCATCCCAAATAGCATAGACGTATGCGGTTTTAATCTCCGCATCCAGTGAACCTTTCGACCAGTAATTTGCTGCATCTGCCATAATGAATTGAGAAGTGCCGGAAAGGTAGGTTGCCTTGCGGGTTCTCTGAACAAGACCTGTCCCATCAGGAATGGAAATCGTGGGAAAATTTGTGCCGTCGGGAACCGCACCGCCAGACTTTGTAAAGATGTCCAACTTATTAACAGAACCATTGACAACGAGCTTAAGATTGATAATCAGTTCGCTTGATACAGACGGAGAGGCAGGATTCAGAAGCTCCCATCTTGTGTTTGCAAGATTATATTGTAAGTCACAAACAGCACCTGCTCTTGGAATGTCGGCAGGAGAAAGAGCTTGTCCACCTTGTTTAGTAATAACTTCTGCACCAAGACCATTAGGGTTTATGGTTGGTGTTGTCGTAGCATTTGCATAAGCAGCAACAAATCTTATGTTTTGTTGGTCTGCAAGTGTAATAGGTGGATTGTAAGTTACTGTGATTGCATCAGCACTACCACCTGCTGCTGCTGTTGGGATACTACCGCTTGCACCTTGTATTCCTTGTGGGCCAGTTGCACCTATTGTATTTGCTATGATTGACCACGTTCCAGATGACTTGTTGTAAATATCACAAGTGACTGTTCTGAAATAGAAGTCTCCATTAACTCCAAGTCCAGACGAAGGTATTGTCGCTCCTTGATACCAAGTCGCACCTGCTGCACCTGCAGGCCCAGTTGGCCCAGCAACTCCTTGCGTGAAATAAGAAAGGGAAGTCCACGTAGTAGTGCCATCACCAATCTTAAACTTCAAGGTGTCAATCTCCATAGCGAGTTCACCTTGGCCAAGAATTGGATTAGCGGCTGTCCACTGAGCAGCAGTACCCCTTCTTAATTGAATCTTTTGTGCCATTACACTCCACCACCATCAACCGTGTCAGTTCCACCATACACAGAACTTGGAAATCCACCATCAAGATAATTACTTGGGTCATACAAATTAACTGAATTTCCAATATCGCTAAGATGTTGTTGAAATTGGGTCAAAACTTTCTGAACATCTGATAAATTTTCAAATTTAGTAGGCACAACTGGAATCATAAATGTACCTTTGTTTAATATATAATTCATTACACTTCCTCATCTTTATCAATTGAATAATATCTGAATCCATCCAAATTAAAAAATCCTTCCATCTCAGCGTTTCTTAATCTGAATATTGCTTTCTCATTTGTTACATCAAATGGGTCTGTCAATATTGGTTCTGTTTCATCTGTACCAAGTAGAGTTGATGTAAGCAGGGAAAAAACTTTGCCATTATCATTGCTAACATATGTTTCTAACAAATCACCAACTGCATAAAATTCATTCCTTACAAATCTACTGTATTTTCCAAGATTTGGCATAAAACTTTTAGTATCCATATAGGATTCTATTGGAACACCATCATCATTTTTAATCATTTCTGTATTTCTATAAATATACCCATCATAATCGCCCAACATATCGTATGGTGCAACACTTTGAAATACTCTTGAACCAATTTTAAAGTCCATATCACCAATAATCATTGTTAAAGCACCAATAGTTGTTGCACTCTCTGATCTTTAATATCCATCAGCTGTCATATCAGAAGCAAATTTCCAAATTCCAATAAAAGCATTTTTAGAATAATCATAAACTATAACTTGGTCTGGTGCATCCGATTGCGGTGATGGGAAAAACAACAAATACAAATTATAATCTTCCAACATATGAGAAAACATCTGGTCAATTCCATTTGGATTTAAGTTATCAAGAAAATAATTAATAACTTTGTCTCCAATAGGATTGCAAGAGAATCCATCAAAAGTGTAGAAATTATCCCATCCCAAGAACATCAATGTTTCACCAAGAGATTGAATACTTCCTGCTGACATACATCCTACATCAAGGATTTTGTTTTCATCAAAGGTAAAGGGTGGTGAACTTCCTGTTGCGTACATCATAGTTATTGAACGTTCCAATAATATGGCAAGTTGTCCTCTTAATATTTCACAACCAACAATTGGCCCAGTTGTTGCCGCCAACGTGTTAGTTCCAGATTCAACACCTGACCAATCTTTTGGATTACCTGGAACACACCAATCAACACGTTGAGGAGTATCATTACCAAGAACATTACAATTTAACAATAAAGTCCAAGTATAAAACTGCTTAACAAACTTAGCTTTATGTGGATTGCCAGGCAGGTCTATAAGATGCAATGTTCCATTCCAACACTTTGGAACATCAAATCCATTTGTTATTATAAATTTTACCTCATTTGAATCATTGTCATATACTGTTTCACAACTGAATCTGTTATTAATATCTCCAGTAAAGCATTTAATAGTGCGAATATCATCCAACCAAACATCGAATATACCTTTGTTTGTTGCAACTTTAAGACTTATTGATGAAATATTTGTATCAAGAGAAGCATTTGATAAAATAATTTCAATTTCAGTTGGAACATTTGCATCTAATGCAGGAACATTAAGGGTTTCTGAAGAAGAACCAATTGGTTCATTTGGCATAATTTGTAAGTTCTTTAAATCACTCACAGTTAATAGAGATAAATCTTTGCAAGATTTAGCAATATCTTTTTCAAGATCAATTGGCATATCCGTTGCAAATATTGTCAATCTTGGAATATTTACATCGGGTAGTCCAGTTAAGTCTGGTAAAATATTAAGAACAGCCAAATCTTGTGCTGTTATTGGGTTTATATCTTTACCACTAACAGCTATGGCACATTCCATATCTAATGGAATGTCAACTGTAAGTGGTTGCGTGTCAATATTTCCAGATACAGAACTTGGCAACGTAGGCAGTATGTTTAAATTTGCTAAATCTCCTGCAGTAATATCACGAACATCAATTGGTACAGATGCTTTTTCCATATCAGAAGAAGCATCGGTAGTTAAGTCTGGTGTGTTAATATTATCAAATGCAACACCGCCTACACTTTGACCATTGAACAATATTTGCAAATCACCTGCATTTAAATCAATACTTGATTTAATATACAAATGAATATGTGTATATCCTGATAAATTAATTGGACTAACTAAATTCTTTGTAGCTGCAATTCCTGTTGTAAATCCAGCTTGAGTTGATATTTTTGCCGATTTGCTACCATATCTAAACCAAGATGTATCTATTATTGCTGATGCATTTTGGTTAGCTGTCCAAGTCAATTCACAATCATCAACTAATAAATTTTCTGATATTAAATCCCAAAACTGTGTAACGACATTATACCAATATGCATCTCTTGTAGTAAGAGCAACAAGATATTCCGTTCCATCATACCTAAAGAACTGTTCAATTTGCATTACTGGATTTGGTAGTGGTAATCCATTTCCAAAAGGTATTAATCCAGGTCGTTTTCTCCATCTACCCTCTTTTATAAAAACATTCAAAGAACGAGACAGTTCATTTTCTTGTATTTTTATAGGTGATTCATCAAGATTTATACCAGTAAATTGAAATTGTGCAGATTTAGCCACATATTCCTTATCTTTCTGGACTCGCTTTTGTCTGAATCGTTGTAACATTATGCCTCTATTTGCTCTTTTTTGTTAAGAGCAAGATGTTTGACTATTTCAACAAAATCTTTTATTGGCATCAAACTTTTTTCCATCTCATTTCGTTGTTCTTCAAATGCTTTTTGAGTTCCAATCGTCGCTGAATGTAATTCCTTCATTAAAAGCATTGTTCTGATGGGTGCACAATCATCTACTTGATATGCTTCTTCTAATTTATCTGTGGGATAAAACATATTAACGTAATGATTTGGGCACTTTCCATCGAATACCGCCCACATTAAACATTCTTTATTACAAGTATTTTTTTGCATTAGTTTTTACTCGCTAAGATTACGCAATAAGCAGGTGGTCGCCAAGTTCCATCCTGCGATGTTGAGTGATTATGTGAGTCATTGGCAGGTAAAGCACCACCAACAACCGCATTAGTATTAGCAGAGAATGTAGCGGTTGGCCCACTCCCAGTAGGATTAGTTTGTTGCCCACCTGCTGTACCCTGAGTATATGTGACACTATGAATATGATCTCTTAATCCAGATTGGCCTGCCGTTAATGTAACCGCTTGATTTGTAATTCCAGATATTGTCCAACTTCCTGTTGAATGAGCACCACCACCAGTTTGCCCACCTGCTCCAGAACCCTTTGTTACAAACAATAATTTATCATCAAGAGTTGTATCAATTGTCCATCCTAATGGTGCAACATTCATATAGAATGGCATCTTGGTTGCAGCAGGAAAGTAAGTAGAAAGTCCACCACCTGTAAGCTGAACTTCATTTCCCGCAGCATCCTTGTAAAATAATTCAATTACACCAGAACCAACATCTTTTGTATATATAAATCCATAAGCTGCAGTAGTTAATGGTGCACCTGTTTGTTTTGCAAGAGATACTTTATTATGACCACCATCAGTCTCTCCAACTTTCCATATATGGTCAACCTGCATTCGTTCTCGGATAGCAACATATAGTTGCCGAAAGTAATCATCAATCAAATATCCGTATGTATTATTATCAGGGAGAGATTCAAATGCATCATCCCAAGAATATGCAAAGCTCATAATTTATACCTCAATCAAAGGAATATCGTGGATAATTACTGGGCAATCTAACTCCACCTTTATATGGTGCATCTTCAACACTTCTAAGACCACGCCATACAGGTGATAAATGTTTTGAAAGTGTAGGAAATTGGCTCATGAACAAAGCAAAATAGTAGTCAGACCTATCCAAGTCTCTACCACCACCAGGTGCAGCAAGAGCCATAGCCATTGCACCATTAGCCAAGATAACACCGTTGTATGGTGCTTTAGGTGAATCAGATTGTCCTAATTCAGCAGGAACATATACAAATTCAAAAGCAAGAGGTTTTATATCTCCAGGTGCAGGAACTAATGAAACTGCTAAATTCTCATCACCAAGTTCATAGAATGCACCCCATGGAGTTCCGTTTCCAAGACTTCGCCAAAGGGGGTCTGTGTCGTCCAATTGTTCATTGGTGTAAAAATCAATATAGCCATTCTCAGTTGGGTCATATTGAACATTTGTCAGCTTTATTATATGGTCAACGATTGCTGCAAGAGGGATAACATATCTGGCCGTTCCGACAACTGTGTTTGTTGTTGCATCCCTGTGTTTGAGATTAGCCAATGCCATAGCACTATCACGATATACTTCGTTGACATAACTATCTATTTGAGCATTTGTCCACCACAGGTTAGTTCCTGCTTCTATGGCTAATCTTGCCATACACCACGCTGTTATTTCGGATAGCATCATATTTGACTCCGTGGGAGTTCATCCATTTTAGTTGCGATTACATCCAATGTAGCTTGGTCTCTGTTTTTCTTCAACCATTTTAACTTACCAAACCCGCAACCAAAAAGTAAGTCGGTTAAAAACTCTTGTGTAATACCCGAAAGATGTCGGTCTGATGGATAGTTCACCCTGCCATAAATACACTGATACCAGTAATCATTACGACCTTTGTAATTTTCAAGATAATTTCTCATCACTTGTTCAAGGTCTGGACACCCAAGATATAATGTGCCATCAGGTTTTAAAACCCTTCTAATTTCCATCATAGCTTTTTGATGGTCACATTGTGGTAGATGTTCAAGAACATGAGAGAAAATCACTCCCTTAAATCTTTCATCAGGAAATGGTATCTTTCGGACATCACCTTCAACATCTACATAAGTGTATTTGTTTAAAGCAATATCCATGTTGATACAATTGTCGTAACGAACATTGGCACAACCAATGTTGATATACTCCGCATTTTCTAAATCTACCATGCTGTGTACATTCCTGTCCCCAACGACCCATCATAAATAAAAGGTGGGTCAATCATTGGATCGATGTTAAGTTCCATTTGTTCATGTTCATCGGCCTGACCTGCAGCATATAGTGATTGCCAATAAAGCATTTCAGGAAGGTCTGGAATCATTCCCTGAGCAATCATCTTATCAGCAGAACCTGCAGTTTCCTCAAACATATCAATGATAGAAAATGGATACTGTCTCAATCCTTTTCTATACTTTTGAAATATTTGCGTCTTTCTTATTTGAAGTGCCATCTGGTTTATCCTCCTCATTTTCGTAATACAACCTGTCAAGATTTGTTAAGGGATTATCTCTGTTTTTTTCCTCAAAAATCATACCAGAGCTTTCCTCAATCTGAGTAACAAAAGTTTCATCAGGTAGGAATAACTGGTTAATCTTGTGTTCCTCATAGATGTTTTTAAGCAAATCTCTGTTTGACCTTGTAAGAATTATCTTGTCCAACAAATGACCAATCTCAACGGTGGTATCCATATAGATACCAAGATTCCCTAGAAACTGCCCTGCTTTTACACAGAAATAAATATCTTCTGTATGCGTTTTACCTGTTAAAAACCACGGCCTTGGAACCATTTTGAATAACTTGACATCAAAAATAGTTCCACAACAACCAAGAGCATCACATTTAACTAATCCATCCTTGTCAATGTTTTTCTCCCAATCATCATAACCGACAATTCTTTTATCACCATCTGTAATGTCATCAAACTTAAAACACATTGGTTTGAAAGGATAGCCCCTTATGTATGCAAGCCCTTGGAGAATGTGTATTCTGTCTTTGCTATCACGAACTGTTCTGATAAGTTTAACAAAATCCTCACCAGACTTGAAATACATATCATCGTCATAAAATGCCAGGTAATCACACTCCCACTCCAAGGCTAGTTTTGCTGCATTATTTCTCGCAATATCAATGGGTTGACGCCATGGGCCAAGAAACACAATTTCAATCTCTTTGTGAGCTTTACCCAATTTATAAAACATATCCATATGAGACGAATACACAACTGGGTCAATGTTATACAAATTGGTAGCAACCATTACTTTAATCTTTTTCAAGGGGCTATCCTTTCTTTACTGTAATAGTAATCGGAAAAACAGCTTTACTGTTTCCCATTTAGTGGGAGATGCCCCTCTGAACCGTGAACCAGAACAGAAGGGGCATTTCCCATATTTTGAAATTTCCACATCAGTTACGATGTTTTTACAATCATCGCACCGATATGCCGTAATATCAGTTACATGCATCGAATGAACACACCACCTGTAGTAAGGGTTGCAGAAACTGAAGTTGAGGATAACGCAACGCTGTGGCCAAGAATGAAACTAGGCTGAACACCAGTCGCTGCACCGATGGACACGGACATATAGAGGTATCCAGATGAAGCAGAAGCAACGGCCATGATAGCACAGCAGTTCGTGGCTGCATCAGAAGCACAAACCAACTGTGCATCAGACCGATACCCATAGCACTGAACCAAACCGTAGGCATTGATTGCGATTGCCGCATCAGCCAAACCAATTACACCAGTTCCATCATACGCTGCATCAGCAAGCCAACCGATCTTGCCGTCACTTGTTCCTGTCCAATGGTACACAACAGGCCGACCCTGTAACAACGCTTCACCTGCTTGCACAGAAACCCAAATTTTTTCGGGGTCAGTTTTATTTATTCTTGAAAATATCATGGTAAATCCTCCTATTGAGCATTGCCGTTTTTAGGCAATAGTAATTTAGTTAAGAAGTGATTGACTGAGAAACATGCTGATGCACGCCCTGTTTTGCTCTATTAGAGCAAACAAGTTCTCCCATCAAATAAATGATCGACGTTTTGGCTTTCTGGTTTTCAGGCTGAATGAACGGGCCAACAACAAAATCCTGACCTTTACACACAACAAACTCAAGGAACTCTGAATTGATAAACAATCCAGCAGAGTATGTATAGGTATAAGATGCAGGGTTAGTATTGGCTGTACCAGTATAAACATCAGGTACATATTCATCCCACAAAAGGGTAGCACCAAGATACTTAGCACCACCAAAGCCCATGTCTGCTACTTTATCATTCTGCATAATAACCTGACCCTTAGCTCGTGCAGCACCAAGGTAGGTTTCATAGTAATACTGGTCGCAGAGAATTACATCTGGTGCTTTTCTCTTACCATTCTTACTACCATACCTAGAACAAAGGTTATACATAGTAACAATTTCTTTGATAAACTGTTCATATGTAGATGCAGAAGATTGTTTATACTGGTTTCTCCACCAAGAATAAGTGTTCTGGTTAATACCACCAATCGTGGTAGATGTAGTAGGGTCAGACTTAATCAATAGATTGATAGGTGTAAGATCAGCACCACCATTTCCATTGGTAAGTGCACCAACAATCATTGCCTCAATAACTTCTGAGAATGACATCTCAGTATTATGAGCCAACTTAGTAAGTAAGTCAAGTATTTTGTTTTTACCTTGGTTCATTGCAAGTTCTTTGTTTGAAATGCTTGTCGAACCTGCGACCTCCTTCCACGTGTAGTACGCAGCAGTAAAGACTTCCTGAGGAGTAGTATCAATAACATCATATCCACTTGACATGGATTTGATAGTAGTATTTTTACCATATTCCAGAGAAATAACAATCCTTTCACCGCCATCTTCCACACGCTTTCTCTCATTGGCATGAATCCAATAAAAGAACGGACATGCATTGAATATGTTGTCATACAACTGTGACCTATAATTCATCCATGTGGTTGATAAAAGGTCATCAAAGTTGTAAGTTAATGAATTAACTGCCATAATAGAATCCTCCGATTAACTTGTTATTCTCCACCTAACTGTTCCTGTGCCCGATTCCATGCCTCCTCCATCGTTTTAGCAGGTCTCTGGTCAACAGTTGAATCAGATTTCTTTCTACCACGAAACTCAACGATATTATTCTCATTGGGCCTCGGTCTGCCTTGGGGTATGTCTCTGATTCCGAGTTCTGACTTTGCTATTTTCAGTAATCTCGGCAAATCATTATAGACGCCTGAACCCATAGCTTTAGAAATCTCATCCATTTTACCTATTACTTTGGGAGATAGTTTATTTTCTTTGATGAAAGTGACAGCCTTTTCTTGAAAAGACGATCTCTTATCATCTACCCTTGCTTTTTCAATGCCCTCTAACTTATCAATTGCCAAATCAAGTGCTGACGCTACTTGCTTGAAATAGGGAGCATAAAAATCATTATCTTCAAATTTCAATGACTCTGCTAATTTCTTCCTACCTGCTGGTGTTTGGTCATCAGCAGGTGGTTTCTTTAAATCTTGTAATTGAGCAACAATATTTTTAAGAGCTTCAACAGTTGTTTGTCGCTCCTCATCACTTTTATCATTGTTACGACTTTTAATATTGTCTTCCAGTTCCTTGAACAAATCTTGCTGTTCTTGAGGCAAAGATTTAATATCAAGTTTTTTCAGAATTGTTGTTATGGGATTTTCATCACCACCTTCATCATCTTGAATTTCATCATCGTGTAAGGTATCGTCATCTTCCAAAATTCTAACATAACTCTGTCCATCGTCTGTAACACCTTCATGAATGTCTTTGGGCGGCATAATCTTTTCCTTTCTTATTTGGCTGCTACGCCATTTTGTTTGTCATAAGACCTTAAAGCACCAAGCCCTAACATACCAATTAATAATGTCATCAATTCCCCTATATCAAGAGCTGGCATGCCAGGTGCTCCTTTAAAGGCCATTTGCATAATATATACAAAAAGTGGCATAAATATATAATTATATGCCAAAGCAACTCCACATATCCATCCCACAAAAGGTCGCCATCCTGATACGAAGGTACTTGGATTTTCAGCTTCTACCGCATTTGTTTCAATTTGTTTAATTGCAAGATTAAAATCGTTTTGTAACTCAGTCAATTGTCCTGCTTGCTGTTGTGTAAGCAAATCAAACTTTGCCTTATCAGCAGCAGTTTTATCTGGAAAGATTTTATCAATTACTTTGCTTCCAAAATCAAATATCGAACCTAATCCTGTTATATCAAATCCCATATCATGCTCCTTTCATACATCCGCAAATACATGAATACGTTTAAGTCCTGCAGGAAGCACCATAGCATCCATATGAACCCATGCCACACCCGATTCAAGCCGTGTTATGTTTAACAACAAGGGATTATCCTTATCTGCTAAAATACGTTTTCTTGCATCATCAGCATTCATGTCCTTTACATGGACATCGAAGGCATTTCCCAATTTATGTTGGCTGTGTTTTGCACCGATAGGACAATCTTCTGGGCGAAATCCTGAAAACTGTCTCGTTGCATAACCACCAGTAGCACCATACCAATTATTCACTGAGCAAGGAACACCGATAAACTCTCTGAAATTATCTAACATTATAAGAGCATCCGGTTTAAATAACTCCCACGCCTTATCACCAATAGTTCTCCATGTTTTCTCATCTACCAACTCATAAATCTGAAAGTATTTCATCATCCACCTATCTTTCTGACTCTCTCTTCAAGTTTTTCCATTCGCTTATCACAAGACTCAAATGGAACCATATCCCTTGCATCATCAGCAATCTTTTTGGTCATATCTTTAATTTCATTGAAGTTCTTGTGAACTTCCGCTTGCCATTCAGTAAGAGATATCTCTTTAGTATCTTCAATTTGCTTCAATAATTTTTTAACTTCTGTTTCGTGCTCATCACGTTGTTTGGCCTTCCTGTTTGAATGTTGAATAATAAATGCTGTAGATAAACTAATTACAATAGGAATGATTAATGTGTTTAAATTTGTTATTGATAAGAATTCCATTAGAACTCCCTTTGAGACAATATCTCAACCTGTGAAATTTTACCAGTTCTTGATGCATCCGGTGTATCATTATATCTATTTATAGCATCCTTAACCTCTTGTCTATTATTTGCATGAAGAATCTTCTCATTGCCAGTTTTCCTATCTGTAATAGTCACATTCAAATTTTGTTCAACAAATGCACGGGCTTCGTGCACCGAAAGAATCTTCTTCATGGTTCTACCGCATTCACACTTTTGCCTCTTATTCCAATCACGAACAGGGGCATACATACCCAATATTATTTTACACCTTTTGCATTCGTATTCGTAGATGGGCATTACTTGCCACCTCCCATCATCAGTTGTTTTGCGGGTTGCTTACCCTTTCCCTTGGGTTGTCCCTTGGGTTGCCCTTGTGGATCAAGATGCAACTTTCCACCACGCATCTTAGCAACTTGCAACATCATTTCCATCTGCTTTTGTTTTTGTATTTGTTCTCCAACAACCTTTTGTGTTTCTGGAGGATTAATTAATTCAATATCCTCAAGTGCAGGGAACATAGTTGTCATAGCTTCAAGTATGCCATCCATATTAACTTTCACTTTAATCATTTCTGGTGGGAACATAGTCAATACTTGCATAAATTGTACAAACTCTTGTCTCTCAGATTCTGGTAGTTTAGGAGTCATACTACCAACTTCTGTTTTTACATTGAATTGTCCTTCAATATTATCTTTATCAAGATTTGCCCAATTCTGTGCATTCTCAACACCACCAATTGGAACTGACTCTTGCGGAGTCAAATT
>QGNH01000293.1_pt1 | contig 14508 bp, 19 predicted proteins | sample 1735481 | NCBI WGS metagenome assembly QGNH01 (sample SAMN09239004, study PRJNA386568) | Viral metagenome, whole genome shotgun sequencing project. | reverse complement strand
GTGAAAGTTTGGTGCTTGTTTGAATTTTGGTAATAACTGCCATTGGATATGCACACCGGAAACAATCCTAGTCCTGCATTGGGCCGATGACGAAGAAGAACACCTCAAATCAAAAGTGTTCTATGCAGAGAACTACGCAGAGTATTACGGTCAGATGGCAATTATTGAGGATGGAGAGATCAAGTCATGGCAGAAAGTTGAAAAACAGGATGATTGAACTGGATCAAGCGTATTGTGACGTGATCGTGAAGCGTTGGGAAGACTTCACAGGGAAAAAGGCCAAATTAATTAAGGGGAAAGGAGGGAAATGAAACCCAAGCGGATCAGCCCAATGTTTGAAGGTGGTATGCAGACGAGACGGAATTGCCAGTTTTGTCGGAAAGTGCTGCCAAAAACATTCAAAGGGAATCCCTGGAAAAAAAAGGTTTGTCCGAAATGCGCGGGAGCGAAAAGGATAGATTTCGCAGTGGTTCTGGAACCAGGTCTGATCTATGAAAGGATTTTTAGCATGATGCAGAAAGAAATATCAAGGATGGGGAGGTGAGTGATATGAACGCACTTGAAATCCACGGACTTCTTTGGAAGCTAAAGGGTGAGGCATTTAATTCGGGTTTTAAAACATTCAAGTTTAACCACCATGACGCATCAGACCATACGCTTGCTTTAAGTGAAGAAATAACCGAACATGAAAAAATATGCCAAAAAATCATATTGGATATTCAGTCTGAATTTGAAAAAGGAAAGGGGTGAGCGATGGAGTTAATAAAGAGGAGAAAGAATGGCCCGTAAACGAAAAAGTAAACAGCAAATAACAGCAGAACTCAACAAACATAACCCCCGTCCTATTGACGAGAAAGATCAGCATATTCTGAAATTAATTGTTGAGAAGCCCGGAATTACAAATATTGAGATCAGTGAGGCATTGGACATGGACCGGACGATCGTTGGCACACGGATCAACCGGCCTGAATTCCAGGATGAGCTTGATCGCTGGCTCAAGCCGTCTTACTCACCCGTGAAAAGCTTTAAGAATAAAGCATGGAAAAAGGCGTTTGAACTTTTAAACGCCAAAAGGGCGGTGAAGGTCGGCGAGAAAACAATATCGGTGCCTGATAACTTTGTCCAGGCCGAAATGGTTAAGCTTGGTCTAAAGGATGAAGTCGCGGAGCTTATAAAAATACAGGGGGATGAAAACAAACCTTTAAAAGTCGGGGAGGCCGATGATTCAAAGCTCATTGGAGTTATCAGCAGAGTTCGAGCAGAAATTGCAGCTCTTAGAGCAATGCACGGACGAACTAGAAAGCCGGGAAAAGGCAAGAACCAGCCCGCTTGATTTCATGCTCCGGAGTGAGCCGAAATATCTTGACGGCAAACATCTGCGAAAAATCAATCAATCCCTTTTGGATATCGAATCCGGCAAAATAGACAGGCTCATGATCTGGGCACCGCCCCGCCACTGCAAATCAGAACTGGTAAGCCATTACTATCCCGCTTGGTATCTTGGTCACAATCCAGAAAACCAGATCATAGCCACATCTTACAACGATGAATTGGCCTCAGACTTTGGCCGCAAGGTCCGCAATACGGTTGGGGATGATGATTTCAAGAGGCTATTTAAGAACGTGGAACTATCTCAGGATTCAAAGGCAAAAGATCGCTGGCACACAAACGAATCAGGGGTATATGTTTCAGCCGGTATCGGGGGAAGCATTACTGGCCGCGGCGGTCATAGGATATTGATTGATGATCCGATCAAGAACTCAGATGAGGCCGAGAGCAGGACTTTTAGGGACCGGGTTTGGAACTGGTATTTATCCACGATCTATTCCCGGCAAATGCCCCAATCGGCGATCATTGTCATGCTCACGCGCTGGCACGATGATGACCTGGCCGGCAGACTGTTGAAAGAACAAAAGCATGGCGGTGATAAATGGACGGTCCTGGAATTTCCAGCCATCAACGATAAAGGAGAGGCTCTTTGGCCGGAATACTGGCCGCTCAAAAAATTACTACGCATTAAGGCAAATTTAAAAAGCCAGTTTTATTGGGATGCGCTTTATCAGCAAAAGCCGGTTAAGCGTGAAGGTAGTATTTTTAAATTGGGATGGTTTCCACGATACAAAAAAATCCCGGAGCGCAGTTTCTTTGATCAGGTGATCCAGTCATGGGATACGGCCTTCAAAGACAAAGAACAAAACGACCCATCTGCCTGTTCAACCTTTGGAGTGAAAAACCGGATTAAATATCTTTTGGAAGTGCTGAAAGTTCGGGCTGAATTGCCCCAGCTCCTAACGCTATCAAAGACCCAGGCTATGAAATGGCAGGCAAATAGGATCGTAATTGAGGATAAGGCCAGCGGTCAGGATTTGGCACCAATGCTCAAGCGTGAAACAAAGATTCCCGTGACGCTTTATAGGAGCTCGGCGGATAAGGTGGCCCGGGCGCACATGGCCACTGGCTCCTGCGCTTCCGGTGAAGTATTATTGCCGGATGACGCTATCATGCCAGCGTGGTTCCCGGACTTTATTGATGAGCTTACCGGCTTCCCAAAAGTTGAACATGATGACCAGGTGGATTCGTTTTCGCAAGGAATAAACTATTTGGAGGATCCAATGGGAAAACCAAGCATCACCTTTCTTGGTCCTGATGCCCCGGACGAAGTAGAGGAAGAAAAAGAGGAAACTCCCGAATCTACAAAAAAAGAGAAAACCAAAAAGGGAAGACCTCAAAAAGTGAAGCCTGAGAAAATATCAAAAGAACCTGCCAAGGATGAATCCCTACCCAAGAAGCCAGTCCAAACCGATGACGGTGATTCCCTAATCACCTTTTTTTGACCCACTACTTGAGCCGAAACCGTTTAGAGAGTAATTTTTAAACAAGATATATTCAGGACATGGAGGATGGTTGAATGATTTATTGCCGGAAATGCAAAAGGAACATTCCATATAGGATTAGGGTAGGCAATAAAATAAGAAGTTTAAGAAACCGCAAGAGGAAAAAGTAAAACCAAAAAAGGAGATGCCCCGTGGCCCAGCAAAATTGGTTGTCCAGATTTTTCGGTTATGTGTCCCAGCGAATAACATCTTCCACCGCCGGGGACTGGCTGCCTCTTTCCGGGTCGGTCATGATGGGGACGAAACGCCGCTGGCTTTCTCGCAGTCAGGCCGCGCAGATGGAACAGGTCCTGGAATCGGAATGGGAAGCCATCTCCGTCACCCGTATGATCGATGCCGTCATGCAGGCTGACTTTGAGATACAGGATGCCAAGACCAAGAAGGTTTTCGATGATCCCAACCATCCCCTCATTAAACTTTTCCAGCAGCCGAACTCATACCAGGACCATATTGATTTTCTGGAAAGAGTTTTGATCTATCTTTTGCCTGCCGGCAACGCCTTTATTTATCTCAACCCGATGTCAGTTGGTAAAACACCTATGGCAATGCACGTCCTTGATCCACGCCTGGTCAGAATCATACGAGACCCAAAAACTTTTATCAAAGAATACCAATATCAAACTTCCACAGGATCACTCTCCATATCTCCTGACGAAATGGTGCACATCAAATTTCCGGATATCTTTGACACACATTGGGGCATGGGCCGGGTTGGTATGATCAACCGTGTATTCGAGAACGATGAATCCGCGGTGGACTACAACGATGCCTTTTTCAAGAACGATGCTATGCCGGGTTTCACTCTTAATTCAGACGGAACGCTTGGCAAAGAGGAAAAGGATAAAATCAAAAAATCAATCAATCAAATCCATCAGGGATCACGGAACGCTTTTAAGATGATGATCTTGGAAGGCGGTCTGAAACTAAATCAGATGAATCAAACCACACCCAAAGAAGCCGCCTTTATTCAAACCCGTAAATCAAACCGGGAAGCCATTCTCGCCATTAATGGTATTCAGCCGATGCTGGCTGGGATCACGGAGAACTCTAATCGCGCCTCGGCGTATGTCCAGGAAAAGTTATTTGCAAAATATGGCCTTGCCCCAATCCAGCTGCGACTGTCAAAAAAGTTTACAAAGATAGCTCAGAAATTTGGAAACTTTATTTACACTTTTAAAACGGAGCACGTTGAAGATACTGAGCTTGAGGCGGCCTTAACAACTGCATACTTCAATTGCGGTGGACTTACTCCCAGGCAGGTTGCGGCCAGGTCTGGAAATATTATCGAAGAAAAGAACCCGGAATTGGACAAGCATTATATTCCACTCAATATGATCGCCATTGAAGATCAAAACGCCCAGCCTGTTCCTGCAGGAAATCAACCACCTGCCTCCAATCCCAATGAGCCCGTGAAAGCACCGGGTGAGAAACCTGCGGATCAGGGAAGCAAACCCGGAGCAGTTGGCCCGGTGGCAGGCCCTAAAGAAATTGGTCATGTTCATGGGATGCAAACAAAGGGCGCGGGCACGCCAATTCAACGCCGCGTCCTCAAACATTTTCATTTGAGACAGTCCCTTGAGATCAAAAAATTCAGGCCGAGGATCAGCACCTTTTTTAAACAGCTTGGAGAGGTGGTTATTGAAGCGTATCTCAAGAGCAAAAAGGGATTTGAAAAATCCACGATCGACATGATCTGGGAAACCGCCTTTGCCATTCCCACCCTTGAGGAATTATCCATTCCCTTGGATATGGCCGGGAACGAGATCATCTGGTCAAGATTCATGAAGAATATTTACATTCAAAGTCTGGGAGAGGAATACCAAGTTACCGCCGAGCTGCTAGGCTATGATCCCAGCAATAAGATATCTGATTTTGCTCCGGGCAATCACAGGTTTGACAAGAAGCTTCATTACCTGGCTTCCAAAGTCAGAGTTGTTGCCGATACGACCAGGCAAGAGTTGTCCGATGTCATCACTGAAGGGGTTAACCTGGGACTGGGACCGGCGGATATTGCCAATGGTGATTCAGATTTGGGATATAAAGGCATTCGCGGTTTATTCGACGAGTTCTCCCAAAGCCGGTCGGAGTTGATCGCCCGCACCGAAACGTCACGATTATTGGATCAGGCGAATGTGGCCTGCTATCAGGATATGGGCGTGAATAGATGTGACGTGATCGGGTGCGAAGATGACGAGGTTATGGCCGGACAGCGCTTTGGGTGCAACAGCGAGAATATCCCGATCTTGGATGCGGATTCAATCGAGTTCCATCCCAACCATACCGGGGCCATCGTCCCCAGGATAGAATCGGTCAATGAAATCTCCGGGGTATTGACCCGAATGATTCTCTTTGGTAAAAATCACAGTAAAGATACAAAGCAATTGATGGAGGCGTGAATTGACCGACCAGCAATTGTTACTTTTAAAACTTGGTAATGAGGCTGAGGATTTAAAGAACTCCGACTTGATTGTGAAGTATCAGGACGGCGTAATAGTTTCATCGGTTATCAATAAAAAAATTGATATTAAAAAAGAGTTGATGGAGATAGGACAGGCAAAACTTAAGATCGCTTAAAAGCTAGTTAATCGCTGACGTGCAGAACGAGGCGGTGATGCCCTAACGGGTGTCACCGCCTTTTTTGTTTTTTAAATCTCTTAAGGAGGGGTTATGGCTAAAAAAGTACCGGCTCCGGTTGCAATCATGATGGGTGGAATAAAAAGCAAACCTTCCGAGATTGTGGTTGGCGGTAAATCCTATAAGACTGAGGACTTCCGTAGCATAACCGTTGATTTTAAGGTCACTGGAAACGGTGAGGTCGAGGGCTGGGCCAATGTCAAGATCATGGACCGCTACCAAGAGCTGATCCTGCCGGAATCTTTCGCGGAATCCCTGCCTGACTTCATGAAAAACCCCTGCTTTCTTTTCGGACACAATTACAACATCACCGAGGGCGGTTTTATTCCCATCATCGGCAGTGTGACCGAACTGACCATCAAAGATATCGGTCTTTATTTCAAAGCTCTGTTCGCCAAGACAACTTTCGCCCAGGAAGTTTACTCGCTTTTTCTGGACGGTCATCTGCGGACTTTCTCGGTCGGTTTCATTCCTACCGAGTGGAGAAATCCTACTCAGGATGAGCTTACCAAATACGGCATTGACCTGCAGAGGACGATCACGAAAGCGATCCTTTTGGAAATCTCCGCTGTTCCGATCCCAGGCAACCAGGCATCACTGGCTACCGCCGTGCGATCCTTCACCCAAAAAGACATAGAAAATTTTGAGGGTTTCACGGAATGGCTCAAAGCTTTCAAGGTCGAGATGGCCGCCAAAGCTGCTCCGGTTGGAGAACCGGCCAAGCCTACCGCAAAGCTGGCTATCGATGAGGCCCAGGTCATGAAATGCCGGGATCTGATGCACCAAACGCTTTGTTCACATGTCGAGGCATTTAACCAATTGCTCTCCGCCCTGGAATCTTCTGGAGGCGGTCAAGAAAATCAGGACGAGGGAGGTGACAACGCAGGCCAGAACGACCAGGGGCAAGGAGGAAAAGGTTTTACGGAAATCGAAGTCAAATCTCTCCTGGATGCTATCGAAAACATTCCGGAGAAGAAATAAATCAAGCCGATGAATCGGCGCATGAAAGGAGATCAATCAAGTGACTTTTGAAGAGATGTTAGCTCAGGTGAAAGGAACGGTCGGGGAAGTGGTTGGCAAGGCGACAGAGGGCCTGGTCAAACTCGATGCCCTGGACACCAAGATCAAGGAGGTCAAGGAATCCATCTTGACCGAGGTTAAGCAGCTCATCCCTACTACCCAGCAAGCCGATATCCACATCGTCAAGAACGAAAAGAAAGAGCTCCGGGATAAGGTGCTCTTTATGATGGGGAATATTCGGAACATCGGCGACCCCGCAGTTTTGGCTCAGGCCAAGGCAATGGGTATAAGCGTAGGTGCCTCCGGAGGCTATCTGCTCCCCGAGGAATTCAGGTCCGAAGTTCTCAGGAAGGCCGTGAAAACTGCGGTCATTCGGAGCAACTCTCGCGTATTTACGGGCGTGGAAGATACAGGTTCCATCCCTCGAGAGACCGGGACGGTTACCCTGGAATGGGGAACTGAAAACACGGAGATCGCCGAGACCGAGCCAACATTTGGGAACGTCTCTTGGGCTTTAAACGAGCTCAGAGCCATAGTTCCGATCGGAAACCGCCTCTTATCGAGCTCAGGGATTGATGTGGTGTCCCTGCTGACCGATATGTTCGCGGAGCAGGTCCCGAAAGCCGAAGACAAAGAGTTCTGCTACGGCACGGGAAGCAATAGGCCGAAAGGTCTGTTTAAAGACACGACCGGGATGAATGTCGTCAGTGGCATTACAGGGTCAACCCTGATTTATGACGACATCATCAACATCTTCTACAAGTTACCTGTGCAGTATCGCAGGGATGCTTGCTGGTTGATGCACAATACGGTCATTCAGCTTTTAGCAAACATCAAGGATACCCAGAAGCGTCCTATCTTCCTGAGATTGGATGAGCTGGGCAACGGCGCAACTGTTCCTGATCAGGCGATTGGTACGTTGCTAGGTCGTCCGGTCCTGGAGCAGAACGACATTCCCATCAACCTGACCGGGACCACATCATTGATCGGGTTCGGCAATCTCATGAAAGCCTATCTGATCTTTGACAAAGGCCAGATGGAAATGGCAACCTCCACGGATGCCAAATTCACCAAGAACCAAACCATCGTCCGTGTCCTGCAGTATGTCGATGCCAAGGTTGGTATCGCCGAGGCAATGGCGGTCGGAACGCTGATCAAGTAAGAGACGGCAAAGATAGGCCCCTGGCGGTTGGATAAACTGCCAGGGGATTAAATACAAATAAGTTGAAAGGAGAAATTTAAAGTGAGCAATCAAACAGGTGCATTAGGCAGGGGAACTTTAGACGAGCAGACCAGTAGGGTTCTTGTCAAAGCTCCGATCGCTGTCACCGCTGATGGTGATACGAACGGCGTGAACAGGGAAGGCGCGAACACGGTGATCTTTGAGATCCCCGTAGGAGAGGTTACGGGAACATTGCCGACCTTGGCTATTAAGGTTCAGGAAAGTTTGGATGACGCTGTGGCTGATCCCTATACCGATGCCGATATCGACAATCTGGAATTCGGCTCGGTTACGGTAAATCTGGTCGCCGCGAGTGCCAATAAACTGGCCGAGATCGTGGTCGATGCGAGGGGTTTGAAAAAATACCTGCGCCTTGATTATACGGTCGGCGGGTCGAATACCCCCAATTTCCTTTTTGGGGTCACGGCAGTCCTGGGTGCGTGCGACAGACAGCCCGTGGGTAGTGCTCTTTAAGTTTTGATTTCGGCTATCCGGGGGTGGGTGATAACACTCATCCCCGGATAATTTTTTAAATGGAGATAAACCGTGAGCCATGTTTACGCGACTTCAACCGAAACAGCCAAGCATTGCGGCCTAAGCAACCCAGGGGCACAACAGTTGGCACAGCTCGATATCGAGTTGATCGCTGCATCCAAGTTCATTGATAACGCCTGCAGCCAATGGTTCGATAAGAGATATGTGAAGGTGACCACCGAGGCATCGGAAGAAGCGACCAGCGTTGGCGTGGCCTATATGGGCGGATTTGGTCTGGGTCAGAGAGAGCTTTTCATGCCAGGCCGGATTATTTCCGTGGACAGCATCACCGAAGACGGTGAATTGCTTGATCCCTCCGAATATCATTTGTATTCATTCTGGATAGAAAAAGACGGCAAGACTTTCTGGACAACCCTGCAAAGAAGCATTGTGGTTATCGGATACATGGGATACGCCTCGGTCCCGGAGGACATTAAAAGTGCGTGTATGGAGATCGCCGGTATCTGGTCAGGACTAAAAAAGAACGATTACATTGACGGAAATGGCATCGCCCAGGCTACCACGATCCGTTCCTTGCCTAAATGGGTTCAATCCGTCCTTGCGTCCCATATGGCGACTGATTTCCATAATCAGGTCTGGACGGTCGAGGAAGTCACTGACCCTAATGCCGACCAGGGAGGTTCCTGATGGGCTGGTCAACGGATGCCATAAACAAGGTCAGGGATATCTTGGAAGCCGCAATCGTGTCCGGTCAGCCCTTGGATTTTGTGGGACAGGTCCACTACGGACCTCTTACCCAGAACACAACCCTGGATTTGCCTTACCTTTGGCTTTATACCGACACCCCGGCCATCAGTTCACCCCAGAAATGGGTGGGAATCCAGAACCGCAAAGAAAGCGTTTTGAATCTCATCGTTGAAACCGCCTATGAATACCCGGAGCCAGACCAGTTGACCGGCAACGGGGCCGTGACCAGATATCCATTCGGCAAAACAGGAGATACGGGGAATAGGGGAATTATGAACATCGCCGAAGACATTATGAACATCATCGAGGGCCAGTTTGCGGCCATCAAGGCCACCAACGACAAAATCATGGACATCCATGTATTTTGCAAGGCTATTTCCCCGATGGCAGCCGAAAGGACATGTGGGGCACAGGTAGGGATCGAAATTTTAGGCCGATTCGTGGCCGGAGGGAGATAAAGATATGCTCGATGAAAATAAAATTCAAAATAAGGCCGTCAAGAAAGATTCGGTCGATAACAGGATGATCTCCTATATCGGCCACAAAGCCGAGGTCTATGTCAGCGCGGATGGAGGACCGATCAATTTCGCCAGAAATAAGGCAGTTCCAGTTCCAAACAGTGTCGCAGAGGGATTGCTTAAACAACCCCATAACTTTAAGGAGGTCTAAAAATGGCAAACGAAAATCCCAGAGGTTATCAAGGTTACGCGGCGATCCAGAAAGAAGCATCCTGGGGAACAAAGATAATCGCGGCAATGGATTACTTTGAATTCGAGAGTGAGACCGTAGACGAAAAGGACCGCAATGTTATTTTGCCGGTCATCAACTGTTCCAGATATGGCGGTTCCAAACTAATCCAAAATGGAAAGAATGTGGGAGGCTCGATCACCTGGCCGGTCAATGCCGATGATGCCACTGGAATTTTTCTACAGCAACTCCTGGGAACCGATACAAAGACAGGAGATGGAACGAACGGTTATATTCACGCTATGGAATTTGACGGGACTGATCCGGCTGGGTTTACTCTACAGATCAGTCGCAAAATTGATATCGCTTCCTATTTCGGAGGGATCATCGACAGCCTTAAGTTTACTTTTAAGGCCAACGATCCTTTGAAGTGTGCGGCCACCATGACCTTCAAAGATGCCGTGCATACTGACCCCGAACAAACCCCGTCTTATTCGACACAGAATCCTTTGATGTGTCACACGGGAACCATTCAGATCGGAGGTTCCTCAGCCAATATCCTTGACGCTGATATTGAGATCAGCGGGGGCATCCTGTCCAAGCGCACTGCCTTGGGAAGCACAACTATTCAGGCTCCCAAAAGCGGCGTTGCCACGGTCAAGGGATCGCTGACAGCGTATGTGGATGCCATGACCCTTCAATCAGCATTCCTGGCTGGAACAGCCACCTCGCTTTCGCTGTATTGCAAAGGCGCGGCTATCGGGACGGGATTCTATGGTCTAACCCTGGCTGTTCCGCAGATCATCCTGCACGGTGAGACTTTGAAGATCCCCAATGCCCCAGGTGAATTGATGTTTAAGATTCCATTTGAGGCGCAACTGACCGGCGCAGGAAGCCCGAACAAACTTATCCTGGCAACGCTGACCAATCTTTTTGCGACAGCTTATTCTGCTTAAACCTGGAGGGGTCTATGCCGGTTGGTATAAGGATCACTTTGGACGCGCACAGCAAAGCGGCACTGGACAAGCTGAATCCTGAAATGGCTGATAAAGGCATCATGGATGGATTCAGGGATTGGCAACCGATGTTTTTAAGAACGGTCAAGGAAGTATCGGCGGACAAAGCCAAAAAAACCGGAACCTTTATGCGCTCGTGGGCTCCCGGTGACATAACTCCGCAAAGCGTATCGATCATCAATACAGCCGGATATGCCGGGGTCGTAGAATTCGGGTCAGTGCCCCATGATATCTACCCCAGGAATAAAAAGGCTTTGGCTTGGCGAAGCTCCGGGGCCGGTCCAGTTTCCGCTTTCAATGCCAAGGTAACATTAAAATCAGGCAAGCCGGGAGCTCTCCATCCTTCCAATTTCGCCTTTGCCAAGCATGTTCATCATCCAGGGACAAAAGGGAAGTTCATTTTCAGGGAGGCCTTTGATAAATCAGTGGAGGCTCTTTTTAATTGTTTGAAAAACAGCATCAATAATGTTTTCACAGGGAGCTAAATCATGAGTACCAGCAAATTGCTTGAGGAAATCTATCCAGGCATACCATCCAAAGGGGCCATGAAGGAAATGGTCGGCTTGATTAAAACCCAACACAAGATCATCGGTAAAAAGTTTTTGAGGGGATGTGTTTACCATCAGGCGATAACTTCCGCGCCTAAAGGTTTTGGCATGAGCCAGATGGAAGCCTTGAAGTTGGCCAATAGTCCCTATCTGGATAAGGCGATTTTAGAGATCAAAGAGGTATAGGATGGCAGAGGAATTTCTAAAATACACTATTATTTTCGACAAACAAACCGGTGCCATCAAAGAGGTCCAGTCAGATCTTGACCAGGTGAATACGATGACTGGTACCCTCATACCCGAGGCAGCTGGCCGATCCACGGATGCTTTTGATAAAATAGGTCATTCTATTCAGCGCATGGCTTTGCACACTATTCTTTTGGCAGGCTTGAATACCGCCTTACAGTCCTCAGAAGCCTTTCAATCCCTAGAATCAGCCGTGGCCGGGACTGCCGAATCTTTAGTTAAGGATTTGGCTCCAGGGTTGGATTTGATGAGTTCTGGATTGCAGGGCATTTTAAAATACATTGAGGGAATGGGTGCGCTACTTTCTCCGCTGATAAATCTGGCAGTCAACTTTGTAAGGTCGTTTTTGGATGAAGTGACAGGGGTTGTTAGCGTTGTCGTTAACCTTTTGCAGGGGAATCTGCGGGGAGCCGCCGCCGCGGCCAAGGATGCCTTCAAGGAAATGGGTGATGAGTTTAAGAATACCGGCAAAGATTTTTCAGAGGCTTGGTCCAAGGCCATTGCGGATTTTGAGGAAGGCACCAAGCGGGCTTCCGGAGTTTCCCTTCAAATGACCAAAGAGCAGGCCACTATTTTAAACGACATGGCCAATGCGCAGATCGAACACAACACAAAAATGAGATCAATTGCTGAGCAGTCTCAGCAAGAACAACTCAAAGATGATACCTTGACCTACGATAAGAAGATTGCCCTCCGGGATCATATGCTATCCGATGAATTAAAAGACCTAGAGGATGCTGAAAAGCTAAAACAGGATGCCCTAAAAGCCAGTTACGATGCCAGAGTAATTGACCAGGCTATGTATGAGGAAAAAAGCAAGATTGCAACTCAAAAATATAACGATGAGATATTGGCCCTTAACGCTAAAGCAGATTTGGATGAGGACGCAATCGATAAAAAAGAAAATGCCCGTATCGATGCGGATGCGAAGAAGAAAAAAGATGAACAGGATAAAGGGCAAAAGGAACTGGAAACCACGCTGGAAAAAAATGAGAAGACGGTTGCAGACGCTATGGTTTCCCGGGCCAAACAAACTTCCGATGTTGCTTCGATCGTAAAGGCCGGTGCCGCGGCAGAAGTAGAAGCTCTAGCCTCCGATGCGGCTCAGTTTATTGAAATTCAATCTGCGAAGGCAGCGGTATCTGCCTTGGTAGCAGACCCAACACCCGTAGGATGGATAACGGCAGCTGGAATACTGGCCTTTGGTACAGCTTTGGCGGCCACAATCGGTGTTGCTGGCAACGCTTTAGGTGGTTCGATTGATACCGGAGCTGGAAGTAGTGGAGCAGGCACGACCGGGTCCACAGGTAGCAACCCATCAAACCCGACTTACACAGCTCCAACCGATACTGGAACGGGAGCCGCAACCAGCAATGCGCCTCCCACGAATGCTGCGCCAACCTTTGTCATCCAGGTTTCAGGCGCGGATATGCTCGACAATGAACGCACGGCCAGGAAGATCGCCGAACAGATCCAATTGATTCAGAATTCATAAGGGGGAAATCATGGGTTTTGCCACTACGATAAAGCTGGGAGTTCCAAAAAACGAATTATCAATCACCTCAACCTCTGATGGACCAGATAGCATTGATATCGTGACGGACAATATCGAGACATTTGACCGCAACGTATCCGGATCAGGGTTTTCCAGGGTATTCCGGCGTACCTATCCAACCTTTACTTTGAATATGCCCAAAGTATCAGAAGCACTTCTACAAAAGATCATGAGTCTTAAGCGGGTGACCAACACATTTCTTTCTTTTATCTGGGCAGGTGACTGGCCGTGGTATAGCGACTACAACACCCTAGACACAACCCTGACCCTGACACTTCCGGAGGACAGTTCAACCAGGTTGGCAGCGGCAATCCTTGCTGCAGGGGGAACCAGTGCGGATATCATCACCATTACCGGAGTTTTTACCACCTATGATAGTGCGGGTGGTCAGGCCGGGACAAACTACTATTCCGGAGGTGGTTCTTACGATGCCAGCACCCGAATCATCACCCTTCACAGTTCCCCGGGTCCAATCGGAACGGTTGTCTATGTGAATTGGACATATAAGGGGGCCCTGGTCAGGATCAAGGGTGCGATCAAAGCTTCCCACAAACCCGGATATGTAGGGTCAACGAATTATTACGATGTGACCATACCTTTGGAGGGTGTTTAAAGCATGGCTGAAAACGCAGTCCAAGAACTCAATCCCACCGCCGAACCCCAGCTAAAAATGCTGGCGATCCTCCGCAACGTGGCCAACCAGAGCGAGGGCGCAATCGTTACTTCCTCAACGGATGATTACAGTGCGGATTTCCCAAAGGAAGGTGCCAATGACGGCCAGGCTACTTTGCTTACCTATGGCGCACCTACAGGGGTTGATAACGGGGACGGTGATGCTGTTGCGGAAGATGAACTTGGCAAGGGCGGCTGGAGATCAGGGAGTGCGGCCAAGTCAAACGCAATAAATACAGCCGCCGGATGGACAGGTGGAACGCAGACCAACATTGTTTCCATAGGAGATGAGATTGAGTGAAAATTAAAATGCCATTTCAGTTTGGTCAAGACGACCCTAAAAATATTTTGATTCAGATTTGGCTTCCGATAATTGAGCAAAAAATACCTTGGAGCTCCACGCCTGTTAAGATTCCAAATTTTTTTAACATCCCACATATTTCTTTGCTTATACTGGAAACATCGGAAACCCAAATGCTTTGCCAGCTTTGTTTGACCCCTGAAAATTCCGAATTGCTCAAATCTAAAGACGGTGTGACTTTTATAGGAGTAATCAGTGGCGATAATAGTTAAGGATACCTTTATTGGTCCAGCCAATACACATTTAAACGGAGGTCATAAGGCTGATACCGGACAAGACTGGACTCAGTCCGCAGGTTCACTCGGATATACCTATGTGGGTTTTTGTTTGGATGGAAGTGGAAATTGCAAAAACGATGAGTCTTATAATATAACCGGTAATTGTTGTTTTGTTGATAGTGGATATAACACC
>QGNH01001334.1_pt3 | contig 14512 bp, 21 predicted proteins | sample 1735481 | NCBI WGS metagenome assembly QGNH01 (sample SAMN09239004, study PRJNA386568) | Viral metagenome, whole genome shotgun sequencing project. | reverse complement strand
TCATCCGCCCAATACCAATAATCGTGCGGGTCGTTGACGTTATCGGTGCTCACGGCGGCCCTTGTGCCCTACGGGGCGCGAACGTGGTCCGATCGGGGCGGCGGCACCGCACCGGCGCGCGCCTCATACGCGCTTTGCGCGGCATCCACGCGAAAAGCCATTGTGGCGCGCGGACCGGGCCGCTCTCGTGCATCGCGACCGTGGCGTCCTGCTCGAACTGCTCGAGCTGGTCCTCGAATGCGCTCAAGTCCATAGGCCGACCTGCGAGAGTCCGAACACATTTGCCGAGCGGCCGCTCGTATCCTCGATCGAGACTCCGGTAATGGTCTGGCCCCGCACCGCATCGGGCAGCGGAACGACATAGGTCGACATTCCATTGACGCCGGCGTCATTGATCGTCGCCGCCGTGACCGGGCTCCCGAGGGCGCCGGACGCATTGTAGAACTGCACCTGATATCCGTAGCCGCTTTGCGTCGGCACGGCCGAGAAACTGAAATTGTTGAATCCCGAGAGGCTATAACCCGCGGCGTAGTTGGCGCGCCAGGTCCCGCCGGCCGCCGCGACCGTGACCTCCGCCATGCTTACATACGACTGTGGGAATCCGATGATGCAAGTCTGCGAGCTGAAATTCGCGGCCGTCGTCGTCCAGTTGGGGCCCGAGGTCCCGGTCACAGTGCCGAGGAGCGCCCCGCCACTGTCGGTGCGTATCGACATGCCGACCTTCACGGCGCCGACCGAGACCGAGGAGACCGTGAGGATGCCGCCCGAGACCGCTGCCGTGCACTGGCAATCGGGCGCTGGCGACGTGTTCCCGGCCTGCATCCCCGAGACGATGCTCCCGGGCTGCACCGCATAATTGACGCTGCAATTCGCGGAGGCGTCCGTCCATCCGGCCTCGAGCGCGGGATTCCCGCGATAGATCCACGCCGTATTTCCCGGGATGTACTCGCAATTGTCGAATTGCAACAGAGAGCCCGAATTGGGGCACCAGTTGAATTTATACAGGTTGTAATTCGACAAATGCCCGCAGTAGCACAGCGGCATCTGAACGCCGTAATTCCACTGATTGAGTTTGAGCCCGGCGAAAATCGCGCTCATGCCGGTTGTATGGAGCTGCGGCCCAAGCGTCGCATCGTTCTGAAGTAGATTCGACGTGTCGCCGTACCAATCAATGATCGGCGGATTGACCACCGGATAAATGTCGAACTGAAGCCGCGTGCAGCTCGAGATATCGGTGCCGTCTGTACCCGTCGGCGGAGTCTCCCAGTGACTCGTGCGCTGTAAACCAGCACCGTAATTGTTCGGCCCCTGATTGCTCTCGATCGCGTAGCTCTGCGTATGCCCAGGCTCGGGGTTCGTCGTATAGGCCGGATTGTTCACCGTCAGCCCATAACTGTAATCATGCGGCCAGAGCGGATATGAACCATTCGAGTATAGGACGATCGGCGAGCCGACGACGACCGCGAGGGGCGCCGAGACCGGCCCGGTGCCCTTTAGGTTCGTCATCGCGACGGTGTACTCGTAAGTCCCGGCCGAGAGCGGCGCGCCCTCCGACCAGCTCGTCGCTCCCGTCGTCGTGCCCACCGGCGAACCGTTCCGATAAATCTGATAGCCGACCGCATAGGGCGCCGCGGTCCATGAGATCGTCGGTACACCGGCGACGATATTGTTCCACACGAGCGCCGTCGGCGCCGTCATGTATGACGTCGGGATCTGCAGGCAGACGGCCGGGAACGCCGGGAGGGCGATGATGCCGGGCGCGATGAAGGAGTCGAGGTTCCCGGGTAGCGCGAAATGCAATTCGCTGGCGATGCACCAGTCGATGTGCGAGGCGCAGAGCACACTGACGCACTGGTTGAAAATCGCCAGGACGACGGCGTTCGAGTTGGCGGGAACTCCCGATGGCAGACCGCCGCCGTGCTTGCCGCCATAATCCGGACCCTGCACGGTCGGCTGCTGCGGCAACGAATACGTGAAGCCATAGCCCGCGCCGCCGCCACTACTCCACGTCGGGTTCTCGTTGGAATCGTAGCCGGTGAGCGTATGCCCGACGTCGTAATGCTGCGCATAGGTGAGGTCTCCCGACGGGTATACGTCGGTGCAGGAGACGGCGATGACGTTCTCTTGCATGACCTGCAGCAGCGCGAGTTGATCGGGGACGGGCTCGGGCGTCCCGCCGTAGCCCACTTGCAGCGCGACGTTCGTATAGGTCGCGGCGTTCTGCAGGTCGACGCATTGCTGCTCAAAACCCGCCTGCCATGCGTCGCCCGAATAATCCGACGGGCATTGGGGATATAGGCCCCCGCCGCTCCACCTCTGCATGTTGAGATCGTTCGGCCCGTAGAAATTGATCTGCTCGAACAGCGGATGCTCGTCGATCGTGAACGTCTGGCCGTTGTATTCGCTCGCCGACGTGTCGGTGAAACTGTAGGCCAAGAGCGCCGCGGCGAGCGCCATGAAACGCGCATTGACGTTTGCATTCCAGAGCGCCGCATTGATGTACTGGCAGTTGCCGACGACTTGCGTCCAGTTGCCCGAGCTCCCCGGGGTGCTTCCGGTGTTTGCCGCGGTCGCCTCGTACACATAATTGCCATTGCCCACGAGCGCGCCCTTCGCATAGCTCGTGCCCGCGCTCCACGCGCCCGGGTTATTGATCGTAGAAAAGGCGAATCCGCCTTGGCTCGAGCCGGTCGGGCCCGCGCCGTAAGTCCCGGGGTCATTCAGAATGTAGTCCGGGACGATCGCGCCGCTGACGCTACCGATGGGCGAGCCGGGATTACGCGGGACGGTCGCAGTCCAATTGCTGTACCCGCCCAACATGATCTTGAAATGGGCGTTCGGCCAGAGCGACTGCAGCGTGTTATACATGCTGACAATCAACGCGAAATTGTAAACACCCTCGGCGGTCTCTAGTTCAACCCATGGCAGCCAGCACGAGTAACCCTGCAGCTTTGAAAGGTGCGAGCCGAACGCATTGACGATGTAGCCCACTTCGGACGCGACCACGTTCCCGGGGGTCGTCGTCATGATGTAGTGGCCCGGGTTCCACTTGCGCGCCACGGTCGAACTTGAGGGGGGCGGCGGCGGCGGCGGGATGCTGATCGTGAACTGCGCGGACGCCACGCCCGAGAGCAAGTAATAACCGGCGCCCTGCGCGACCGCGTTCACGGTCTCCGAAACGCCCACCGTAAACGGGCCGCTATAGACCGGGTCCGTCGGGTCGGGCGTCGTGCCGTCGGTCGTGTAGTAAATAACCGCGCCCGGCGTCGAGCAGGACATCGAGACCGTCTGCGCGCTCGTGAACGTCCCGCCGTTCGGCGAAATCACCGGCGTCGCCGTCGGCAAGAATTGCTGCTGGCGCTTCGTCGAGCTGTAGGTGACGACGCTCAATGGTATTCGTCATTCGACAGGTAATAATCGGGCGATGGTGCGACCGAGGCGACGCCTTGAAACGTGCATAGCAGCCCCGCCGCGAATAGCGATGCCGTCCACCCGGACCATGTCATCGACGAGGTCTCGATCGCGCCAGGGTCATATTGGGCCGCACTCGTCACGACGCAGGTCGTGTTACTGGTCGTGCCGTAATTGTAAACCTCGGCCGTCGTCGGGCTCGAGGGCTGCGAGATCGTGAGGAAACTCGTCGTATTGGTGCCAACGATGATGCCGCAGACGAGCTCGTCGGCGAGCTGGTTCGCCGCATTCGCCGTGATCGTAACGCTCGTGACGGCCGAGGCGCCGCTCGAATAAGTGTTCTGCTGGTCGGGCGCCGAGCTGCCGAGCCCCGAAACCTCGATATGGTCCGCCGTGACGGTCGAGCGGCCGCTGTTGCTCGCCGCCGTGATCGTGATCGTATCGGCACCCGAGGTCTTGACGCTCTGACAGAAGAAAATGCATGCGACGATGCTCTGATTGGCGGATCCGGCCGACTGATTTTTGACCGAATACGTCGTCCAAGTATTGCCCTGGCTATCGGCGATTGACGGCGTCGGGGCCGTATCCGAGAGCGGATCCTGATACGCATAGAACACGATGAGCGCGTTTCCGGCAACCGGATTCTGGTCGAGGGCCCAGGAGAGCGTGCTCGCGGTCGAATAGGTCTGCCGCTGCTTCGTGCCGGTATGGACGACCGAAATAGACATGGGAAGCGGGGCGGCCGGCGCCGCCCCAGGTCCTTACAGCTCGTCGACCTGCACCCGCACCGACACGACGCCGGAGCCGGAGATCGGCGCGAGCACGATTCCTGGGTTCGAGGAAAGCGCCGGGACCTTGATCGCGTTGTTCAAGTTTGCGTTCGCGCGCCAGTAGTAGCGCTGACCGTTGGAATTGAGCGGCATATTGTGGACCGGCGCCGAACTCGTAAAGGTCGGCTGCGTCGTGGCGTAGGAGGTATTGACGGCGCCCGAGAATACCATCGCCGGCGTCGTGCCCGTGAGGTTCGGGCTTTCCGGCGCCTGCGGCGTGTTCGTGTTCGCGGTCGCCGCGCCAGTACCGGCTGCGAGCACGCGGTAGAGCGCGAGCTCGTTCGCGGCGGACGCCGTACCCATGCCCTCGGCGTCGAGCTCGATGATCTGGAACGAGCGCTGCGAGCCCGGGACGATGGTGAAAATCGGCGTCGTGCCCGAGAGCGTTACCCCCGAGCGGATGATGTTGTAAATCACTGAATTATCTCCTTGGGATGAATCTACTCGAGCCCGGCGATGCGTCCCGACTCGTCGCGCACGACCTTTCGTGGCTTTTTCAAATGCTCGGCGATCGAGCTCACGTTCGCCGCGAGCTTCGCGTAGTGCTCGCCGCTGGCGCTGCCGCCGCCCTTCGCGCCACCTTTGCCATCCGGCTGCGGCATCGACTTTTCGTGCTCGAGCTGCATGCGGTGCTTTTCCATGTCGTGCTGGTTCTGCAGGCTCGCGACATGCAATTTCGTCTGCTGCTCCATTTCGGCGATTTTGAGCTTGGCCGCCGTCTCGAACTGCACGCGCTGCGCCTCGAAATTATTTTTGAGCTCCTGAATCGTCCGATCGGTCGCGGCCTGTAGCTGCGCCTTATGGCCCTCGAGCTGCGCGTCGAGCTGTATTTTATGATTGTCGCGCTGCGCCTCGAGTTGCTGCTCGATCTGGTTCTGGCGAGCCTGGGCGGCCTGCTGCGCGTTCGCGACCTGCATGTCGACCTGGCCTTTCATCTGTGCGACTTGTATGTCGACCTGCCCCTGCGCCTGGACCTTGGCGACTTCGGGGTTGGGCGGTTTCGGCGCCTTCGACATTTTAATGAGCGCCTCCATCATGTCGTCGAAGGTCTGCTCGACGGCGCGTGCGGTGCGAAAGGCGCGGATCCCGAACATGAGGAGCTCGCCCAACATCGGCAGGATCTCCGGCGCCTGCATGCCAGCCTCCACCGCTTGCTGGATGAACCCGGAGACCGCGGTAATGAGCTCGATACGCGCCCGCTTCTCGGCCTCCTCGTCCATCTTGATCGTGGAGTCGGTCTCCATGTCGAGCTTGAACTCGCGCAGCACCGGGTTTGCGAGGAGCGCCTCGACCTCCTCCCAGGTCGGCAATTCCAACATTTTCATTTTCTCGGGGCTGATGGGTGCTTGGCCCGGCGCGGGCGTCATCGGCTGCGAGGGGGCGCCAGGCGCCATGCCGCCGGGAGGCGCGGGATGGGGCGCGGCTTGCGGCAAGGAAGCCCCCGGCGCCGGGGATGAGCCGGGACCGCTCGCGACAGCGGGACCGGTGGCTGTCGGCGCCGGGAGCATAGGGTGCGATGGCGGCGGCGGAAGGGCCGGCGGCGCGGCGCCTGGACGAGCCGCACCGGGCGCGCCAGCGGGAGCACCCGCTGCCGGCTGCTGCGCCTGCTGAACCATCGCTTGAATCTGCTGCATCCGCTGCTGCGCGGCGAGCTCCATCTGAATCTGCTGCTTTTCGGCCGCGGTGAGGAGCTTCACCCCGGAGATCGCTTTGAGGGTCTCGATCGAGTAGCCGGCGACGATCTGGCCGATGATGACGATCTCGTCGCGGCAATAGCGCTGCACTTCGGCCTGCGAGTCCTCGATTCGGACCATCGAGAACTGACCTTTCAATTGCTGCGCCGTCGCCGTCTCCTCCGGGTCCGACATGCCGCGGACAATGTCCGAGATGCCGGTGAGCTGGTAGACGTCCTCAATGAGCTCGGTGCGCTGCTTGCGCAACGATTCAAGCGTGTTCGCGATCTCCTCCATCGGCAAGAGCGCGAACGAACCCGCGAGGCCGCCCTTTTCGCTCATCGCGCCCCATCCCGAGACCGGCACGAGCGCATTCTCGACGCCCTCCGACAAGAGCCGGTCGAGGCCCTCGGCCGATGCATCGCGGATGCCGGCGACTTTGAGTGCCTTCGTGATCGCGGAAATGCGGCTTGAGAGCTCGTCGATCTCGTTCGCCTGGTCCTGATAGTAGGTGAAATTCGGGACCGGGATCATGTCATCGTTACAGAGATTCGCGGCGAGCGCACGCGGCGTCGGGAAAAAATCCTTGAGTCCGAGCATATCGTCGCGCTCATCGAGCAGCCGCGGGTAATTCTTGACCATCCAGTAGACTTTCCGACGCCGGCTGTCCCAAATCTCGTACACGATCGCCTTTTTGCGCGTAATCGAGATTTTGGTGTCCGTCAGGGTTTTCGGCGTCCAGTCGAGCGGAATCGCGTCAATCTGCGATTTCGTGAGGCCCTCCGGGTTCGCCTCCGATTTCAGAAACCGCTCCTCGAGCTCCTCGCGGTCCATGTAGACGCGCCGCCACTTGGCCCTGACCTCGTCATCCACCCGCGCCCAGGAATGTCCGTAATCCTCCCAATAGACGTAATCGAGTTTCGTCTCCTCGTACTCGAGAGTCTCGTCGTCGACCAGGTCATCGGCCTCGTTCGTGATCTGGTCTCCCGTCGCCTCGAGCTCCTGCGGCACGCGCCCGTCGCTGCCCTCATCGGGGAGATGAATCTGCCCGGTCTCGCCCGGGGAGTCCGAGGGCGCGGCGCTGTCCGCCGGGACCTCGTCCGGTGAAAGGCGCGCCGCCGCCGGCCGCTTCTCGTCGCGCGCGGCGTCGAGCTCGAGTTTCTTGAAATGCGGGACGTAGCGCACCCAAACGCACCCGCGGCCGGGCAGCTCGCAGTCGAGCACGGTCTGACGATTAACCTGCCACGCATCGTTCACATGGTCGAGCGTGTACTGAATCGAGCGTTCGAGGATCTCGGAGGCCACACGCCCGACGGGATCGGCATCGCGAAAGCGGCGCTCGACCACCACTTTCGGGTTTCGCGCGTAAAGCGTCGGGAGCCGCGTCTGCACGTTGCTCCACAGGATGTTGTAGCGGGTTTGCGCCTCCTCGCGGGGGCTGCGCACGTCCTTGTATTTTTTGTAAATCTTGCGGCCCCGCTTCATCCATTTCTCGAACAGGCGCTCGTAGGTGTCAATCTCGTCCTTGAAATAGGCGACGACCTTGTCGACCTCGGCATTGTCGCCCGAGGGGCCGCGCTCGGGATCGGGTTTTGCCATAGAGTTACGCCACGATGAAAGTTGCGATCGCACCAGCGGAAAAGTTTGCAATCACGATGCCGTTCACAAAATCAAAATTCAGCGGCAAATAGGGATATCCAGAACTGAGTGGGAGCGTGCCGAATAGATAATTGATATGCCCGGAGACTTGATACCAATCGTACAGCGTCAATGACGATGGATTTTGGTTCAGCAAAATCCCGAGGAGTGTGCAGGGGCGCGGAACGACGAGCTGCGCGCCGGCCTGCCCATTCACGAGGATCGGCCGTCCCGCGGCAATCGCTCCGATCGTCATACGAGCTCGCGCAGCGCCTTACGCGATGATAAAACTGACGTTCGCGCCAGACGTAATGTTTGCGACGAGACCATTCACGAGAGCGGCGCCGATCTGCGTGTATGGGTTTGAGGACTGCAGCGCGAGACCATTGACGAACTGGTTTGACGAGTTGGCGCCCGCCGTCGTCGCCGAATCATAGAGGCTGATTGTCGGGCTCGTCCCGCCGCCGGTATAAATGATGCCAAGCAGGACACCGTCGCGCGGTAAAATTTGCTGCGCGGCGCCGCTGCCCACAAAAAGCAGCGGGCGGCCCGACTGTAATGCCCCGATCGTCATGTCATGTCGCCTCGTCGGGCTCGTCGCCCGTGTTCGTGCTGCGCAGGAACCAACCGGCCCCGAGCTGCTTCAAGATTTTCTGCGCCCGCGTGCGGCCAAACACCGTCTGCGCACCCTCGGAATGGACGAGCACGCGATCGCGCTCGACCTTGACTATCTGCCACTCGATCGCCTCGGAATGGAGCATGTGTTCTCGCAGTCGCCTCGAGACCGCTAATGCGTACCGGCCGCATCTGGCAGGTCGGGACGTTCCGGCGAGATCCAGTGACCGCAAAAGAGCGTATGCAGCGCGCCCGAGGCCGCGTGCAGCGTCGACTGTCGTTGCGCGTGCCCCTGGCGGTTCAAGAGCTCGGCGGCCTCGGCGTAGAGGGCCGGCGGGATGCACACGAGGACGCGATTCTCGGGCGCCGTGCGCCTGAGGTCATACATCAGTTTACAAAGGTCGATCGACGGGTCGCCGGCTTTCCTGCCGGCCTCATTCAAATGCGCTCGGTTTTCCATTTCTCGACTCCGCTATGCGCCGGCCAAAAAACCTCATCCGCAGTCGCCTCGTGCAAAAATCGCGGCCGCTCTTTCGGCTTGTCCTCGCGTTTCGGCTGCCACACTTGCGCCATGATCTCAAATGCATCGCAGTCGTGGCTCGACCAGTCATGCACCGGCGAATCGCCGAGGGTTCGCTTTTTGTCGTCCCATGGATAGTGATACGAGCGCAATGCCGAAAGCCCGGCCGCGCACCGATCCTGATCGAACGCGCAAAATTCCAGCGTGCGCCGGGCCGCCGCAATACCGTTAGCCTCCGACGTCGCCGGAATCACGGTCATATTCACGCCGAGGGCATAGGCCTGGTCGCCGATCGAGCGGCCGCCGGCGGCGAGGGTCTTGTTCGCGCCGTCGTGCGGGACATAGTGGTTCCCATAGCTGTAGAGCTCCCGATGCGCGTGATCGGGGAGGAGCTCGCCCAGGCGCACCTTGCCGTCGACACCGTACTCGATCGAACGGCCGAAAAGCCGCTCGGCGTAGTGGCGGATATCCTGGCCCCAATTCCGGTAATGGTCGATGACATGAATCCGCGGGCCCGGCAAGAGCTGAAAGAACCAGATAGACGTCGCATCGCCGAACCCGAAATCCCAAGCCGTATGCACGTCGCGATCCGGATCATGCGGGAGTGGGCAGATGCCGCCGCGCTGCTCGACCTTTCGCACGTAGCTTGCATAAACTGCGCCGATGACCGCGGCGTCGAAACTGCAGAGATACTCCTGCTCAAAAAACGCGGTGCCGAGCTCCTGCCCGAACTCCTCGACCTGCTCGCGCAGCTCCTCGGCTAACCCTTCCGCCGTGAATACGCCAGTCTCGTCCGCCGGCAGGACCTCATGAAACCAGCCCGCGGAGCGTTTCGCCGATTCGTAAAGCGCGAGACCATGGTTTCGGCCTCGAGGCGTGTAAATGAAGATCCCCCATCCGCCGTTCTCGCGCAGGATGGGCCGCAGGTACGCCCAGGCCGAGGGGTCCGCGAGCGACCATTCCGAGAAAATGACCCCGATCGGCGGCGAGCCGACGAGCGCATTGTAGTTATCGCTCCCGACGACCTGCCAAATCGAGCCGCATTTGAACTCGATCATCATCTCGTTGTTACGAGTGCGCTTGCGCAGCTCGAGGGGGAATGCCTCGTCGATCCGGCGTTTCCCGGTATGCGGGTTGATCGCGTCCCAAATCGCCTTTCGCGCCTGCTCGGCCTGCGGCAGCATGTGCCAATAATTCCCGACGCGCCGGTGCGCGGCCTTGCACGTCCACCGGAGCGAAACGTCGTCCTTGCCGGCGCGGCGATGCCAGACGGCGCAGGCTCTAAGGCCCCCGGCATCCAAGTACCGCCAGAGCCGGTCCTGATGCGGCTGCGTGTACCAGCGGCCGAACGCCCTAAGCTGCGGGCTTGCGCTCATACCCGGCCGGCCGAGCGGTCGGATCGTCGAAAATCACGGTGACGTTGCCGGTTACGACGCCCTCGATCTCGGTCGGCACCAGGCGCGCGTAGAGCCGATAAAAATCGGTCTTGTTGAGCTTCGCCCAATCGAGCATTCCGTCGACGCCGCCCAATTTGTGAAACACCTTATGCAGCGACTCTTTCGCGCTGATGTTCACCGATCCCGCGCCACGTTCGCGGCTGCGGGGTTTCCTCGTCGTCGTCATGCTGTCCTCACTCTCCGCGTGAAGCGGGCGAAGTGAATCAATCGCCGGTCAATTGCCGATCGCCGCCGCCCATGCGCCGCTGCCGACGTAAGTGAGATTGCAGACCTTGCTAGCGGGGACTGAGAGGGCAGCGTTTACGCTGCCGTTCTGAATCGTGCCGCCGAGCTGCGGGTAGACGAGGAGCGCGTTCGCGCCGTGATTGACGATTGTCATCGTATCGGTGAGGGTCGCGGGCCCGTTCGGGGCGCCGGATCCGACTGTGCCCTGGTCGATCGCGCCCAGGACCTTGCAGCCGGTGCCGGATGCCACCGTCGAAAACACGACGAAATCGGTCGGGCATGCATAGGCCGTCGCCTGGTTCGTGCCGAGAGCAGTCGCGCCGGTGGTCGGGATGCCCTGCTGTGCCTGCGACTCCTGCGGCGCCTGGCCGGGGATCCATGCTTTGATGGTCATTGTGCTGCTCCTGTCAGTACATCAGCGATTTGCTGCGGCCCGGGCGCTCCCAGGAGGTTTTCGTGCGTCCCTTGAGCGACTCCATTTTGCCGCCCGAGCTCATGGTTCCGGCGGCCTTCTTGCCGGGGCTGTTCAAGCGCTTCGCCGAACCGCCCTTGGTGCCGATTTCGCGGGTTTTCGCGGAGAGGCCGCTGTTCGCCTTCGGGATTGCCATCGGCTTCCCGCCCCTGGCGTTGCCGTGGCTTCCGTTCGCGCCGGTGTTCACGTAGCCCGGGGCGCCCGACATGGTGTTACCGCCCTTGAGCTTTTCCGATTCGGCCCGCGGCTCGCTCACCTTGCCCTTCTGGACGGTTTTCGTGCCGATTGAGGCGCCGGTGCCCTTCGTGAACTGAATCGCCATGTTTTTTAGGCTCCTGAAATGAAAAAACCCGCCACAAGGGCGGGTCGGATAGGTCTTTTCGGGGAATAAACGTCAACGATGGCGCCTATTTGCACTGCGATGGCGCCACTTGTCAAGTGCCGGCCCCAATTGTGCGACGAGATTCCACTGCGCCGCGTGCAGCGCCATGCGGTAGGCGAGGCGCTTCAATCCGAGCGCCGCCCATTTCGAGGGCTGCGGGCCGTGCCAGGCATATTCGTAGACAACGATCGCTCTGAGGCGGTTCGGCATGCGGGCAATGCACTGGTCGATCAATGTGTAATCGTCGTCCGTCACGGTGAGATCCCAGGTGCGGTGTGAGGCGCCATTGATGCCGAGCACGTTGCCCGCCGGAACTGCCGAGAGATTGATGCAATTCATCCCCTGCCACCGGCCCCACTGCTCGAGCAGCCGGTCGGCGATCGCGAGCTCGTCCGCCCCATCGTCCGCAGCGCCGGGTCGCGGACCGAGGCGCGGCGGGGCGTCCATCATCGGAACCCCGCGAACTTGGAATTGCGGGGGCTATGCTCGATGACGCCCTCGAAAGCAATGGCGGCGATGTTCGGCGGCAGCTCCTCGCACTCAAAACATACCGAGATGCAGGTCGCCGCCTTGCCGCCCTTCCCTAGCGTGATGAACCCGCCGCTCTCGACGCGATTGTAGAAATTTCCCGCGTCGTCCGTCACGCTGACGCCCAGTCCCGCGGGCACGCCCTCGAGGCGCACCGCGATGGGCACGCCGACATGGAAGGGCACTTGGCCCGGCTTCGTCAATTGCAGGCAGCGGCCTTTCATGACAGCTCGACCTCCCGCAAATGCCAGCGGCCATTCGCGCGCTTGCTCCACCCGTGCGCAAAAACTTTGATGCCGGCGCTCAGCAGAATCGGCAGCGCGTCGGACTCGGCCATTTTTGTGATGCGCGCGGCGAGGTTCGAGCCGCTCGTCGTCTGCACGGCGACAATCTCGGTTTCGCAGAGCGCGATAATGTCGATGATGCCGACGAAATCACGGGTGACGAACCGATGCACGCGCCGCTCGACCACGTCCGCCAGCGGGTAGCGCTTGCGCAAATACTCGAGGCTCCGCTGCGTCGGACTTCCCATGTCACGCGCCGGCGTGCTTGGTCGTGCCGTTCGTGTCCTTCCTCGGCCGCCCGCGCTTCTTCGTCTCGTGATCCACCGTGATGCGCGTCACATTGCCCTCTGTGTGCTCGAGCGGGAGCTCGGGCTCGTCCTCGGTCGTCTCCGCCGTCGCCTCACCGAGCTCGAGCTGCGCCACGATGGGCTGATCGAGGTAATTCAGCAGTACCGACATGACGCCCATTTGCACAGTGAGCGACAGCGCGGTCAGGCCTCCGATCTGCGGTTCGAGCTTGAGTTTCGCGAACGTGACCCCGGCCAGGTCGATATCGCTGCCAACCGGCAAGCTGAGCGAGATTTTTGATTTCTTCCACTTCCCGACAAGCTGTAGCGGCTTCAATTTCTCGTGCCACTGCGGCATCGGCGGCGTGATGTTCGCGAACAGCGAGACGTGCGAGGACGGCCCGAGCAGCTCGTCAAGCTCGGCCGCATCGAGCAGCAGATTCACCAGCGGCACGTCCATCATCGGCACCGGATCCTCGCCGTGTATCTCTGTGCGAGTATTGATCGAGGCGCCGATTCGGCACGGCCTGGATTTGATCTTCATGTCGCGGATCTCCTGCGGGTTTTTTTGGGATCAAGCGGCTCGCGATAGATGCGCTCAAACGCGCTCGCGTAAGTCTCGGCGCCGCCCCCAGGCTTGCGACCGAGAACGGTGTCCTGGCAACCGGTGTCCACGATGGTTTTGCGGATCTGCTCGCGCCGGCCGGCATCGTCCTCGTGTCCGCGCAGCATGACCGGCCGGCGGTGTGCGGCGAGGCGCGCGACGAGCCAGCGCTCGCCCTCGAGCATCGTGAACAGGTCACGCGTCGTGCTCACGGCTCGAACGTCCCGGCGTGCATGCCGTCGGTCGTGATCCGCAGCCGCGCTCCGTTGTCGCGCTCGATGAGGACGCCGCTGACCTGGCCGGCGCGATGGACGTAGGTCCAGGGCCGGGCGAGCTCGCCGGGCGTGAGTGATTTTCCCACCGTCCGCATGGCGAAATTCGCGAGCTGTTCGACGACGCTCGGGGCGGTATTCGCGGGCGCTTTCGTCGCCGGCGCGTGCTTGCGATGCAGCTCCCACAGAGCCCCGACGGTGGGCAGCGATGCGAACTGCGACTCGACCAGCGCCATATCGACAAGTCCGGTAAATTCCAGCATTTCGAGCCTGCGGAACGATCGCCAATAGGCCTCCCTGCGGGGGTCGGTCAGGGGCACGTCGAACGCCGCACAGAGCCGCCGCATCGCCCGCTCGAAGTTCGGCGCGTCAGTATCCAGCACGAATTTGCTCCTCGGTCGGTGGTTTCCATCCGGAATCGGTTTCAATTCCCCCACCCCCCTCCGGCCGAGTCCCAGAGGGCGAGGGTTTGGGAGTGGGTGTGGCTAATGGCTTATGGCTTATGGGAATGGGAATGGGAATGGGAATGGGAATGGGAGGTGGACGGTTCGTTGACGCTTCGTGGACGGTTCGTAGCGATTCGACGATTGATTTCCGACTGCGCCTGGTGCTGCGCGATCTCCTCGTCGCACCGCTTGTTGTGCCAGCCGTCCTCACGCTGCTCGAAGAACTCATGGAGCACCGCATCGACGGCTCCTCGCTGTCTTGGGTGCGCCCGCACCAACCGGTAGACCTTCGATAGCTCGAGCGGCAGCGGCTTCTCCTCCCGGTAATACACCCGCATCAACCTCGTGTATGCCATGTCCTCGTCCCACGAGAGATGCGCCGTCGCGCTGTCGTAGTCGCCCAGGTGGTGCTTGAAGTAATTCATCATGGCGCCGTCGGGAACGCCCTACGAGTCTTTCGTCCGCTACCGCACAGACGCGCCGCGCCTTGACGTGCAAGGTGAACGTCGGGGATCTGCATGCGCGCGCTGGCAATTGTCAAATCGAACGCTCTATGTCGCATTGCGCCCTCCCCTGCATGATCGTGAGCTGCGGCGCCAAGTAGGGTCATGTCGCGCTAGCGCTTTGCCGCGGCGGATTGGCACCGGCAAGCTGCGCAAACGTGAGCTCTTTCCCTTTGGCCTTTGCGGCCGTGATGATCGCCGGCCACGATTCCGCCGGGATGCGGCCGCGCTGCGCCCACTTCGCGACCGTCTGATACGGTAGCTCGATCGCCCGCGCCATTTCGGCGAGGGACGGCCAAATCCCGAATATGTCTTGAACCGCTGGCATTCGCGGATTAAATCATAGACGATTTATCCATACAAGT
>QGNH01001265.1_pt2 | contig 14516 bp, 17 predicted proteins | sample 1735481 | NCBI WGS metagenome assembly QGNH01 (sample SAMN09239004, study PRJNA386568) | Viral metagenome, whole genome shotgun sequencing project. | reverse complement strand
ACAACTTTCTATACTAATACGACCTTTGCCGATAATGTCTTTCTCAATGATCAGACCATTACATCGAGTTCTACTTTCGGTAATAACACAACTTATATAGTGAATGCGTCTGGTGCTCCTGTTGTTATTACTCTCCCATTATCAACATTGAATGCCGGAATGATTGCGTGTATTTATTGTATCAACTCATCATATGCTTGTGCTGTGATAACGACAACTCCAGATACCATATTCAGTAATTCAATATCAGGATCCTCTATCGCTCTTAGTACCGGCGATTCCTACATCCTTCAAGCAACTCCTGATAATAATGGATGGATCGTTATCTCTTCTGGATTATCTAACATATCATCAGTGGCTCAAGGACTTTCGCCATCGTATGTTATCTATGAAGTCAATTTCGGAGCAGTTCCAGTTTATGATGCTACCTTTGTTGTTCCAGACACGAATTGTACGAATAACTCCATAGTTGCAGCATATCCTTGTGGAGTTGCTTCTTCACAATTATCCGGCGACGAGCTGACGTTCGATTCTCTCTGTATTGGATGTTCGGCAGGCCCTGGGTACTTTACGATGTTTATTACGGCAATTCCTGGCCCAATTACGGCAACAAGGAACGTAGTTTATTCGATATCAAATTATCATTAATTATTATAAATACCTTAACGAGAACAGGAGACATTCAAATGGCTATCATCCAGTCAGGTCAATCAACATTAGGTAATCTTAATATCAATTCCAACTATGCTGCTCTCGTCTCCTTGGAATCGAGCGCTAATGCTGGTTTCGCTACGATGAACTCCGAAGTTGACTCCGGCTCCGTTACCGGCACAAGACTAACAAGAGCCCCAAAAGTATCCAGAGATTATCGTATTCGTACTGGTTTAGATACTCCTCTCTTCTTCGACTATTTTCCTGGCTCTGCTATTAATACCGCCACATGGTCTCAAACAGTTTCTACCCAGACCATTACCGTTGCTTCTGGCTATTTAGTAACAAACGCCGGCGCTTCTGTGGCTTCTGCTGCCGTATCTCGCGTTCAGACTTATAGATTTTTTGATATTCTTCCTACCTATGGAATGCGTATTGCCGCCGGCATTCAATTAGCCTATGCCCCTCAATCTAATAACGTTTTGGAGTTTGGTTTTGGTTTGGCGTCCGGTACGACCGCTCCTACTGATGGTGTATTTTTTAGAATAAACGCGGTCGGTAATTTCCAGTTAGTGGTTAATTACAATGGCACAGAGACACAATCAAATCCTATTACCGCTTCTTCAGTCTCTTTTAGTGCTGGCGTTATGAGCCAAGTTGTCATAGAACTCACCGATTCTTACGCAAGTCTTTATGTCAATGATATTCTCGCGGCGACTGTTCTCAAGCCAACAAGCCAAGGAACAATGACTGCCGCTGATGGACTTCCAATTCTTATTCGCAACTATAACTCCGCCGCTACTTCATTGGCTCAGGAGATGAAGATTGCCAACATTATTGTTTCTCAATTAGATGCGAACATAGCGAAGTCTTGGCAGGTATTGGCGTCTGGTAATAGTGGAATGGCTTGCCAAGGACAGACAGGCGGAACCATGGGAACTACCGCCCTCCTCGCCAACTCATCGAATGGTACACAGATCGCTACTCTCTCCAATATTACCATAGTTGCCGCTCAGAACACAGGCTTTGGGGGATTATTCTCATTCGCAGCCGGTGTCACTGCTGCTACTGACTTCATTGTTCAATCATTTCAGAACCCGGCAGGAACAGCAGCTCTTCCGGGAGAGAACCTGTTTATTACCGGAATAAAAATATCATCGGTAAATACTGGAGCAGCGGTTGCTACTACGTGTACGATGCTACAATGGACGCTCTGTGTCGGATCTACTGCCGTTTCATTAGCAACAGGTGAAGGTGCTGGTACTAAATCTCCACGTAGAATCCCTCTCGGATTTCAGACGTGGCCTATCGCAGCCGCTATCGGAACAATGCCCGACCGCGGCGATACTCAAATGACATTCTATTCTCCTCTCCTTATCAATCCAGGAGAGTTTTTGATATTAGCGGTGAAGTTCTATATCGGCACGGCAACTGCTTCACAAGTTATCGTTACCAATGTGACATACGACGGGTGTTATCAATAAGTTTTTAAGATATAATATATTGTTGTAAGAGGAATTGTATAGATGCCAAATACTGATAATGTTGTGAGGATCTCTCAATTACCGCCTACGAATATGGTGACCCCAGCAGATTTATTCGAGACAGTCCAGGGCGGTATTTCTAAAAAAATAGCAGCCGCAGTTTTATTGGCTGGAGGGGCATCAGGCTATTCTGGTATTAGTGGATATTCTGGGGCTATTGGAATAAGTGGATTTTCGGGAATGAACGGACTATTTGCAGGTTCAGGATATTCAGGTTTTAGTGGATTTTCTGGATTTAGCGGTTATTCTGGTATTGGTTTATCCGGGTTTTCAGGCTATTCTGGAATAAGCGGAGTTTCTGGTTTTAGTGGATCTTCAGGAATAGGAATAAACGGGATTTCTGGTTTTAGTGGCTTTAGTGGAACGAATGGCTCGGCGTCTGGATATTCAGGATATAGCGGTTATTCTGGAACTAATGGAGCAAATGGAATCTCTGGCTATTCTGGAGTGGGCGGATCTAATGGAATAAGCGGTTTCTCTGGATATTCTGGGTTAGGCTTTAGCGGATTTTCAGGATATAGTGGAGCAAATGGAAACAATGGAAGTCAGGGTGTTTCTGGTTTCTCAGGATTTAGCGGAGTAAGTGGCTTTAGTGGATTTTCTGGTATTTCAGGATATAGCGGTTACTCCGGTATTTCTGGGTTTTCTGGTTCAGGCTCCTCAATAACAATAACGACAAATGACATCGCCTATGCTACATCAACGAATACCATCGGCGGCTCAGCATTATTCACTTATAACAACATTAGTCAAGCAAGCGGATTTATAACAATAGCGAATACACCTCAAGCGACAAATCTCGGAACTGGCGCTTTAGTTATTTCTGGTGGATTGAGTGTTGCTGGAAGTGAATTTATCGGAGGAAATCTTACTGTTAGTAATAATGTTTTTATCACTAGCGATACTATTAATATAGGAACTCCTAATAGTGGCCCTGGATCTATATCACTTCAAGCTCCTGGATCCGCTGTGATATACATTAATGCTACTATTCTAAATGATGCAGAGGTAGCATATAATGTCAATAATTTTTCAAGGTTCGCCCATTATTGCTCTTCAACACAGTTCGTATTTAATGATTCGGCTAATAACTATAATACTTTAGTTTATACAAATGGCACTTCAGCGGCAGGATTCTGGGTCTTTCCAAATACTACTCCAACTAATAATCTCGGAACAGGAGCAGTATTAATTTCTGGTGGAGTTGTCATTGTCGGAAACCTTGCCTACGGAGCAGTAAATCCTGTTAATGCTGGTAATAGCCTCACTTGGAACGCGCAAGGCGTACTAATTGATAGCGGGTATAGTGCGAGCAGTGCCGGAGGAAGTGGCGGCTCAGTTAAAATGGCACAACTTAATTACAATGTTGCAAGCGGAACAGGCGGGGGAACCTCCACTGCCGGCGCTTATGAAACGAGGCCATTGAATACTATTGTCTCCGATCCTAATAATATAATTATTAGTCTAACATCTAATCAATTTACTCTAGCACCAGGAACATATAGAATAGACGCAACCATTCCGTTTTACTGTGCCGGAGTTGGCCGAGGGGCGGTATATAATGTCACGGACTCCGCATTCGCTCTCTATGGTGCCAATATTTTTACAACTACTTCGGCAGGGCTTGATGTCCCTAATGGCCCAATATCCGGAATCATAGCAGTCTCTGGATCAAATAAAACTTTCGCCATACAATCACGCTGCGGAAATGGTCTTGCTACATATGGATGGGGAAGTCCTGTAAGTTTCACAGAAAATGAAATATATGCTGTCGTAAATATAGCGAAGATAGGATGAGCATTATATGGATATTATAAAACAACTTACATCTTTACCGCCAGCAGTATCAGTAAATAGTTCTGATATTCTTCAAGTTTTCCAAGAGGGGAAATTGAAGAGACTGACTATTGATACTCTGTCCAAGTCAAATACATTTTCAGGATATAGTGGATGGTCAGGAATAAGTGGCTGGAGTGGTATCTCTGGCTATTCTGGTATAGATGGTAAATATGCTGCTTCTGGTTATTCTGGGTGGAGCGGATATTCAGGAACTAACGCTTCTTATAATATCTCCGAACATCAATTAGCATTCGGAGATAAAAATAAAGTATTGGTCGGTTCCTCTCATATTCTCTGTGATGGGAGTACCTTATTTTTACACGGAGATACAGTCAATAAGATAAGCATTCAAGATCAGCCAGATAGAAGTATTCAATTCATTTATGGTAAGACTGATGGTGCTCTGGTATTCAACACAGATATGTACACGAGCACTTCAATGGGTTCAGGATTGCCTGGCGAGAAGCAAGGGGATAACATTGTCTTTGCTGTCAAGAATACGCAAGTTCCTGATGGTAAATATCAAGAAGTGATGTCAGTAATGAACGGGAACCATGGGAAGGATTTTGGATATATTAAAATGGGAGGAAGGATAGATTTAGTTCCTTCCAGTGAGAATAAAGTAAGTATAAATCTTCCTGTTGGTTCTGTTCCTACTATAACCGAAGATGGAGATATGTGGAGAACTTCGGAAGGTGTCTTTATGAACTTCAATGGAACTATCAAGAAGTTGACTTTTACTGACGTTTAGGTTTACGACGTTTCTTCTTGAATATCTTGACGTAATTTTCTTCGAAGCGTTTTAGTTCTTCTTTGGATGTTCCTCTGCGGGACGAGCCTTTACCGTTATCTCCCATTATCCATAAACTCCATATTCAATTCTTCCGAGGATACGTAAAACTTCTTCCTCGTTCCCGTCTATGATCGCTTGTCTTGGAGTTTTATTGTAGAGAGAAGGGTCGTAGTGGTCGTATATCCAGTCAACTGCTGCGTCTTCTTCCTCAAAAACTTCTACCGCTCTGTTGAATACTTTTAGGAACTTCTCTGATTTTACTTCTTCTAATTTAGCAGCATAGAGGAGTTTAGTCAGTTCTTCGATGGAGAGTTTATTTTCCATTTCTCTTGTCCTTATTCTTCTGACGCTTAGCCGCAACTTTATCTTTTAGTTCTTGATGTTTTATAGCGTCTTGTATTTTATTCGCTTTTATACAGGCTTCCATCTCCGCATCTAATTTATCAGCATATTTTTCCAATGCTTCTCCTAATTGTAAATATTGCTTATAAATGGCAAAAGCCCACTCATGAAGATTATCGCCGTCAAGTTCACATTGAGTTCCGATACCTACATAGAATTGCTCTAACATATTTTCAATAGTTGCTTGAAGTTCTATGGTTGATTGTGATAACGGCATTTTACCCTTCCATCATCTTCTCAAGGTCTGCTTCTGTAATCTGCGGCACATTGAACTTCGCCGCCTTCTCAAGTTTACTATTGCCGGCATCTTCTCCAACAATAAGATATGAAGTGGTTTTATTCACTCCGGATTGGAATACGCCACCAGCATCGATAATTCTCTGTTCGAAGAGGTCTCGCTTTGCCGTAAGTGTTCCAGTGATAACAAACTTCAATCCTGCTAATGTGTTGGTGGTAGACATAGGTTTCTCCTTGAATGTTATGTGTTTTAGTAAGCCGTCAATCATCCATCTATTCTTGCGCATTCCTTCATAGACTATATTACGTGTTATATCTCCGAAATCGCGAATGTCAATATAATCTTCCTTCTTCGCTTCCAAGATTTTATCAAGAGTTCCGAACTTCTCAACCAATCTCTCCGCAGTCCCCTTGCTGATATCGCTAATTCCCAGAGCAGCAATAAAGGTAGTCAGTTCCATCACTTTATTCGCTTCAATACTCTCGACAATCTTCTTCGCAGTGGACTTGCCGATATTCTTCCCAGACGAAGAACAATTAGCAATATCGTCAATGGTCAAGGTATATAAGTCATAGACATTCACGACTTTACCAGCCTCAATGATTGCTTCCAAGATAGCAGGCCCGCAGTGCTCAATATTGACTGTGCGAATGAAGTGAAGAATACGATAGAACGATTGAGCATTACAGTCAAAGTTCTTACAATAGAGAGATGAGGTATCTTCCTTCTCTTCATTGACTTCTTCGACCAGAGTAGAACCGCAAGCAGAGCACGTTGAAGGAATATTGAGTGATCCAGAACTCTCTAATGTCTCCATATGCTTGGGAATAATTTCTCCAGACCGAATGATGGTAATTTTAGCCCCAGCATTTACTTTATGCTTCCGAACGTATCCAACATTATGAAGAGCGACACGAGAGATGGTTGCTCCTCCTAAATCTGTTGGGGTAATGTTAGCAGTAGGAATAATTGCCCCAGTCCTCCCACAATCCCAAGAAATGCTCTCAACAACCGTCTCCGCAACATCTCCTGCCCACTTAAAAGCTCTCGCCCATCTAGGAGCCGTCTTACTATCTCCAAGTTCCTGCTGTAATTTACGATCATTGTATGAGATTACAATTCCATCACAGAAGTAAGGAGCAGTATCTACGAGTTCTTTTAGTTCAGCAAGATTGAGTTCGCCATCACATTCATAAAGGCCGCACCAAGGTATCTGGAAGCCGGAATTATGAAGGAACATATTGATATCAACTTCTCTTGGCAGTTCTTCATAATGCCCCATAACCTTATATGCTAAGAACCTTATCTTCCTCTCTCGAACAATTTTGGGGTTTTCCTGCCTCATAGTTCCAGTCACCACATTGCGAGGATGCTTCGGTGCTTCTTCTCCAGCCGCCACTTCTTTTTTAGAATACTCATTGAAGTCTTCCCAAGTCTGAACTGCTTCCCCTCGAATCTCACCAGTAAAGTTAGGAATATAATGAGGAATATCAAGAAGAGACAGAGCGTTATTGGTGCAGACGAAGCCTAACTCGCCAGAACGCCCCCGAGAGACCGCTTCAGAGAGCAATCCATCCCGATATCGAAGTTCCAGAGAGCCGCCATCAATCTTCAAGCGAACTACAACAGGATTACTTCCGATAAACTTGAATAGAGCATCTTCGTCTGTAATCTTCTCCAAGGACAACATAGGAGCGCCAGAGGTAGCCTTGGGGAAAATTGAAGTAATCTCGCCAGCAGTCCCAGAAAGGAATGGATGATTAGGAGAAGCATCACGTAGAGTATCTTCCAGAGCATCATAGAGAGCATCAGGAATTGACGGTTTACCTTCTGAATATTGATCTCGGTAAAGGGAGAGGCGTTGAGCCAGAGCATCAAGTTCGTTGGAGTTCATGATAGATACTTCCTTTTTATAGTCCTAATTGCTTGTTCCGCATCCCCGATAACCCAACCAGCCTTTACTTCACCTTCATCACCAGAGCCGCCTATCTCAACCTCATTAGCGAAAGCCCTTGGTGCCGCTCGATTGAACAACCATACACAATCTTCAAGCCTTGTCAAGAGTTCTTTTATATCGCCAAGCATATCATTATCAGAAGTCATTTACAACCCCTTTATCGAAGTTCTCGTTATATTCTGCCACTAACTCACATATCTGTTGAAGGGCGACATCATAAGGAATGCCGTTGTTATATTCTTTATTTTTATTATTGCTCATTATCATTACGCCATTGATAGTATGAAGTGTAGTTCCTCTTTTATAAGGCTCGAATCCCCATCGTTCAGCAAAATCCTTATTCCAGCCTTCACGAGGAACGATAGTAATATAAATCTCTTGTTGATAATTGAGAAGAGGAGAATGGTCGGTAAATCTACTCTCCCTATGCGTAATAACAATATCCCTCTCTATGCTTTTATACTTGAACCATACCAACTTCTTATCGTGGATTTTTACGCAACAGAGATCCTTCTTCAACTTCCATAGCCATTCATCGCGAAGTTCAATAGCCTGAACCTTCTTCGCTGCGATAGTAAAAGAATGCTTCTCTACTATTGCTTTACCAGCACAATTATCAGTATTCATGAGTTATCTCCATACTTCTCGCAGAATAGTTTAATGTGATTAGCAACCATCTCTATTACAGCCTCCAAGCAACCATCATAAGAAGCAGTTATTTTTTTATCTGCTTTACCATCAAATCGTCCTTCAATTACTCCATTATTATTGAGACGGATATTAATACACTTCTCATAATCAGAGAACCAACACCAATCTCCATCGTGAATGCTATTGCCATGTATCTTGATAGTTATGACGTTCTTCCTTATTCCCTCTCCGACCCATCTCTGATTATGAGAATGTATATAAAGAGGAACTTGAATAACATTCGTCCTCTTCCACCAAAGAGAACCAGTCTCCTCAATCATCGAAGTTTTTATACAGCATAGGTCCTTCTGAAATCTCTCTGTCCATTCCTTCGTAGCAATTCGAAGTTGTTCCTCTCTACCATTGATAAGTTGTAGTTTAGCGTCCAGAAGAGCTTTACCAGCGCATTCACTCATTTTAGATACTTCCTGTGCTCTGATGCGAACTCCTGAGCGTATTGGGAGAGGAAGAGAATGACACCTTGTAGAGCCTCTTCATAATTATCGCAGTCAATAGTGCTTCTAGGAAATCCACGCCAATGATATACTTTTAGTCCTTTTACTACCCCTTGAGAAACGAGGATGCGACTGTGAATATCTCCAAAAGGTTCTATATGTTCGTTGCGTTCTCTAGGGAAGAAGGCATTATCAAACCCAATTTTTACACATTCTGACTTCTTCTCAATCTTTACTGGTTTATACGCCAACTTCTTCCACCAGAGCATTCCAGTAATCGTAGGAAGTTTTACACAGCAGAGGTCCTTATTCAACTTCACCATCAAGTCATCCAAGATTACATTGAGAGCATCCTTAGCGTTCTTCTCCGCTGTAAGAAGTTCTGCGGTTTTATCTCGGAGTAGAGTAGCACCAATACAGTCAGTGGGCATAATTTTTTAGTTCCTTATATGAGCGAGATGATACCAAGAGAGGGAATATTGTCAAGCCCCATTTTAGAATTGACTTGGTTCCTTCTTCCTATATACTATGCACAAGGAATAATTGTCAATATGGGTAAAAAGCCTCACGACCATCTCTCCGCTTTATCCGAGAAAAATCTGTTAGGCAATTTTACAGCCTTCGACCAAGATGGGCAATTCCTATTCAACTGCGATAGTAAGAAGGCTAGATGGTATGTAAAGAAAAATCTCGCAGTATGGATAAATGACGAACAAACGCACTTTAAGTTGAACTTCAAACCAAAGGGAAATGGTAATCGGGATATGGGAGTTTACTTTACGGACTACATCACAAACCAATGCGTAATCTGTGGTTCTATTGATAATCTCTCCAAGCATCATGTGGTTCCTTCGTGCTATCGTTCTCACTTCCCATTGAACTGTAAGAGTAATTGCCACTTCGATGTATTGCTGGTATGTCTGGAATGCCACGAGAAGGTAGAGGAACATTATAATAAGCGTAAGAAGTCCTTGAATGCTCCTTATCGTAAAGCACTTCAACCAGAATACAATGATCACAAAACAATGAACTCTCTCATTCGACACGCTAAAAAGTATTCAGATATCTTGGATGATAAGGCAAAAGGAGAGATGGTTGAGAATGCTAAAAAGATTGATCCTCTTATTGATTGCTGGGATACGTTGCTGGAATTAGAATTGTATGATATAGAAGGCAACCTTGATTATCAGGTATGCTCATTAGTAGTAAAAGAAGAGAAAGATGCCTTGAAAGATTTTATTATCTCTTGGAGGAAGTTATTTTTGGAGAAGGGGAAACCAGAGTTTTTGCCGAGCGGATGGTTGGAAGCACACGAAACCCATTTTAAGTTTTAGGAGAATTATATGGCAATACATCAACTAAAAACTCATCCTCAATACTTCGATAAGGTAAAGACAGGAGAGAAGACTTTTGAGTTGCGCAAGAATGACAGGAACTTCGAGGTAGGAAATACTCTTATTTTACGAAGATATCCTCTCAATAAAGATTATAAAGGAAGTAAAATGAAATACAGAGTGCTCGAACAATACAGTAAAAACGATAAAGCCGTAAGATTTTATCCGCAATATAAAGAATGGTCAGTTGATGATATCTTCTGTCGCAACTGGAATTATTATGAGACTGATATTCCTGGCTTCTGGGGTCAAACGAGGTTCCCAACTAAAAAAGAAGCAGAAGCATTTATCGAGAGTCGCATTCCGAAAGTTCACGACTTCCCAGGAGCATATTATCAGAGACCTTGGCCAGAAGTAAAGCGGCGAGTAAAAGAAGAACCTACACAACAAGAATATGGAGAAGGATGAAGAAACTCGACATCATCTTCTATTATGCTGTCCTGATAAGCGCCTTCATAACCTCTGCCTTATTATTACACAGTCAAGGCAAACTCCTCCTACCATGAGACTAAAACCTAACAAAGCCCAACTCGTTATCCTGAGAGCACTTATAAGAGGCATAATTCTTGGATTTTTCTTGGGAATAGTGCTTTATCAGGTTCTCATCAATCTTCCCTCTTGACTTCCTAATCATTTTTACTATAATTGCTGTATAGGATTATAAAAATGTTCACGCAAGAATTCCCGTTAGTTGTCAATCAAGAAATCATGGATTACTTCCATACTGCCTGCCGACTTCATTGTAATATCTATAATTCTATTGTAGCAGAAGCGCATAGAAGAATTCGAGCATATCGTATGTCTGCCGATTATAAAATAGCAAATGAATTATGGCGCCAGGATAAGAGAACGAAATCGGCGGAAGTGAAAATGAAGGAACTTTATAAAAAGGCTAAAATAAATAATAATCTATATGGACAATTTTTATTTTTATCATTCATAAAAGGTAAAAGTAAGTTATGGGAAGGTCAATATGCATCCGCCTCTATGATAACCGAATTATATGTCAGAGTTGTTGAAGTCATACAGAACCATTTTACTAATCCTAAAATTGACGGATTGCCATACTTCTGTAAATTGAGAAACTTTACAACTATTCAAGGCAATAAGAATAGAGATAAGTTATCATATGACGCTAAAAATAGAACTATAAGGTTCTTCGACTATATTATCAATATTCCTGTTCAAGATAAATCTCATCCTGATTATAAGAGATTTTTATACTTCGATAAAATTGCCAACACAAGAATGTCTGGAATAAACGAGAAGACTGGATTACCTCGTAGAGATGACTCGTCAGCCAATTCTCCAATATCTAATGTTCGAATAATAAAAAGAATGTTCAATGGAGTTCCTCGTTTATTCGCACAGATAGTTGTAAAAGATGAGCCGTATTCTACTAGTGCTAAAATTGAAGGTAAAGTTGGGTTGGATTTAGGAGTATCTACTGTTGCTGTTGTTGCTGAAAATGTAAATGGTAAGTTCGCAGAGTTGTTGAAGTTTATGCCTAATATGGAGAGTATAGATAAAGAGAGGCGTATATTAGAGAGAAAATTAGATCGCTCCACAAGAGCAACAAGTCCTCAATGCTTCAGAGAAGAAGATGGAAGATGGTTAAAAAATAAAAAGAAGAATAAAGATAGCAATAATTATAAAAATATACGAGCCCATCTAAACGATATCGAGAGAAGAAGAGCGGTATATCGTAAAAACGAACACGGAAGACTGACCAATTATATTATTACTAATTTAGGTTCTACTATAATTACAGAAAACGTAAGTGTTCAAGGGTGGGCTTCTGGTAAGTTCGGTAAATCTATTACAGAGTATTCTCCCGGAACGTTTATGTCTAAATTAGAAGATAAATCTGATAAGTTTATAAAACTAAATACACAGAAGACGTGTTTATCTCAACACTGTGTCTGTGGTAATAAAAAGAAGAAAGAATTATCCGAACGCATTCATCATTGCGAAGTCTGCGGAAGAACTATCCAGAGAGACTTATTATCAGCATATCTGATGCTATATACTAATGAAGAAAACATCACAGACTTCAATGCTGCTCAATATAACTGGACAGAATGGGAACCTATTCTCACTTCTGCCTGGAATAAATCTGGCATATCTTTACAGCAAGAAACTTCTCTATTGACATCGGAGACTACTTCTATATAATATATCTTATTGAAAATCTATAAAGATATATCCGAATGTAAAGAGTAAAATCTTTTTAGGTAATTTATCACCTATTGGGCGATTGGATATGATATAAAGCGTATAAGTCATTAGCAATAGTGCGTTGCTTCGCCTAAAAAATAAAAGAAGTCTTTATGTTAGATCCTTGGCGCGAAGTTGGGGAAGGCATAGAATAACTACTTTTAGCCAATCAATTATATTGATGGTGATAAAAGTTCGCCGCGCCGAACCTTATCTTATTGATAACAACTCTCAATAAGAAAAATTATTATTGACAATTCTAATTCTGTCTTATAGTGTCGCTATAAGGAGATAAAAATGTCATTAGTTCGCATTCCAACCTCTCACTTCGTCATGTCAGCAAAGCGTCAATACAGTGATATTGATAGCGCTATTATTCGAGAGTCAATCCAAAATAGTGTCGATGCTGGTTCTACTCGGATTGAAATTGAGACTGGTGATAATTTTTGTCGAGTGAGGGATAATGGCTGTGGTATGAGTTCTGCGATATTGGAGAGCGCTTTATTGACCATGAGCGGAACCCATAAGAGTTATTCTGGTGCTATTGGTGGGTTCGGAAGTGCCAAAGAAATCCTCCTCTTCCAACATGCTCGCTACGAAATCAAGACCCTGGATAATTATGTCAAGGGTTCTGTTCTGGAATATGAACTCACGAAGGTTGATCACTTCCAGATGCTCCAAGGCACAGAGATCACGATGTACTTCCACGAGAGTTATGGCTATGACCAAGATATTTTCCTTCATAAAGCCAAGCAATTCCTCTCCAAGTGCGATATTCATAATGTCCATATCACTATCAATGACGAAATCATTCCTCCATTCGTTGTTGAGAATAAGGTAAAGGATATTGGAGACTGGGGCCATGTATATTGCGATAGTTCAGAAGAGGAGAATGAGCATCTCTACGTTCGCATCAAGGGCGTGCTTATGTTCCAATACTGGGTCGGAAATAATATCAAGAAGAAAATTGTTATCGATATCGTCAAGCCTTCTGTGGATATTCTCTGTGCCAACAGGGATTCGTTCCAATACTACGCGGGAGAGGCAACGCAAAAACTTATCTCCGAGATCACCGTAGACAAGCAATCCTTCGGTCGCCTTCATAATACCATCTCCAAGTTCTCTGGAAAATCGAAAGCATTCATCAATAGGATCCTCAAGCCAATCATGGAAGAGTTGATCCATATGAAGGAAGTGTGTCTGTCGAATAATAGGGAAGAGGAAGGAAATATGTCCGAGGCATATTCATCTCTTACCAACATTCAACAGGAGATTGAGACTGGTTCCATTACTTCTGATATTGCTGTTGAGAAGATCAAGAATATCATTGCCGAGAATAGGATTACTGGTTCTACCCTCTCCTTCGTTGAGCGCCACTTGGACTGCCATATCAACGACGTGGATTTTTACATCCAGGTCAATGATAAGGGGTATGAGAAGATCCCAGAAGATATTATGCCTTCCGATAAGATGAAGAAGAAATATCGTGTGCTTGCGTGTCAGTGGAAGGTAGCATTGAAGTATGTCTTTACTGCCAATGGGATGAATGCTGACTACTGTATCGGGTGGGTTATCGATGAGAAGGTTGTTGCTTCCTATATGAATACTGACGGAGTTGAGAAGTTCCTGCTCAATCCCTTTATGCTTGGGAAGAAGGACTATAAGAATAAGAAGGAAATGATCACCCATCTCGTTCTAACTGCTTGCCATGAGGTTGCGCATCGGATGACGAAATACCACGACGAAAACTTCATTGCTCACAGCGAGGTTCTTATGACCAAAACTCTGGCATATATCTCATCTTATAGGGAGATTGTCAAGGATGCCGAGAATGAGACCATATAAGAGGCGGGAACTGAAAATCCTTTACAAGAACTACACAGAAGCCTATACTCTGATGGAACTTCTGGAAGATATTCGGTTCTTATGGGATAGGTTTTGGAAAGGAATTGACAAGAAGTGAGAAGGGACTATAATCACGAAAAGGAAACTTTATGAGTAAAAAGCCATATAAACAGAAAACATTCCTTGAAGTTCTACAAGATCAGCGCGATTTTGCCGATAGAGTGCTCCTGGTGCAAGGCTTCTGTGAGCAATATCAAAAAGAACTTGAACGAATAGCAAAGAATAAAGAAAAAGGACTTACTCCAATAGAACCAATGCTCTTCAAGGTATTCGTCTCTGAACGTGTAAGAGAATATTACAAGTTGGAAGATGGGGGAAATTGCGAGTATATCTGGGAAGCTCTCGACGCTCTTGTTGATGATGTAGAGAATGGTACTTGGGGGCTTACTCCAAAGAAATATCTTGGATTTACTGGGGTCGGGGGAGTTTAT
>QGNH01000292.1_pt1 | contig 14520 bp, 22 predicted proteins | sample 1735481 | NCBI WGS metagenome assembly QGNH01 (sample SAMN09239004, study PRJNA386568) | Viral metagenome, whole genome shotgun sequencing project. | reverse complement strand
AGAAAAAAGCGAGCACGGAGAGACAACAAACGTGACAGAGCGAAAGAGGGGTGGATATCGTAACGGGCGCAATGGTAATGGAGATCCCGTACATGCTGAATTGCGCCGGATTTGCGAGACCTGCGATTCGAGGATTGACGACCTCGAGAAGTTCTCGGATGAACTTCGGTTAGGTCAAACGCTCAGAGAGGAGCAGATACGCTCTATGCAAAAAGATATAGAGCGAGTAGGGACAGAGACGGCGGCAATAAACCTTCAGTATCAGGCAGACCAAGCGGCGAGAGAACTTGAACTCGGCACGATTCGAGATAAGATTGATTCGTTTAAAACCGATGTTACCGAGAGGATAAATGCGCTCAGGACAGATACGACGCTTGCGCTGTCGAACGCAAAGGTAGAGATTACAACTGAGTCGGATAAGGGATTACGCGGCTTAACNNAAACTATTTCACAAGATATTTTATTATAATTCTTGTAACGATATTAACAGGTTTAATCGTCGGCGGGGCGGCATTTATTTTGGGCAGGTGATAAAAAATGACGGACATTGTATGCACCCCGGCAGTGGTTGGATGTGAAGCGGCGGAGAAAGACCCGACTGTTCCTGTTGGTTGGATAGGCGATCAGTTCCCGATCGGGATGATCCCGGAAGGCCATGCACACGCTATTGACCCGCAAGTTCAGTATGATCCGACCTGTAACTCGTCGTCCGTCACTTCAGAAGTTGATGTCCCGTATCCTCACGTCTCCGCTGACTTTGGTATTGCATCAATTGGGACAGGACAGACGATGTTATGGAGCAGTCCCGCAACATGGGCCGGGAACACCGTCCCGGGCGACGGGAATGCCGTTGCGATAACCGCAGGGGACACGGTTATCATGGACTATGATATGTCCGCATACGTGACAGGACTCAACGGTTTGGTTATCCACGGAACACTCACGTTCCCGACGACGACGCCGGTCGGAGGGACGTCACTAGTCCCGCAATCGCTCAATCCCACACTTGCGATTAAAAATTCAACAACTATCTCAGGCGAAGGAACGCTCTTAATCGGTAACTCGGAGATAGACGCAATCTCTATCGTACCACTTGGCAAAGCATACAGAGCGAGAATCCTATGTCTTGGGGCGGCTCCGGTAACGGGATTAATCACGGTTAATGCGTGTTCGATGTTCGGATGGTATGATCTTGTCAATTCAACGCAACTCACACAACCGGCATATACCGGAACGACAACGATTCAACTTGTTGACAATATGATGCTCCAAGTAGGGGACGTTATAGTCATAGGGGCGGCGCAAACTCAAGGAGCATGGGAAGGCGCGGCGATGGGACGGTTCACCGTGACGGCGTATAACTCTACGACTAAGACTATCACATTTACTCCGGGATTAGGAAGCGATCGACTCGCAGGAGATCCGGTCGCGCATGTTTCACGACCAATCAGAATCGAGACAACGCAGGGAATAGGCACAGGTTCGGCCCCGGTATTTGCGACAACGATCGGGCCGTTCGACTATCTCGAGGGCGTTTGGATCGTCGGAGGATGCCATATCGCCGACACGATCTCAGAAGATCTCGTTCTAACAGCGGTGACAGTCGAGAACAACTATCTTCCGTCGCTCTTTGCATGTAGTGGTGACGTTTACGTTGAAAAGAGCACGTTCCTTAACGCGAATACGGACACGGCGAGCGGCGCATTGGTCGATAATATGAGTGGGACGTCGTTTATTGAGAGTACATCTATCCTCGGGGCCGAGGTCGGCATATCGAATTGCGCCGGAACACAGGCAAAGAACCTCCTAGTGCAAAATATGTCAACGGCGTGCCTCTCTGAAATGCGAAGTTCTATCTTCAATCTATGCACGCTCGCAGGATCGGCACTTGGTTCATACGACGGAGGACACAATACTTACATCAATTGCGTGCTCGATAATAACATCGTCGACTTTGATTCAGAATACGAGGCGGCGTGTTATCGACTGACTCTCGGGAATCCTCTGTCCCTTGGATTGCCTGTCGGTTCGACGAAAAAACTTTGGTACACAAACAAGTCGTTCGATCACGGGCAGGTTCAATCGGAACACATGACATGGTGCGTCGGCGGTTATGGATTCCTCCAAGACATAGAGGATTATGCAGGTCTCCCGACATGGCAGTTTGTCGTTCAGCGAGAGAACGTGCCTATCTATTGGGACACACCATTCTTGGGAGTTGAAGGCAAACCTATCTCGATAAGTGTCGCCATGAAAAAAGGATTTAGTGGTGGAACAGTGAAGTTTCAAATCATCGACCCTGCACTTGATCCATTATACGGGTTCGGTGATTCCGCACTCACTGAGATTGAACTGCCGGAAGAGATCAATCACTGGCGGATCTTGGGACTGACTTATATCCCGCAAGCAACGCAACCATATATTGCGAGAGTTTATATGGAAAACACGTCCGCGAGTGGTATGATTTATGCACAACTCCAAGGGTTGAACGCTGCGAAGATAACAGGTGGCGAGAATGCCATATAAAGACGCTGAGAAAAAAAGGGCATATCATAAGGAATATTACCTTAAACGGTGCGTCAAAGGAATTTGTAGACGTTGTGGCAACCTCGTCGAATCTGAAGGATATAAAACATGCGAGTGTTGCCGAGAACGAGACCGTTTGTCTCATAACCGCAAGGGTATTTGTCCGACTTGCCACAAACCGTTTGAATCTGTGCAATTTAAGACGTGTGACTCATGCCGAGAGAAAGGTCGCGTTCGCGGTCATGTGTACCGCAATATGAACAAGGAAAAGATACGGATAGGCATCTATAAATGTCGTGACGCAAACCGCGAACGTTATGATGAATATCAACGTGAATGGGTGAAAGCAAACCATGAGAAGGTTCGCGCAACTGATAAACGATGGAGTGTAAAACACCCTGATGCTGTCAGAAGAAAGCGACATAACCGCCGCACTCGTATCACAGGGAACGGTGGCACATATACTCTTAAAGAACTTAATGCACAATTCGAGAAGCAAGAAGGATTTTGCTATTATTGTGGTGAACTACTTTATGCATCGTTTGATAAAGAGGTTCATGTTGACCACATGATTCCATTGAGTCGGGGCGGTTCTAACAGTATTGAGAATATTGTGTTATCTTGCGCAACGTGCAACCTCGAAAAGAACACAAAAACCTCAGATGAATACCTAAAGTTAAAAAAAGAGACCCAAACTGACGTGCAAACTCAATTTTGAACATTCTTATATAAGCTAGAGAGGCCGTTTTGTTAAATCAAAGGACAAAAAAGGGGAAGTTGTATGAGAAGCCGCGAATGGAATAAGAAACACCCCGAAAAACTGCGCGAGTATGGCCGCAAGTGGAGCGAGTCAACCCGAGGCCGAGAATTTTGGAGCAATTATTGGAATGAACATAAAGCGGAACATAGAAAAGCACAGCGCGAATGGAGAGAAAGAAACCCAAATTACCGGCGAGTAGAACGTAACACTCGAAAAGCAAGAGAACGGAGTGCGAGCGGTTCATTCACAACCGACGAACTTAATTTACTGTTTGAGCAACAAGAAGGATTTTGCTATTATTGCGGCGAACTACTTTATGCATCGTTCGATCGAGCGATTCACGTTGACCACATGGTTCCGTTGAGTCGCGGCGGCACAAATGACATTTCAAACATAGTATTGGCGTGCGCGAACTGCAACTTGAAAAAACATACAAAGACGCACGCAGAATTTATAAAAATATTAGGAGGTGGATAAGCATGGATGGCAAAGCACTTTTAGCGTCAAAGCAAACGTGGCTCATGATTCTGACAGTTATCGTTTCAATAGTGGCAAGTCCCGACGTTATCAACGCGGTTCCGTGGATTGCAGTTTATGGGGCAACGATTATCGCAGTCCTGAGCATTATAATCAGGGCGATGACTGACCAACCAATAACCGGAGTTATCCGGGCGTAGGCGGTTACGCCTACTTTTTATTTTTATTATGGAGTGACGAAATACGAAAGGTCGAGGCAATGAATCCGCCAAACTTTGGGAACATCTATTCCGAACCTCAAGACGGAATGCTTGCAAACCGCCTTGCTATTTGGATGGCTAAGATTGAGAACTCTATTTCTACGAATGACCTCGACGTGCTCAAAAAGTCGCGCAAAAAAGAGGAGTGGGATGCGAAGGTCGAACCGTGCATTTACTACCCACACGAACAGCATACGCTTGATTTGATTATCGTTATAGTGGATGACCTTGGAAAGATCACGATTGAGATTGAGCGGGTCGAACACATCGACGTCAAGCTTCTTTTGAGACAGTGGTATTATGACCTCAAGAACGCGATGTGCGATCATCCCGACGCTATCGCATATCATCTCAACAAAGGATAACAACACGGTTAGGATTAGCACAGATCGACCAATGGATTAGCCTGAGTAAGTAAATCGAAATATCTAAGAGCTTGGAAGCAATGCGCTCAAAGTCAGTCGGAATCAAACTTCCGTCGATAGATTAACGTTAATGAAAAACAACTTAGGCAGGAGAACTATTTTCTGATTTTTTTATTCTCTCTATTTTCTGCCGACTCTTTTGCTCCTCTTGATTGACCTTAGATATTTAGATATACTTTGAGGCCGTCCTATCACGCATGACCGAAGCATTGATTCTTAGGCGGGGTGGTGACTATGAACGGAACCTCAAAAAAATTGATAAAAAAATTGAGTCAATGGTCAAAGGTTGCTATACCTCTGATTGTTGGCTTCTCAAAGACGAGAGTAAGAACGGCGGAAGGATTTATCTAAAACGCAAGACTGTCGGCGGTAGCCAAGGCCGTTATGTCTACATTCGCCGATTCCTTTTTTTGTCTGTTTTTGGCGAACTTCCCGATTGTCGCAATATATACATGCTTTGCGAAAACGACCGACTATGCGTCAATCCCACTCACATGACGTATAGGGGGTTCAAGCGAACATACGAAATGGTTGAAGAATTTAAAAAACGCGGTTGGATAACTGACGAACGGGCGGAGGAGTTGTATCTAAAATGAGTTTGTCAGAACCTCTCTTGCTTGCCAAATACAAAAGAAATGACGATTGGCCAAAAGTAAGACGGCTTCATTTAAAACTAAATCCACAATGCGCGGTTTGTGGAGCGACAAAACGCCTCGCAGCGCACCATATCAAACCATATCAATGGCACAGTGAGCTTGAAATGGAGCCGTCAAATCTTATTACGCTTTGTCCTCTGCATCATCTTTTTATCGGCCACTTAATGCGCTGGTCGAGTTACAACGAGAACGTTGTTGAGGATGCAAAGTATTGGAATAAGCGAATCAAAGAAAGGCCGAAGTGGCACAATAGGTAAGGTTATAAGGGTTAAGAACGTATAGAAAATTATTAACTTACGAGGTGAGATAAAATGACAAATGGAATGGAATTAAAGGGAGATATATTCTATCTCCTCAAGACAGAGACCAAGAAAACAATATTCGGATCGAAAGCGGAAGCAATCAGCGCACTCAAACAGGCGCTTGCGGACGACAAGAACCTCGATATTGACAGCGTTGAGATTCGGGAAGCGAACACCGCCCCCGAGGACGACAACGGGAATCCCGTCAACGGATGGGCGCTTGCAGAGATGCCATGGTCTACTATTGCCAAGTATCTACTCGGGCGCGACGATAGCGCATAAAAAGGTGAAAACCAATGGAGCTTAAAGAGATCTCAGTGAGCAGGATAAAACGAAGTCCGTTCCAACAGAGACAAAAGTTTGGAGAGAAGGGACTTCAAAACCTCGCAAACAGTATCAAAGTGAAGGGAATTGGATTAGTGCAACCGATTAAGGTGCGTCCGATTCACGACCCGGGATATGACTTTGAACTTGTTGCAGGAGAACGTCGGCTTCGAGCGACGATACTTGCGGGATTCGATAAGATTCTCGCAATCGTCGATGATATAACCGACGTTCAAAGCGCAGCGCAAGGACTCGCAGAGAACGCAAGTCATGTTCCTTTGAACTCTGTCGAGAAGGCACAGGGAATAATTGAGATATACCGACTTCAATTAGACTCTGTCCTTCAAGGCCAGAGCTTCGTCAAAGACGTGATAAAGCGAATTGCAAAACTTCGCGGCAAGATAGACGGGCAATTGATGGTCAAAGGAGAAAAAACCCGACTACCATTGACGCCCGAGGAAAAAGAGTTTATCAGAGTCGGGGAGTTGACAGGGCTCGGGTTGCATCAGCAAGAACGAATCCTAAAAGCGTTGACCCTCTCACCGGAACAGCAGTTGTTAGTCGTCGAGAAAGGATACAAGACTGCAATAATTGAATCAATCGCGGCAATCGAGGACGACGACATACGCGAAGCGGTTATCCTCAAGCTAAAGGACTTCGCCGGAACCGAGGAACAACAGCGGTTTGTTCTCGCGGCAATACGTGAGCAACCGGAACTCGCCGCTATCTTTGTGGATATTCCTCCGCGAGACATTGAGATGACCGAGGAACAGATTGTCGTTCTCGAAAAGGCAATCGAACTCATGCACAAATGGATGGTCGAGCAAAAAGAATATGAGGAATCCCCGGAAGGTCAAGAGCAAGCCGCGTTGATGAACAATTGGTTCGCGCATGGGTCACTATATAGGGCAACTCTGCGCAATCCCGTTTGTCCGAAGTGCGGCAAAGACAAATCAAACCTAAAATGGGTTTGTTGTGACCTCCCCGAGCAAGAAGCGTATCGTATGGTTCAAGACCTGCTCCAAAAACATACAAATCTTGTCATGGCGACTGCTATGCAAGACCGTATCGACTATGAACAAGAAAAGAAAGCAAAGGACGGAGCGACAATTGTCCCCGTCAGAGGTGAGATAGCATGATGAATAGTAAATATGAAACGTGCATGCCGTATATCCCGCAGTGGGATAGGCGAGCAGATTTAGCGCCGTGCATGATTTTAGGAGCGGCGTTGAACAAAGACTTGATTCATCTCGGTATTAAGGCGGAGGGGTCACTCCCTTTGCCGACCGGAGAACCGATGTCGATTAAAACGGACTTGGGGTCAATATCAACAACTCCCGGGCTTGATAAGATAACGTATGAGCTTGATGCAAAAACAAGCGAACCAAGCACCGCCGAGCAGTTGAAAAAGGACGTCCTCAAAGCATGGCCCGGAGGCCCGGCGGATTTGAACATTAAAGAACGAATCGTCGCCGAACCCCTCCCGCCCGAGTTTGAGGATGAGCGCAAGTTTGAGGACACGCGATTTATAGTCAGGCGCGAGGTCGCACACAAAGACAACGCCAAGACGTTTAAGCGGATAAGCAACGCGAATGTGCGAAGTGTTTATCACAGCATACACAGCCCGCTCATGGAATACGGATTCATAAGTTCGAGTGACAAAATCTATACGACACGACTCCGCAGCGTCTTAGTGACGGAGTGCATTCAGCGAGACAATGAACCCGGATGGCTTGACCTAAAAGACCATATACCAAAGTTAGAGGCAACAATGACGGCGGGTCACTTTTGGCAAGACGTCGCAAAGTGGGTCGATTGGAAGGCAGTCATTCAGAACAACGGCTTCGGCGGAACCTTCGCGGGTCATGTGTATTGGCTCAAGAACCGTCAGTTCAACGCAGTGTTTTAAGAGTGAAACATCATGGGAACAACAAGCAAAAAATATCTCGAAACACACAAATCAGTCTCAATCCCGAACGAGGTGCATGATTGGTTAGTAAAAAGAGCCGGTGAGATACAAACCGAGACAGGACGCCGCATAGCAATCGGCGACGTCTTGATTGATGTCATTCGAGAAATCGACAGTATTGATAATCCCGGCTTTTAAAACGCTGGAAACGGCGGGACTCATTGAGACGAAACGCATTAGAAACGAACGCAAATGTTGGATAAAGGCTAGAAAATGACCAAAGAAGTATGTTCAAACTGCAAGCATAGTCGCAATCCGTCAGCACCGTATCTTTGGTGTAAAAAGGACAAAGCACACTATCTTGGAACACATACCTGCGATAAATTTGAGGTGAGATAAACCAATGGAATCAGAGGAAGTCCTATTAAAGCAAATCAAAGACGCATTAGAAATTCGTCGCAACATTGCGGAGGGCACGATTGTCCTCCTCGATGCCGTGAAGGTTCAAAAAGCGTTTGATTATATGATGGCCGCAAAGACCACAACGCCAAAAAAGGAGAAGTGGACTGAGAACGTGCGACTATGGGGCCTCGTTGCTATGGCAGCGGGATTTATGCTCCTCGCCGTCGGGTTAAGCATTTGGCATTCAGTTTTATGAGGAATCATGAAAGAACACAGTAAAGCATTTATGAAGCCTCACAAGGGAATCTGTGTCCCAAATGAGGCGCACGAATGGCTACAAAAAAGAGCAGGAGAAATCCAAGCAGAAGAAGGTATTAGAGTATCAATGGGCGACGTTTTAATGGACGCAATTAGAGCCATTGAGGACTATGAAAAAGGAGGATAAAAGAAAATGATAGAAGATACAATAGTTGAAAGGACACCACATAAGGCACAACTCGAGAAAGGCGTTTACAACGCCATCATAAAGCGAGTCGAAGCTCAGAAGGACGTTCAAACGAGCTATGGAATCAGAGACATGATTGTCCTGACCTATGATGTCGACGGAATCGAAATCAGGCGCAGGTATAATAAGTCTTGGAATGCGGGAAGCGCATTATTCAAGCTTGTCAGCGACCTACGACCCGATGAAGTCCTGTCAATGAAGTTTGACGTCGCCGAGTTAGAAGGCACGAAAGTCCGCGTCATGATAAGTCGGGACAATATCATGGAAGTGGAATTGCCTCCAAAAGCCAAACCAATAGAGCCATTGGCAACGAAGGCCGCAAGGTCGTTCGAGGATGACGCAGAGGACGAGAACTTGTGAGGTGAGGGGAAATGCTTGAAATAGACATGCAATATCTCCTTGACCTTATAGATGAGGTCAAAGAGCAACTTGACAGAGAGGGACGTCATGAGGATGTCAGCGGGACAAACCCGCTATAAAACGTTCTACACAAAGAAGCGGGAACTCAAGGTCGCCGAGAACCATGACGTCGACGTTCACGCACCGATTGAGCTTGAGTTTGACACGCCGCCGGTGATGCTTCAACAAAAGCAGAGGTTCGCAGAGATGTTCTCTATATTGCGCTATCTCGAGTTTTGGCGCACTTATAATCAGGCGCACGTCATAATTCCGGGCGTCCTGCGAAAACATACACAAAAGCAAATCCTCATGTCAGTCGAAGCGCGTTGCCGCTCCGTCGAGGAGATTGACGCGGAGAAAGAGATGCACAAACAAATGCTTGAGCAACTAAAGCACAAAGTAGCACAAGAGAACAACTGAGAGGTGAGATTAAATGACCAAGACACTTATCGGCCGGATAATCAGCACAGAGGGCTTTAAATGGTTCATCCTGTATTGGGTGACAGCTCTCACTATCCGACTGACTGTTTATTTATTTGCAGGGAGGTGAAAAGACCATGAACGAAAACGAAACGAGAGACCCCGCGATGCGTGGAGTCATGCGAGTCAATCCGAAAAAGCCTTGGCTTGCGGCAGTCCTCGGGATTCTATTCCTCGGGTTTGGACTATTCTATGTCGGCAAGTGGGGTATGGGACTCCTGCTCTTGATTGTTGGTGTAATAGTCTCTGTAATTACAGGGGGGCTGGCAGCGCCTGTTTTTTGGATAATCAGCGCAGTGTGGGCTTATTACGCGGCGAAGTCATACAACGAACGAGCAGGATATTAGAAAACTATAAGCAGAGGAAGCCTAAATTAAGCGCGTAGCATCGGAGGTGGGAAATTATTTATCAACGTAAGTTCAACACTTACTTGGTCAGACCGGCTAGGCACACTGATTCTGATTCATCTCCGAATTTGAACCGAGCCGGTCTTCTCACCTCTGTTTTCTTTTTTGAACAATCAATTTTTAGCGACCGGAGGCTTTAAACATGGCAATTTGGTTGGAAGTGGGGGGTAGCGCGAGCAGCATTAACGACGCTTCATGTCAAAGACTCGCCGCTCTTGGGGCGCGAGGCGTTCATTGCGTCGTGCCGGATATGGGAACATATCAAGCGCAAATCAACAGTATCAAAAAATATGGAATGGTCGGGACTCTTGACATTGAAGTTCCGTTATGGGTGAATACCGGCTTTAACGTCAATGCCGACCTATCTCCGTATCTCCCGCAACTCAAAGCACAAGCGGCGGCGGGGTGGAGTTACTTCGCAGCCGAAGGAATCGGGCGGGCCGGAGTTGCAACGATTGGCAGCGTAAAGCCGTATATTAATTATGGAGACGAGAACGGCGCGAATATGTATGCGGGGCAATACAATCACGCTCCGAATGCGCACTTTGCGAACCTCCTCGAATCATATCATAAGGATGCAGTTCCCGCGTATCTGCAATCCGCAGCGGCAGCAAAGGCGAACTGCAAGAACTTCGGACTCACGCTCATGATGTATAATCCGAGCGACCTTGAGCAGGACACGACGGCGCTGATTAATTATATAAATCAAGTCGGCGGCGTTCAAGACGTCCTTATGTGGACAGGAGTCGTCACGGACATTCTAAGCGTATTCAATCAACCATGGGCGAACATTGTTTCAACTCTTAAGACAAAATATGGATTCCGAACCGATGCCCCATGGACGACAACGCCTGTTCCGCCCCCCGCAGTCACGTTTAAAGAAATTGTAATGACGCAAAACTGCGCTGACGAGTTCGCATGGGGTTCCGACGGCGCTGTGTATCACAAGCCTTACGGCGGCAGCACTTGGGAACCACTCGGCGGCATTTTAACCTCAGCACCCGCAGCGATAGCACGACCCGGGGGGTTGCTCGACGTGTTCGGGCGAGGCACCAACAGCGTCTTATATCGCAATAGTCAGGTCGGCGGTCATTGGGGTGGATGGAATAGCGCCAGCGGCGGTTTGTTGTATGAAGGAACCAAGCCGACGGTCGGCTCCCGTGATGGCGTTAATCTTGAGGTCCTTGTTATAGGGACGGACAAGGCGGTATGGCGCAACAAGTTCGTCGGCAACATTTGGCTTGGATGGGTGCGCGAGGATACATTGATTCGGAAGTGAGGACATGTGCCCCCAAGTTGCGTCACCTTGTCGCAAGTGCGGGAGACCGATTCTCCTACTCCGCCATTTGACGGCGTCGTTTGAAGGCGAATTAAAGGTCCTGTGTCCTTTTTGTCAAGAGAAGCAAGACCTCGCGCCGCACGTAGAGCCACAGAATCAAACCCTTGCAAGGTGGAATCGGGGGCGCGACCTTGACTCAGATTGAGGTTTATGCTATCCTTTTTGCCGTGCGTGATAAGCGAATGACCGCATGGGAGATAACTCGAGAGATAGGGGACCTTAACCATAAGACCGTGCAAGACGCCTGTCGACGGCTTCACGACAACGGATGCGTCGAACGTGACCAAGGGGATAAAAAGGGCGCATTTAGGTATTGGATCAACAATGACATACGGGAATGAGGGACCTCATAAGGGCTTAGTCAACAGGCGCACCGAGTTCTATACGCGATGGATTAGCGGAGAGGCCCTTAAAGACATAGTTCGCACTTGTGCGGGGAAGTATAAGGTCAAAGAGACGGCGCTTTATGTTGATTGGAATAGGCGCGACACTTGGGGAATTGTCCTTGCAGAACCCGAGGAGACGTTCGTCGTGCAAGACCATCTCCAAGAAGTGCGACAGATTAAAGCGGGCCTGTGGAGAGACACGGAATCCAATGACCCGAAAGTCCGCATTGCAGCATTCTCTAAACTTGCCGATATAACGTTTAAGCAACTCGAAGCGAATCAAGCACTTGGCAGGGTTCACCGAGAACCTATGCGGGTTCAACTCGAGGAGGAAGTGGACAAACTATACGAGGCGGTCAAGACCGTCGCGGGGCCTGACAAAAAGACGCAAAAGATGGTCGTGCGGGCCTTGATGGAGTATCAACATGCAAGCGACGACGCGAGCCAAAATTGAGGACCTACGTGAGACGGACATTCTCGCATTAAAGCATTATCCGTCGTTGTTCTTTGAGGCGCTCGGGTTCGACCCCGACCCTTGGCAAGAAAAGGTCTTAGACACGGACTCCCGCCGCATTCTCCTAAACTGTTGTCGACAGTCGGGCAAGAGTTCTGTCAGCGCAGCCTTGGCGATTCAGCATGCACTCTACACGCCAAAAGCCATGGTCATAGTTATCTCGCACACGCTCGAGCAATCCAAGGAGACGTTCCGCAAGATTGTCGACTATTACAAACAGGTCGGTCGGCCCGTGCTCTCAGTTGCCGAGACCGTGCAAAAACTCGAATTAGCCAACAAGTCACGTATCATCACATTAACGGGGCAAGCACCGGATAGTATTCGGGGTTATTCAAACGTCTCCTTGCTTCTTATCGACGAGGCGGCGCAGGTTCATGAGAAGGCTTACACGAACGCCCGACCAATGCTCGCAATCTCAAACGGGCGAATCATCATTCTCTCAACTCCGCACGGGAAGCGAGGATTCTTTTGGACCGCGTGGGATGAGGAACCAAACTGGCTTAAAGTTAAGATAAGTGCTGACGATTGCCCGCGATTCTCCAAAGAGTTCCTCGCAGAGGAAAAGGCCCGGATGATGGATTGGGAGTTCCGTCAAGAATATTATTGTCACTTCGCAGAGGCGCAGGATTCGGTGTTTAAGGCCGACGACATTGAGGCTGCATTTAATCACCCCGAACTTATAGGGCGGCGAGAGATTGACCTATCACTAGAGGACTTATGAAAGCAAACAAACAGCATTGTAGGCTATGTAATTCATTTAAAGATGAGGAATGCACTATCGGCAAGCAAACCGATGATCTTGGATGTTGCAGTTTGTTTAGTAACCGCGTCATAGCACGCATTTTAACAGGAGGTATTGTATGACCGAAACAGCTTCGGAACTCTCTGAACACGACTGTATTTCTTGTCAGAACTTATTACCGGCGCCTGAACCGGGAACATTCATGTGCAGCAAACAGGCGTTGAAATTCTTACCCGATTGTCCGTTATGGGAACGAGTTAGGGGAAGTGCATCATAGTGGCGATTATTCAATGCTTGGGTTGCAAAAACCTGACGATGCGCACCGATGACAGTGGCAAGTTCCTGTACCGTTGTAGAAAGAACAAAGTGATTAACAAGCTTGATGATTGCCCGTTTTTCGAGATGAAAGTATGAGTCCTCACCTTGGTTGGTTTCCCGGAGACGACTACACCATACAAACCCTCTACGATGAGCAGAATGCGGCCCGACGACTCGCGCGCGATGCCGAGCAGAAAGACCGTTCCGATGAATGGCGCGTCACGGAATATGGCGCGTATAACAGGTCGATCTATGTTGGACTTGACCTCGGCAAGAAAAGCGACTATACCGCGATGGTATTTCTTGAACCTTTTCTACCGACCGATCCCGAGGAACACGGCGGCAAGTTCGTTTATGATGTTTCACGAATCGCACGAATCCCACTTGACACGCCATATCCAAAGATTGCTAGGTTGCTCAAGAAGACATACGGGCAACTTGTAAACTCTCCTGACTTTGACGCCGACTATATACACATCGTTGTTGATGAGGGCGGAGTCGGAACGGCAGTCACAGATCAAGTCGTTGAGTTGATCCCGAACGCAGATATTTATCGCGTCTCGTTGACCGGCGGATTGCGTCCGAGATGGGTCGATGCGCGAAGCGTCAATTTGCCTAAAGAACAAATGGTCTCAACGCTGATTGCACTAATGGAATCTCGCCGACTATGGGTTGCAGCGGACGATAGAAAAGCATTTGAGGAACTTAAAGATGAGCTGGACAACTATCAACTGAAGATCACGCAAGAAGGGCACGACCAATACGGCGCACTCAAGATAGGTCAGCATGACGACATTGCGAGCGCAATCGGTTTGGCTGCATGGATAGCAGAAGACTTTGGAGCGGCAAATGCGCCGCTTATTTGGTGAGGGAACATGACACATTGTTGGAACTTTGACGGCTTTATCGCACCGAATGGGTATGGCCGATTATGGGATCGAGGAACACGCAAAAAAGAATACGCACACAGATTTTTTTATCGAGCATTTGTTGGTGAAATCCCGGCAGGCATGCAAGTAAACCATCATTGCGACAATCCTCGTTGCGTCAATCCCGCGCACTTATTTCTTGGGACGCAACGAGATAACATCCTTGATGCAATGAACAAAGGTCGGATCACAGGGCCGCCGGATCATCACGGAGAAAAGAATTGGAGTGCAAAACTTACATGGGAACGGGTTGCACAGATTCGTAAGCAATATTCTATGGGGTTATCACAATATGCGCTCGCCCGCATTTATGACGTGAGTAGGTCGGCAATTAATCATATCACGTCGGGGCGAGGTTGGTGTGAGAATGCAAGAACAAGACGATAGGGACTATATACGGGAGTTTGATAGAGAGATGATGGCACAGAAGGAATTTATGAGGAACCTCAATGAGCGAAAA
>QGNH01001622.1_pt2 | contig 14622 bp, 10 predicted proteins | sample 1735481 | NCBI WGS metagenome assembly QGNH01 (sample SAMN09239004, study PRJNA386568) | Viral metagenome, whole genome shotgun sequencing project. | reverse complement strand
AACTTTGATTCCGGCCAGCATCCTCGGTGGGGCGGCAATGCTTTTTCTCCCTACATCAACAACGGCGGCTGTGGCACCGGCACGAATGGCACGATGGGGGCAAGCTCCAATGACATGGCCGGGAAAGTGGTCATCGGCTCGGCGACCACGAGCACCTGCACCATCAATTTCAGCGCGCCCTTCGATATCGTGCCGCGCGCCGTGATCTTGTCGCCCGCGAATGCAGCGGCCGATGGCGCGTCCGATAACTACGTGTCATCCATCACGACGACGACGTTTGTCATTTCGGGGACGCTGGCCAATCACTCTTGGTATTACGTGGTGTATTGACGTGAGCGTGGTGTATTGAATGAATATTGAAGTGGCACCGAAGCTGCGCATCGCCGTGTGCGCCATTTCAAAAAACGAATCCGCGTTCGTAGATCGTTTCTGCGCCGCTGCCGCCGACGCTGACCTCATCATGGTCGCCGATACCGGTTCAACCGACGACACCGTAGACCGACTCCTGAACCTGGGCGCGACCGTGCACCTAATCAGCATCAACCCGTGGCGCTTCGACGACGCGCGCAACGCCGCCCTCTCATTGCTGCCGGCCGACATTGACGTGGTGGTATCGCTGGATTTGGACGAAGTACTGCAACCCGGCTGGCGCGCGGAGATAGAGCGCGTGTGGACGCCCGGCACGAATCGGCTGCGCTATAAATTCGATTGGGGCTGTGGCATCGCGTTCTATTACGAGAAGATTCACGCGCGGCATGGCTTCCGTTGGCACCACGCCTGCCACGAGCACGTGATCCCCGATCCGCGCACGGTTGAAGTCTGGGCTCACACCGACATGCTGTTGGTCATCCATCAGCCCGACCCGAGCAAGTCTCGAGGCCAATACCTTGACTTGCTGCGCATCTCCATTGAAGAAGACCCGCACTGCCCGCGCAATGCGTTTTACTACGCACGCGAATTGTCGTTCCACTCCCGCTGGTCGGATGCCATCCGCGAATCCGAGCGCTACTTGGCGCTCCCGCGCGCGACTTGGCCGAACGAACGCTGTTACGCCATGCGCGTCATCGGCCGCTGCTATCAGGAGTTGGGCGATTACGACGCCGCCATGAAATGGCTGCGCATGGCGTGCGCGGAGGCACCGAACACGCGCGAGCCGTGGCACGATTTGGCGCTTGCGTGCTACCGCACCAGTCGGTGGCCCGAATGCTTGGGTGCGACCCTTACGTGCCTGTCCATCACGCACAAGGAACTCGTCTACACCGTGGACCCCGCCGTGTGGGGGTTCGCGCCGCACGACCTCGCCAGCATCGCGGCGTGGAACATGGGACTGCGGCCGTTGGCGTTGGAGCACGCCCGCAAGGCGGTGGACATGGCGCCGGATGACTTGCGGCTGCGGCAGAATTTGGCGTATTGCCAAGAGTTGAACGCGGCGTGAGCACCCCCGCCGCCAACGTCACGAATACCAGCGGGACGTATGGCTATTTCCCGAGCACCGGCGAGAGCGTTTTATACGCCTACGGGCTGTGTGGCGTGCGCCGCACCGCGCTGACGCAGCAGCATTTCCAAGATGCGTCGATGGCGGTCAACATGATGCTGTCGGCGTGGTCGGCGCGCGGCGTCAATCTGTGGCAGGTCGATTTGCAGCGAATCGCGCTGGTGCAAGGCTGCGCGACCTATCAAGTGCCGTCCAACACCATTGTCATGCTGGATACGTACTACACGCTGCTGAGCGGCACGACCGAAATTGATCGCATCATGATGCCGGTGAGCCGCAGCGAGTATGCGGCCTACAGCAACAAAAACGCCCAAGGACCGCCAACGGTTTACTGGATGGACCGGCTGCTGTCGCCGACCGTCACCCTGTATCCGGTGCCGAACGGTCAGCAAGCGTGCTTGAAATATTACCGACTGCGGCAGAATCAGGACGGCGTGTTAGCGAACGGCCAAGCGATGGAAATTCCCATCTACTGGCTTGAGGCGTTCAACTTAGGGCTTGCGTATCGACTGGCCTTGTCGTGGGCGCCGGATAAGGCGATTGCACTGAAGCCGCTGGCAGATGAAGCGTATCAATTCGCGGCGGCTCAGAACGTCGAGACGGCGCAGGTGTATTTGACCCCGATGATCGGCGGATATTTCCGCTAATGGCGTACGCATCCCGCAGCGGTCGAGCGCGCACCAGCGCCAGCAATCCACAAGCGTTTGCGGTCTGTCAGCGATGCGGTCAGTGGTACAACCGCGTGGACCTCAACTTTCAATTTGACTGGCGCGGCGCGCAACTCCAAAACTTGTACATCCTCGTGTGCAAGCATTGCATGGACCGGCCGCAAGAGCAGTTGCGCGCGATCACCCTACCCGCCGATCCCGTGCCGATTTATTACCCGAGCGTCGAGGATTTCGACGGCGATTCGTCTGACTACCGCGCCGTCACTTACCCCACGGTCACAGACCCGATCACCGGCATCCCCGTACCGTCCACCGTGTTGCGTGTCACGCAGGACTGCCAAAACCGCACGCTCATTCCATACGGCGAAATTCCGTACGGCGTGCAAATCAGCAAGGATGAATTCGGGCTGGATCAAAACGCCGTTATGCCGCAGCAAGGCTCCGTGGCCTATGGCGTGGTGTTGCCGGTCCTGTCGATCTATTCCGTCGGCTGCAATGTCACCGTGACGTGTTCCGCGCCGCACGGGTTGCAACCCGGCAATCAGGTGTCCGTGTCGGGACTGCAAACCGGCAACGGTTTTTTCAGCGTCGGCGTGCCGACGGCAACCGCGTTTACCTACGTCACGGAAGAAGCCGTCAACTCGCAATTGCAACCGGGATTCCGGTTCGTGAACACGAACGTTGGCCTGCCGCGCGGCTATGAGGTGTTCCCGATTCCGCCGGGGCGCATCGGCGAGTCGCCGAATACCGCGCCGGGGCCGCCGGTCATCACGGCAGTCATCGCGCTGTGACAATCTCGGTCGAAATTGACTTCAATCCGCCGGTCGATACTGGCGGCCTGCCCGTCACATCGTATACCGTGGTGGTCACGCCCGGCAATTTTTCGGCGACCGGGCCGTCCTCGCCGATCACCGTGTCGGGTTTGTCGTACGGCGTGCCGTATACGTTCGTGGTCACCGCGACCAACTCGTTGGGCACCGGTTACCCGTCGGCACCCGTCGGCCCGATCACCTTCACCGGCACGTCGAATCCGCCCACCGGCTTGACGGCCGTCGCGGGCAACGCGCAAGCAATGGTGTCCTTCACCGCGCCCGATGACGGTGGCGCGGCAATCTCAAGCTACACCGTGACTTCGGCGCCCGGCGGTCTGACCGCAACCGGCAGCGCATCGCCAATCGTAGTGACGGGACTCACCAATGGTGTCACCTACACCTTCACGGCGACTGCGACCAACTCCAATGGCACCAGCGGCCCGTCCGCCCCGTCGAATGCGGTAACCCCCTCCACGGTGCCGGATGCGCCGACCATCGGCACCGCGACGGCCTATAACTCCTACGCCACGGTGGCCTTCACGCCTCCCGCCAACACCGGTGGCTCAGCGATCGTCAATTACGTGGCGCTCTCCAATCCCGGCGGCATCACGGCGTACAGCACCACCAGTCCGATCACGGTGCAAAACCTCGTCAACGGCACGGCGTACACGTTCACGGTGGCGGCCATCAACGGCGACGGCACGGGTGCGTATTCGGCCGCGTCGAACTCGGTGACGCCTTCAACCCCTGCGACCGTGCCGGGGCAGCCGACGAACGTCACCGCGCAGCCGGGGAACGCGCAGGCGCTGGTGTCGTTTTTCGCGCCGAATACGGGCGGATCGCCGATCACAGGGTACACCGTCACGGCGTCGCCGGGCGGCGCGACGGGAACCGGAACATCAGGACCGATTACGGTCACTGGTCTTACGAACGGGACTCAATACACGTTCACGGTTACCGCAACCAATGCGATAGGCACCGGCCCCGCGTCCGCTCCCTCAGCGCCCGTGACGCCGTTCACGGTGCCGGGCGCGCCGACGGCGGTTGCCGCGACGGCCGGCATCTTAAGCGCCACGATCACGTTCAGCGCACCGGCCGCGAACGGCAGCCCGATCCAGTATTACACCGCAACCACGGGCGCACTCAGTGCGCAAGGCGCGGGTAGTCCGATCATCTTCACGGGCCTTGCGGCCGAAACCAGTTATTCGTTCACCGTCACCGCCAACAATGCGGCCGGTGCGGGCGCGGCATCCGCAGCATCCAACGCCATCACGCCCTACACCGTGCCTGCGGCGCCGACCGGCGTCACGGCTTCCGGCGGCGAGTCGCAGGCGTTGGTGGCGTTCACCGCGCCCGATGACGGCGGCAGCCCGATTACCCTGTACACCGTCACCAGTTCGGGCGGCCAAACCGCCGCAGGAGGCGCCAGCCCGATCATCGTCAGCGGCCTGACCGATGGCATCAGTTACACGTTCACGGTTACAGCGACCAATGCGGCGGGCGTAGGGCCTGCGTCCGCGCCGTCGAATGCAATTGAACCGGGCAGCTTGCCGGGCGCGCCGCTCGCCGTGGTGGCGACGCCGGGGAATAGTTCGGCGTCGGTGGCTTTCTCGCCGCCGGCCTCAAGTGGTGGTACGCCGATCCTGTCGTATACCGTGACGAGCTCGCCGGGCGGTTTTACGGCTACGGGCGTGACTAGCCCGTTGACGGTTCTAGGACTGACCAACGGCACCCCGTACACCTTCGTCGTCACGGCGACGACGATCATCGGCACCGGCCCCGCGTCGGCACCTTCGGCTGCCGTGACGCCCGAACCGGCCGCGCCATCGGCACCGTTGAGCCCTTCGGCGGTGGCCGGCAATGGGCTGGCGGTGGTGTCATTCCTGCCGCCGGCATCCTCAGGCGGTGCCAATATCTCGAGCTACCGCGTTACCAGCAGCGGCGGCCAAACCGCGACCGGAAGCGGCAGTCCGATCACCGTTTCAGGACTGACCAACGGGACCAGTTACACGTTCACGGTCACGGCAACCAATGCCGGGGGCACCGGCCCTGCGTCGGTGCCGACCAACGCCATCACCCCGTCGGCGGTTCCCGGCATGCCCACGGGCGTCGTCGCCACCGGCGGCAACGGGCAAGCCTCGGTGGCGTTTGTGGCACCCAATAACGGTGGCAGCCCGATTACGAGTTATACGGCCACGTCGGTGCCTGGCGGGTTCAGCGCAACGGGCGCCGCGTCGCCTCTTGTTGTCATGGGCCTCACCAACGGCGTCAGTTATACGTTCACGGTCACAGCGACCAACGCCAACGGCCAGGGGCCCGCCTCAAACTCGTCCAATGCCGTGACGCCTGCGACAGTGCCAGGGGCACCGTTATCGCTGGTCGCCACAGCGGGAAACGCGCAGGCCAGCGTCGCGTTCTCGCCGCCGACCATCAATGGCGGCTCCGCGATCTCAAGCTACCGCGTCACGAGCAATGGCGGCCAGACGGCAACCGGTGCCACATCGCCGATCGTGATTACCGGCCTCACCAACGGCACCAGTTACACGTTTACCGCGACTGCTAGCAATGCGATCGGCACCGGCCCCGCATCAATTGCATCCACTGCCGTCACCCCGTCGGCACCGCAAGGTTTCGTCATCACCACGACGACCCTACCGGGCGCGTCGCTCGGCACCGCGTATAGTGCAACTATTACGGCCTCGGGCAGCACGTTTACCCCGTACACCTACTACAACTCCACCTCACTGCCGCCCGGCATCATTTTAAGCACCTCGGGCGCGCTGTCGGGCACGCCGACGGTGGACGGCAGTTACAGTGTCGGCTTCTACGCCGTTGATAATTCCGGCACCACGACCACGGCGACCGCTACCGTCGTCGGCAATAACAACGGCACCGGCAACGCGAACGTGCCGACCGACACGATTGCGACGACCTCCATCAGCGCACTGATCGCCAACGGCCCGGTCATGTGGTTCGGCACGGTGGCGACTTACAACGCCAATCACAACGCGCGCACACTGACCGCCTCGCCAACGATACCGTCCATCACCTTGGAGCAAAGCATCCAGGGGCCTAACAGCACGCAAAATCCGAATGCCATCAATGCATCCCAAGAAACGGATATGTGGTGGTGTACCGGCACCCCGGGCGGCACGACGACCTTTACTTGCTACTGGGGAACGGTCGGAGACACTGACTATCTAGCCGCGTGGGGTGTCCAGCATCCGGTAGGCACTACGCTGATTGGCACGAGTTCGGCGGCGCAGACCGGTACGCAATGGGCGGGCGTCGCGCAGGGATCGCTGCTGACCTCGGGATACATCACGGTCGCGGCTAATCAAGTGCCGTGCCGGCTTTATGGCGTGTGCGAGAACACCTCAAGCCTCGGCACCAATTATATTCCCACCGTCGGCACCATCACCCCGCAAGGCGGCAGCGCCTTGGGGCCGATGACGCTGATTTCCAATTTCTGGAATTTCAACTCATCGCCCTCGGTCAATACGTCCACCTTTGCGTATTTCGATATTACGCAACCGGGGAATTATCAGGCGACGTTCGTGCAGCCGTCCTCCAGTGCGCAGTGTAGTCAGACGTTTGGCTGGATTGTTCAAGGGCCCTCGACGGCAGGCGCACAAACCCCGGTCAAGAATCTGACGATTGCGGTAACAGGTGCCACGCTTCCGACCGCCCCCTTAAATCCCTCGGCCACCGCAGGTAATGCCTCGGCCACGGTGACGTTTACCGCGCCATCAAGTAACGGCGGTTCCACGATCACCTCGTATAAGGTGACATCAAACCCCGGTGGTGTAACCGCGACCGGAACTAGCAGTCCGATCACGGTCACGGGACTCACGAATGGTATCGCCTATACCTTCACGGTGACGGCGACCAACGGCGTGGGTACAGGACCCGCATCGGTAACGACAAACTCGGTCACTCCCGCAGGCGTCCCCGGCCCGGTCAGCAACGTGGTCGCAACCGCAGGCAACGCGCAGGCCACCGTAACTTATAACGCACCTGCCGTGACGGGCGGCAGCGCGATCACCGGCTACAAAGCCACGGCGACGCCGGGCGGCGCGTTCACCAGCGTATTCAGCGCGACCCCGGTCCCTATCACCGTGACGGGTTTAACCAACGGCACGGCATATACCATCGGCGTACACGCCTTCAACGCCATCGGCATCGGTACGCCGGATGTGCAATCCAATTCCGTGACGCCGGTTGCTCCCTCGGGCAGTCGCAAGCAGAACATCATTTCGTATTTTACGAATTTGCCGAACGGAACCAGCAACCGCGTGGTCTCGGGACAGTACACCGACATATTTAACGTCGATCAAAGCAATAATAACTCGCAGACCATTGCAATGGCGATGGATCAAATCACGCCGCTGCCAGGATTGACCGGGCAGCAAGTCGGCATGCAAGTGTGGGTGATGAATTACGTGGGGCCGTTGGCGGGCGCTACGCCCATCTCCACGATGGAGCAGGGCGTCGCCAATGCGTGGGGTAATAATTCGTTCGTGGTCGTGACGCTGTACTCGGGCGTGCCGAACACCAACACAGGCACCTGTGTCGATCACGGATCAAAGCCTAACGGGCCGGTCGATTCGGGCACGTTCACCAGCATCACCACGACCGGCAACGCCTATAACAATTACTGGCTCGCTCAGTGTCAACTCTATGCCAACGAATGCGCGAAACTGGTGGCGAGCGGCCATGTGATTCTGTGGAAGCCGTTCATTGAAATCAACGCCGGCAATTGGTACTCGGCGCAAAATGCCGCGCAGTTTCAGCAGTTGTGGATTCAGATGTGGAATGTGTTTCAGGCGACGCAAGTCAACGGCCAGAGCCTGAATAATTTCCTGATTTGGGTCTACAACGTCAACCAAGATCAAGGTGGATACACCAGTTATTTCCCCGGCACCGCGTATTGCGACATGACCTCGGGCGATGCGTACTCGCAAGTGTCGTGGGACCCCAACGGCGGGCAGCCGTACCCGGCCGCCACGCTGGCGCAGTTTGAACAGAAGGTCAGTACGTTTTATTCGGCGCTCAAGTCGTTGGGATTGCCTGTGGGGTTTGGCGAGTGCGGTTTGGCGACGAACACCTATAACCAGATGTACAGCAACCCGAACAACTTCACGCAGGACAGCACGCAGTACATCAATGCCATTCGCAATCAGGCGCCGGGAATTTCTTTTTTCTTGGTGTTTTGCGGCGGCTGGGCGATCAACTCGCAAAACAATGCGTCGGCTCTGCTCAATGATGCGTGGGTGGTGAATCTTGCGGACATTCCGGCGGGGCTCAACTAATGGCAATCGCATTCGGCAATCAATCGCATTCGGCAATTAATGGCATTCGGTAACAGATATGGCTAACTCCACCATCCCCATGCTGCCCCCGGCGATTGCGATCACGGGCGCCGAATTGCTCGAGGCGGTGCAGACCGACGTATCCATTCGCGTCACGGCCGCGCAGATAGCCGCGCTCGGCGGCCCGCAAGGCCCGACAGGACCCGCCGGCATCCCAGGTGGGCCGACCGGCAGCATTGGCGCAACAGGACCGACAGGCCCGACGGGAACGGGCCCGACCGGTGCTTCAGGTCCGACCGGCCCCTCGGGAACGGGGCCGACCGGACCTACCGGTGCAGGTCCTACAGGACCGACCGGTGTTACGGGTCCAACCGGCGCCACCGGATCTACGGGCCCGTCAGGATCAGGTCCAACAGGCCCCACTGGCATTGGCGCAATAGGCCCCACCGGGCCGACCGGCGCGACCGGTGCCGGCACCATCGGGCCGACGGGTCCCACAGGCGCAGGCGCAACGGGACCGACGGGAACCGGCGCTACGGGACCGACGGGCGCGGTAGGCCCTACGGGTCCCACGGGAATAACCGGGGCAACGGGCCCCTCAGGAACCGGGCCAACAGGACCGACGGGCGCAGGTCCCACGGGTCCCACGGGCGTAGCGGGACCGACCGGCCCCAGTGGGGGTCCCGCAGGTCCTACGGGCCCAACCGGCATTGGATCGGCAGGCCCTACCGGGCCAACGGGCACGGGACCGACAGGCCCGACGGGCACGGGACCGACCGGGCCCACCGGCCCGGCATCGGGTCCGACAGGTCCGACGGGTCCCGCTGGCGGCGCGGTGACGGGCGTCGTCACCGACACCCCTTCCGGCACGATCAACAATTACGCGCCGACGGGGTTCGGCGCGACCACGGGTTTCCTTGACCTCACACCGTCGGCTGCGTGCACGCTGACGGGACTCACAGCAGGATTCGATGGTCAAATTTTGACCATTACGAATTTGTCGGCCAACAGCCTGACGCTCTCCGCGCTGTCGAACTCATCGCTCAACGCCAACCAATTCCGTTTGCCCGGAAATCGAGTTTTGACTCAATATAACGGCCAGTCTTTCCGATATTCGGTGACGATTGGCTTGTGGGTGGCGATATGAGGCTGAGGTATTTCCTGCTCGGGTTAGGCGTTGCGGTATTGCCCGTCATCGCACAACAGACCTATAACTACTTCGTCCCCGGCGGCGCGCTCTCGGGCACGAATACCGTGCAATCCGTGAATCTCGGCGCGGGAAGCTACATCACGGGCAACTTGCCGGTGACCAATTTGAACGGCGGCACGAATGCCAGTTCCACCACGTATTGGGGGGGTAACGGCCAATGGACCGTGCCGCCCGGCAACGCGAACGCAAACCCGTCTGCGCTGGTCGGCTTGTCGGCCGTGAATGGGTCGGCCACCACCTCCATGCGCTCGGACGGCGCCCCCGCGCTCAGTCAAGCAATCAGCCCGACGTGGACCGGCAACCACGTGCACGCGCCCGCCAGCGGCATCGGCTTGACGGTGAACGCGCTGGCGGGCAACGCGGGCATCTATGTCACCGGCGGCAACGGCGCTAACCTGCCGCTGGACATGCAGGACGGTCACTCGGGGTCCACGGGACAGTATTCGCTCCGTTTGGGGCAAGTCGCCACGAACGATTTTGATTGGTACGACGACATCGCCAGCGCCAGCCGATTGGATATCTTGAGCAACGGCTCGCTGGTGGCGGGAGCGCCGACCGGCGGCGGTTTGGGTGCCGGAACGTTGAACGCGCAAGGGCTATACGTCAATGGCGTGGCGGTCGGGTCAACGACGGCGGCGAATCCTACGGCGACCATCGGATTGACGGCCGTCAATGGCTCGGCAAGCACGGTGATGCGTTCCGATGCGGCGCCGGCATTGTCGCAGGCGATTGCGCCCACCTGGACCGGAACGCATACGCACACACCCAGTAGTGGCAACGCGATCAACATCAATCCGGCCACTACCTCCGCCGCTCTCAACATCAGCGGCGCGGCGGCGACGCAAATTGATTACCTGAACTTCGGCGAATCAGGACAAAGCCGATGGGAATTATATTCACCGGCCAGCTCCAGCGACATTCATCTGTATAACAACGCCGTGGGCGACTTGCTGATATTCGGCGGCAACGGCGGTATCACCACGTCGGGGCAGGCGAACGAGGGCGGCGGGACGATCAATGCAGCGGCGCTGTATCAGAAAGGGGTCACGGTTCCCAAAACCGCTTTTATCACGATTGGTGCATTATCCAGCGGTTGCACGATTGTGGGTAAATTGGGATTTACGACTTGCGTGCGAACCAATACGGGCGTGTATCAACTGGCATTGCCATCCGCTTATTTCACGTCATCGACCAGTTACGGATGCACCGTATCCTCATACGACACGGTATTTAGCGGCACAACCACTCCTATCGGAGTCGCCAATTACGTGAGTAGCGCAACTCTAGTGATTGCTTACGCTTATAGCGCCAACACCGGAGCTCAAAACGACAATCTTTCAATGAACGTGATTTGCGTGGGCACATGAGCGGCCTCAACCCCCTGTCGTTCAACGCTTGGGTGCAAAACGTCGGCGTGATGGCCGTTGCGCTCACGCAAGAGACGGCGGGCGTATATGGCTTCGTGGATCAGCCGCTGCAAACGATTTTGCCGAGCATTCTGAATTATGCAGAAGGTCGAATCCAGCGCGACTTAGATTTGCTGGCCGCGCAAACCTCCAACACCTACACGCTGACGCCTGGCAATTTCGTGTTCCCGTTGCCGGTGAATGATTTCCTCATCGTCAATCGCGTGAGCATTCAGCAATTGAACGGCGATCAGGTCATCAGCACCACGCCGTTGACCCAAGTCAGCCAAGAGTACATCCAAAACGTCTACGGCGGCCTAGCGGCATCGGGACCGCCGCAATTCTATGCCATGACCGGCGATAGTTACGGCGACGGTGCCGATACGAACAACAATATCGCCTTCGGGCCGACGCCAAATTACCCGTATACGATTCGCGTGCATGGATTGATTCGCACGCCGTCGCTGTATACGTATGCCACGGCGGGATCGGCGGATACGGAGTACACGTACATCAGCCAGTATTACCCCGACATGTTGCTCGTTGCTAGCATGATTTATATCACGATGTACCAGCGTAATTTTAGCGCCACATCAGATGATCCGCAGATGGGGCAGAGTTACGAGAAGCAGTATCAGGCGCTGCGATTGGGGGCGATTGAGGAAGAGAACCGCAAGAAGGGGGCCGGCTCGGCGTGGACTGGATACGGGACGCCGACCTCGGCGACGCCGACGAGGTAGCCATGCCCCACGCATCCTTAAAATTGGTCGGTGGCGCGAACCAAATGGAGACGCCCGCCCTCAACGAGAACTCAGGCATCCAAAGCACGAACCTCGTGCGCTACATGCCCGACCCCAATGGCGTGACGCTCGTGCAAAAAACCGGGGGGTGGCAAAAATTTTATCCGACACCGATAGCGGCCGCCGTGCGCGCCCTCTGGGCCTGGGAGGACTTGAACCTCAACAGCCATCTCGCGCTCGGCACGCAAACGATTCAAGGCCAAGACTACGCTCAGCTTGCCGTCATCACCAACGGCATCATTGCGGATATCACGCCGCAGCAAATCACCTCGAGCGTTGCGGTGCAAGTGACGGCGACTCTCGGCAGCAGTTATATCCAGATCACGGACAATAACGTACAAGGCATCACCGATTACGATGCGGTGTACATTGCCACGCAAATCAGCATCGGCGGCGTGGTGTTATTTGGCTTGTATGCGGCGGACCCCGATGGCTCGCTGCTGCCTAATGCGTACACGGTGCAAGCGACCGACATTCTCGGCAATCCGCAGGCGGCGACAGCCACCAGCAGCCTGCCGGTGCTGCCGTCGTTTCAAACGTCGCAAGGCTCAAGCAACGTCACGATCACGCTGCCGAATTACACCTACGCGGTCGGCGACACGTTCTCGGTCCTGGTGCCAACGACGGTCGGCGGCATCACGTTTTTCGGCAATTACGTCGTGGCAACCATTGTTGACGCCAATAGCTTTACCATCGTCGCCGCGAACAACGCCACGGCATCCACCACCGGCACACTCAACGGCGGTTTGGCGTATTTCATTTACAACATCGGCCAAGGCGCGATCCCGCCAGGCACCGGCTACGGCATAGGCACTTATGGCTCGGGCGGCTACGGCACCGGCACGCCAATCGTTCCGCCGACCGGCACTACGCTGCCGGCAACCGATTGGACGCTGGACAACTTCGGGCAAATCCTCATTGCGTGTCCGATCGAAACCGGGACGACGGTGCCGTTCCAGCCCATCTACGAATGGCCGCCTGGACAGCCGACGGCGACGATTATCCCTGAGGCACCCGCCGTAAATGACGGCGTATTCGTTGCCATGCCGCAGCGGCAAGTGATTGCGTGGGGATCGACCGAAACAGGGATTCAGGACCCGCTGCTCATCAGCTGGTGCGATGTCGGCAATTTCAACCAGTGGATTCCGCTGGTCACTAATCAAGCGGGTAATTTCCGCATCCCGACCGGCAGCAAAATCGTCGGCTGTGTGCAAGGCCCGCAACTCGCGTTGGTGCATACGGATATCGACCTTTATACGATGCAGTACATCGGGCCTCCGTACGTGTATTCGTTTAACCAAGTCGGCAAGGGCTGCGGCCTCATTTCAAGGAAAGCCACCGCTTTCGTCAACGGCTCGGGCTATTGGATGGGGCCGTCGCAGTTTTACAATTTCACCCCTGGCGGCGCCGTCACGCCGATTCCGTGTCCCTTATGGGATGTGGTGTTTCAGAATTTGGATCAAACGAATTTGTCGAAAATCAGAGTGGCCGTGAATAGCAGGTTCACCGAGATTCAGTGGTTCTATCCGTCCGTGACCGGTGGCACGGGTGAAGTGGATAGCTATGTGAAACTGAATCTCGTGCTCGGGCTGTGGGATTACGGCAACTTGGGACGGTCGGCGTGGATTGACCAAAGCGTATTGGGGCCGCCGATTGGCGCTGATCCGGTGTCGTTGTATTTGTATCAGCACGAGCAGGGGAATGATGCGGATGGGCAGCCGATGCTATCCAGTTTTCAGACAGGGTACTTTGCGACGGCGGAAGGGGATTTTAAGACGTTTATCGATTTGATTTGGCCGGATATGAAGTGGGGCATGTTTGACGCGGCACAATCGGCGACGGTTCAACTGACGTTCTTGTGCGCCGATTACCCTGGCGACACGCCGACCGTGTACGGGCCGTATTCCGTGACGCAAGCCACGGAGTACTTCAATACTCGACTGCGCACTCGGCTGCTGGCGGTGAAAATCTCAAGCAGCGATCTCGGTAGCTTTTGGCGCATCGGTGCCATTCGGTATCGCTACAGTCAGGACGGAAAATTCTAATGTCCACGCCCCCCAACGCCGCCTCACTCACCACGCTCACCAGCGCGCTACAGAATTTAGTACAGGCGACCAACAATTCCACGCAGACTTATTTGAACGTCCAAGGCGCGGCCAACTTCACCAATATCAGTGTGCCCACCATCGTGAAAGCTAAGTCGGGTCGCCTCGCACTGCTGAGTGTAATCACGGCTGGCAGCACGGTCGGCTACGTGTACGACGCCACGACGCTATTGGATACCAGCAAGCCGCTGGCCGTGATTCCCAATACGGTAGGCGTGACGGATGCGAAACTGCCCGCGTCGTTTGGGATTGTGGTGGTGCCGGGTGTGGGGCAAGTGGTTTCAGGGAGCTATTCGTGAGCGACACCGACAACGCCATGCGCATCGCCGACACGCTGCACCTCGTGACGCGCCCGAAGGTGCCGAAAGCGCCTGAGTTGAAACACGCGGGGCCGATTCACAGCACAGTGGCGGGGCGGACGGATCATCTTCCGATGCAGGTTGCGGACGCCAGTTACGTGCTTCCGGCCGATTTTGTCAGTCATGCGGGCCAGAACAACACGGCCGCTGGTTTTAAGGTATTGCAGCGTGTATTCGGCGGCAACCCGTATCGCGGCGCCGAAGAACCCTATGAGCACAAAGGCGGACCCTACGGCATGGATCAGCCGATGGCGAGCGGCGGCAAAACCAAAGGCGTGCCGATTGTCGCGGCCGGTGGCGAATATGTACTCACACCGGAACAAGTGCGCGAGATTGGCGGCGGCGATATCGCCCGCGGCCATCGCGTGCTGGATAAATTCGTGCTGTGGGTGCGGCAGGATTTGATTAAGACGTTGAAGCATCTCGCTCCACCGAAAAAGAATTGATATGAGCGA